>OGZR01000060.1_pt1 | contig 78426 bp, 78 predicted proteins | sample 1576851 | NCBI WGS metagenome assembly OGZR01 (sample SAMEA3541492, study PRJEB24748) | human gut metagenome | biome: human gut; feature: human-associated habitat; material: faeces | place: China | collected 2012
GTTTGCTGTGCTGATTCTGGTACAGTTGGCGGCCACCGGCGCAGCAGCGTTCCGCTTTTACTACAAACAAAGAAAAGGCTGAATAGAAAATAGGTATCATCAATCAAAAATATCATTGGAGGTATAACTTATGGAAAAAGAAACAATGGGAACTGTAATTTCAGTTATAAAACAATGGTGGTTAAAAGTGAATCGTAAACCTGCCCGCGTTCATGCGATGGATGGCGCAGCCTTTCCGCATATTATCAAGGTCAAATATACGATAGACGGTAAAGATTACATCTGCCGAAAATGGATTGGTGCAGGAAACAACGTTCCTGACAAGGGAACAACGATTAAAGTTACCTATTGGGAAGATAAGCCATCGAAAGCAAGAATTGAACTCTAATCAATAAATTTATTAAAATACGGAGGTGATGATGTGATGGGACATTAGCTGTTTTTGATATAGAAGAATCCGGCAAGCAGATTGGAGAAAAGTTATTTCTGCTTCTTAACGAGGAACAAAAGAATGCTCTAATGCAATATATTTTGGAACAAGGAGCCTGTCATGGAACGGTATTCAATTCCTGTCACACTTCCTTCGCAGCAAAGAAAAATCCTCTAACAGAAATACAGGAAGGCGAGCTTTATCTATGCCTGGAACACCGCACTGTCAGGGTTAGGGAACGGATGATCAACCTGACAAGTAAGGAGTTTGATATACTGGCATTGCTCATTGCCAATCCCAAACGTGTTTTTACTTACGAACTGATTACCGATTTGGTTTGGAAAGAGGATTGTGATTTCTATTCGAGAAAAGCGATTCATAATCATATAAGTAAGCTGCGTAAGAAGTTGCGCTTTGAACCGGATCTTCCAAACTATATTGAGAGTGTCGCCGGGATCGGCTATAAATTTGAACATCTATAACATGAGCCCACAAGGTGTTGTTTCCCCTTGTGGGCTTGCTTTTTGCAGCATATATTCTAAGAGCGGAATATGTAGAAAATTGCGAATATAAAGAGTAAAAAGCGAATATCTGCGGACTGATAAAGGAAACATAACCGATATAATTTTCTCCCAAGGAGGTATCAAGCAGCCGATTCAGGTTCCTCCTTGATGGGAGGAAATGCCTATGCGTCTATGCAACACAGATCTGCAGATAAACTGCTTTACATTCAGTCACCTATACGTCGTAGTCCAGCTCGTATGGATTGCGGCGTTTTTGGTTTCGACAAAGTTTGAGCATTTTCGCTGTCAACCTCCCGGAAAAATTTCATACTGCTGCTTTGGCGCGCCTGTTCTTTGTACGGGCGCGCTTTTTTGTACCCTTTTTTTAATCAGAAAGAGACTTAGACCTTATCGCTGCCGCAGCCCACCCTCTGATTTCGATTTTTGCCATCAACTCAAACATCGAAATTGGAGGAAATTACTATGAAGAAAATCAATCTTCGGGATTATTACCCGTATTATACACAGGACATGATCGTTGAGGTGCCGGATGAAGTTGCTTTGTTGCTTCGGGAATATATGTTGTTGGAAGAAGCCTATCGGATTCGTACATACCGCTATAAAGCATTTTACTCTCTGGATCGAGACGAAGGTATTGAGCGTGAGATATTGCAAAAGCCTCTTAACCCGGCAGAAATTTGGGAACAGCGCCAAATGACGGAGTTGATTTATAAAGGTCTTTCCAAACTTCCGGTAAAGCAGCGCCAACGAATCTATGCACACTTTTTTCTTGGCATGAGCAAAGCAGATATTGCCAAAGCGGAAGGAACACACAAAAGCCGGATCACCCGTTCTATCGAAGCCGGATTGCGTAGTCTGGAAAAATATTTCAAAGAAATTTTATAACAGACGGCAACTTTGCCCCTAAAAATGTACTGAATAGTAGAGGGACATATTCGGCGGGACAAGCTGGACGGGTGTGGTAAGGAAGCATATACATCCTCCCACCCCAACTGCAATATCAATTTGTCTGCCATGCCCCTTGCTTGTTCCTTGACAACCGAATATACGCTGTTACAGGTACTTCATTCTGTGTTCCGAGCGGCAGATGGGGCGGCGCGGTGACAGGCGGCCTAAGGAGGTGATGGATCCAGGCTGTCCGAGCGATAAACGCAACCTACGAAACCGGCTGTGGCAGGCCGGACGCGATAACGACGCAGATCATAATGGTACTTCTTCACAGCTTCCTAAAGACTTGGGGAGAGTTCCTGCGGCGTTTGCTTGCTCTGGCAAAGCGGCGGCGTATGCGGGACTATGATGCGGTGACGCTATCCGCAGCCTGTAACAGCCCCGTCCTTATAACAGAAGGACTTGCCGGGGTGCGTGGCAAATACGGCAGTAAAATCGAAATCAGATATAATGGGCCGGATTTATGTGTGTAATAACCATAGATCCGACCTATTCATGTGGTTTTGATAACACAGTTTTCAGAAGGGAGTTGATACTATGGAATTGAATACCATTGTCAGTGAAGTGGGTACACTGGTAGACATTCGGGATGTCTCTGTCAACAAAGAACTTTCCCGTGATGAACGGATTGCAGAATTCGTTCAGCAAATCAAAAATCCATACCATTTTAAGTGTGGGCGTTTTACTGTACAGGCCAGCTTTTCTGCTGAAGGTGCTACCCTGGAAGAATGTATCAAGGGTATTTTGCGATAGGTGCAATTTTAAGAAAGGGGCTGACTTTTCCGTAAAAGCATGGTAGAATAAGAATCGGAAAAGGAATTGAATATGGCATAACCACACTTCTTGAATTGCGGGGATTTTTCTGTGCAACGAAAGGAGTGTTTTTTTATGCAGGTTTACAAAGCGATTAAGTACATCCGTCTTTCTTATACGGATGATAAAACAGTAGAAAGTGACAGCGTTGCTAACCAGCGGCGCCTGATCGATGACTACATAGCCCGACACCCGGAAATTGAGGTTGTGGCAGAAAAAATTGACGATGGTTATAGTGGTGTTTTGTTTGATCGCCCGGCATTTCAGGAAATGATGCGGATGATCGAACAAGGCGAAGCTAACTGCGTGATTGTCAAAGACCTCTCCCGCTTAGGTCGTGAGTACATAGAAACAGGCCGTTATATGCGCAGGGTATTTCCAGCCTATGGAGTGCGTTTTATCGCAATTAACGATAATGTGGACACGGAAAATGACGCTGCCGATGATCTCACGGTTTCTGTCAAAAACATTATGAATGAGGCTTACTGTCGGGATATTTCCGTTAAGACACGGAGCGCCCTGGAAGTAAAACGGCGCAGCGGGGATTTTGTAGGTGCTTTTACCATTTATGGTTATGTGAAAGTCGGCGATAAACACAAGAGCTTGGAAGTAGACGAATATGCTGCTAATGTTGTGAGGGATATTTTCAGAAAACGGCTGGAGGGATTCAGCGCTTCCCATATAGCGGATGAACTGAACCGATTAGGAATTCTTTCGCCTTTAGCGTATAAGCGCAATCACGGAATGCCTCATGCAAAAGGTGGCTATACAGACCGAAAGGATTGCAAATGGTCTGCAACTACAATCATCCGCATTTTGCAGGATGAAACTTACACCGGAACACTGGTCCAGGGCAAACAGACAACGCCCCATTTCAAATTAAAAGAGCGTGAGGACAAACCTTCTTCGGAATGGATTCGTGTGGAGGGAACCCATGAAGCGATCATACAAAAGCACGATTTTGATCTGGTGCAACGGCTCCGCAGGATTGACACAAGGACTTCTCCCAAATCGGATAAGGTTTACCTGTTTTCCGGTATTTTGATCTGCGGATGCTGTGGCTGCCGTATGACCCGCAAGACGAACCGCTATAAAGACAAAGAGTATCACTATTATTACTGCCCGACCGGCAAAAAGAATGGCTGCACATCGTCGGTCATGCTGAAAGAGTCGGATCTGATTGAATGTGTGCAGGACAGTTTGAAAGGACATATTGAAAATGTTGCTTCTCTGGATGCCCTGCTGTCCAGTATCAGTCAGGAACGGATCAACCGGGAATTGGCGCAGGAATATGCCGCACAGATCAGAGTAAATGAAAAGCGTGTGGCACAGACCGAGGGCTTTAAGGCAAAACTCTATGAAAATCTGGTGAGTGGAATTCTGACAAAGGAAGAATTTCTCTCTTATAAGCGAAAATACAATGCAGATATTGAACTGTTCCAAAAGGCAATCGCTGAATGGAACGATAAACTTACAGATGTATTGGAAAACCGAAGCGAACGAAACCGTTGGATCAACCATTTTATGAAATTTTCTACTATGGAGGATATTGACCGCCGGGCAGTCATGCAGCTTATCCGAAGCATACGGGTAATGGGTAAAGATGAACTGCATATTGAATTTAATTACCAGGATGAATATCAGAAAGCAATCTCTTTGGCTGAACAGATTGCTACAAAAAATGAAGAAAGGATGGTGAGCTAAATGGCAAGAAAAAGCAGAAAACAGACGGCAGCTCCTATGCCGGCACCATCTTTGTATGTACATGTGGCTCTGTATATCCGTCTTTCTGTGGAGGATAACAAAAAGCGGGGTTGCTCAGTAGAAAACCAAAAACTGGTACTGAATGACTTTCTTTCGGATAAACCGGACTTCGTTGTGTATGATACTTATATCGACAACGGAGCGACAGGGACAAATTTTCACCGCCCTGGATTTCAGCAAATGCTATCTGATATTGAAGCAGGCCACATTAACTGTGTGATTGTTAAGGATCTTTCCCGATTAGGGCGAAATTCTATTGACACAGGTTATTATATCGAACAGTATTTCCATGCTCATAATGTTCGCTTCATTGCTGTTACGGATCAGTTTGACACAGCGGATTCCGGAAATCTTCATGGTGGTATCATGCTGCCTTTGAAAAATATGATCAATGAAGCCTATGCTCTGGACATTGGACGAAAAATCAAAGCACAGGCGCGGCAGGCTATGAAAGATGGCGACTATATTGGTGCACGGGCGCCTTACGGTTACAGGAAAGACCCGGATAATTGCCATAAACTTCTGATTGATGAAAATACTGCCCCTGTGGTAAAACAGATTTTTGAATGGGCACATGAGCATGTGGCACTGAACCGGATTGTCCGCAATCTAAATGAGATGGGAATTCCGGCACCGAGCCATTATAAAAAGACCACTGGCGAGATTACCAGTCCGGGACTGATCGGAAGTGGCAAATGGCAGACCCGCACAGTGATGAAAATCTTAGAAAGCGAAGTTTATACAGGCGATCTGGTGCAAGGAAAAACAAAGATTGTAGATCATCAGCAGGTCAAGGCTGGAGAAGATAATCTGATTATTGCAAAATGCACCCATGAACCGATCATCAGCCATGAGTTGTTTAATGCAGTTCAGGAATACAGAAAACAGATCTGTGAAGAAAGCAAAGCAACTCCAAAACGTCCCTACACACCAAACATTTTCAAAGGTAAAGTGTTCTGTGCTGATTGTGGCAGAAGCCTTCACAGGCAACGCGCCGAGCGCCGGAAAGGACCCGACACTTACTGGTTCCACTGCCTTACAAACAGCCGGGTAGAAAAAGATAGCTGCAAAGGTGCGATGATACAAGAGAAAGAACTGATTTCTACTGTTACGGCTATTCTTGAAAAAGAGCTGACAGTTGCGCTGGGAATGTCGCTGCCACTCTTTCAGTTGGAGACAAGACAAAAACAGGAAAAAGATAAGCTGAAAATTCAGATGTCGGCCAAACGGCAGGAAATTGAAAAAACACGCCGGCTGATCCGTGGCCTATATGAAAATTTTGTGCAGGGTATTTTGACAAATGACGAATACTTTGAATTGAAAGCGGATTATGAACATGCTATCAATGCTCTGTCTGGTGAGATTGAAGTATTTGAAAAATCTATGGACTCTCTGGACAACCAGCTTGCCAGATACCGTGCAATGGAAAAGGATGCAAAAACACTGGCACAGGATCACGTACTGACTGTAGAACTGATCGAACGGCTCATTGAACGAATTGAGATAGACCACGAGCGGAATATTCATGTGACCTTCCGTTTCAAAAATGAATTTCAGGGAAAGGCGGTGGAACCGTGCGCAACTATGTGATTGCCCTTTATATCCGTCTTTCTGTGGAAGATTTCAAAACTGAAAGTTTGAGCATACCAAATCAAAAACTGATTCTTCGTGAAAAAGCTATGTCTCTGCCGGAATGGGATGACAGCGAGATTTTGGAATTTATTGACAACGGTCATACGGGGACAAACTTTGAGCGTCCGGCGGTGCAGGAACTTTTAACAATGGTTCAGGCCGGAAAAATCAACTGTATTATTGTAAAAGACCTTTCCCGATTTGGACGTAACAGCATTGAAACCGGCTATTTTATTGAGCGGGTATTTCCTCTTTATCACACCCGTTTTATTTCCGTCAGTGATGATTTTGACACAGCTAATTTCAAAGGTGATACCGGAGGGATTGATATTGCTTTCAAGTATCTTATCAGCGAGTGGTATAGCCGGGATATGTCCATGAAAACCAAAAGTGCAAAATACGCAAAGATGCGTCGTGGGGAATATCAGAGTGTCATCTGTCCTTACGGCTATCGCAAGAGTGCAGACGGACGTATGGAACCGGACGAGGATGTTGCCCCGAATGTGCAGATGATATTTCAATGGGCGTCTGAAGGCAACACCGCAGCCGAGATCACAAGAAAATTGTATGCCATGAATATCCCCACCCCTGGGGAATATCGCAAACTTAAAGGCAAGGCCTATTACAATGTTTCCCGAACAAACGGCGTTTGGAGTACATCAACGGTTCTGCGTATTTTAGAAGATCAAAGATATATCGGTACCTATGTAATTGGCAAGAGAAAGGTAAAAGAGATTGGCAGCCGACATACACAGTTAAAGGATGAAAGTGAGTGGTTCAAAATCCCGAACCATCATCCGGCTATTGTAAGTGTGGATCTATTTGAGAGAGCCAATGCTTCAATTAAGCGTTTCTCTCTGTCAAATAAAAAGCCGCGTGATTATCTGCTCCGTGGTAAGGTATTCTGCGGATGCTGCGATCATGCAATGTCTCTACGAAATGGTGCGTGGTTTTATTGCCGTCATTCCGAGGTGGCTGAAACGCTTCCTTGTCATGGTGTGCGCATAAAGATGGCAGATCTGGAGCAGGTTGTATTTGAAACAATTCGGGCTCAAATGTGTCCGGCATTGGGAATTGATAGCAATAAGGATAAATTGGATTTGCAGACAGTCCAGCAGACCGAACATGAAGAAAAACTCCGTTCTATTCAAGATAGCAAGCGGTATCTTTATGAGCAGTATGCACTCGGAGAGATTGATTTGGAAACCTATCGGACACGAAAAGCGGTTTATGACACGGAACTGGTACAAGCCAAAAATGTTCATGCTGTCATCACTGCACAGACAAAGCAGATAAAAAGTGATTATGAGATTAAGCTGAAACAACAGGAAATTGTGCAGAAAGTCGGAAACGCCAACATGCTGACAAAAGCTCTGATTGACCGGCTTATCAATAAAGTTTACGTCTTTCCAGGAGATCGGATTGAGATTGAATATGCAACACAGGATTTCTTAGAAACTAAGGAATCCGAAAAGGAAGTATAACCGTGAACACCCATTTGAAACAGCTATGGGCAGCTATGAAGCTGCCCGAAAAACTGCAAAAAAAGTTATAAATTTTTTGTCGTGGGCTTGACATACGGGTGGCGCAGATCGTGGAACCGAATCAGCGGAAGCTCAGCTTGCTTTAACAGTGTTTTTAATCGGTGGTAAGCATAGTCGGGGTGCATCGTTTTTTCGGGCTCATAGATATTCGGGAATATCCATTCGCTGACTGCCGTTTCTTTTCGCTTCCGCAGAAGTTCCGCAGTGCTCGGCGGCAGGACAATCGTGCGCGTTCCCGTCTCGGTTTTGGTTTCGCCGATATTCAATCCGCCGCCTTTCCTTTTAGCAACCGAGCGCCTCACTTTCAGCTTTCCGTTTTCCGCATCGAAGTCCTCCCACTTCAGTCCGCAGATTTCACCCCGCCGCAGTCCTGTGGTCAGCTCGGTGTAGAAGAAATCGTACCACAATTCATCCTGCCTAATGCGTTTCATAAATCTGTCAAGCTGTTCGTCATTGAGTATCTGCTTCGGCGGATAATTGTTTTTGGGAATCGTTGTGCCGACCGTTGGGTTTTTAACAATCAGCCGTAGGCGCACCGCCATATCGAGTGCTTCGTGCAGCATCATATGAATACCGCGCACCATGCTGTCGGCAAGCTCTGTACCGTGCAGCTTGTCCGGTTTCACACGACCTTTCTTTTTGACGGTGTTATAGAATTTTTGAAGTTCCTGCGTGGTCAGCGCCGACAAAGGTCTGTCGCCGAGATACGGTTTTATTTGATTTTTAATCATCGCTTTGTATGAATCAAGAGTGCTCTCGCGAATCGTGAAGATCATATATTCATTGATCCATCGGTCGAGCCATTCCCCGAGCGTCATATTCGAATCCTCGGTGAGGTCGGCATCGCGGTACATCTCGATGCAGTCGTGGAGCTTTACGATTAACTCCTTTTGTGTTCGGGCAAGCACATAGCGGTGAATCGGATCGCCGTTCTTTTTGTGACCGACAACGATGCGGCCTTCCCACCGTCCGTCATCGCGCTTGCGCACCATACCGTCTCCCGACGGTCTTCGTTTTGCCATGGTATCACCTCCTAGCAGGGCTCTCGCCAGCCGAACACACAATACCACATACATGGCGGAATATCCAGCTAAATTTGCGGTAAAATTCGCAACCCCTAAATCAGCGAGGTTAAAATTCGAGCAACCCCTAAATCGCAGTTTTTGTTGCCATCCGTAAAAGCCCTGCAAACCCTTGCGCGGTCGGCGTTGCCGTCCGCTGTTCCCTGCGAGGGGAAAGCAAGGCAACCCCCTCGCTTTCTCCTGCTTATTTTCGTACGGAGCGTAAAACTGCCGTTATACCGCCGATTTTTTGTGTTTGCAGTCAAATTCGGCGAGCTTTTTCAAGGCTGCCTGACGCCGATTTTCTTCGTGCAGCCGTATCAGTTGTTGCTCGTAATACCGCTCTACCGCTTCCGCAATCGGGCGGATTGTATAGCGCAAATTTCCGTTGCGCTTTTCTCCTTTTTGGGTGATGACGGAAGTCGGCTCGGCAGTAATCAACTGCTTTTCAATCAGGCTGTCTACATATTTCTTGACGGTGTTTTTGCTCATGCCGACAGCGTTGCCAATCGTTTTGTAGCTTGGATGGCACTGAAAGGTTTTTCGATTTTCACATCGGAGCAGATACGCATAGACAGCAATCTCACCGCTGCTCAGTCCCAAACAAAATATTTCATTCGGCACGGGGAAATAATCCTTTAGTGCGTCCCGTTTCGGATAGCGGATGTATTTCATTTACCGCCTCCCGTCTTTTCTTCGACCCATGCGCGGAATTTTTCTTTCGGTACGATGAGCCGTGAGCCGATACGCAACGACGGAAATCCTTTCTCGTGCATCAGCTCGTAGCTGCTTGAGATGGAGATACCGAGGAGCTTGGCTACCGTTTCGGCATTAAGGAACAGTGGCAGATCCTCATAAGCGGTGTAAACAGATTCTTTCATTGGTTTTTCCTCCTGTTAAATTCACACGGTTTTTCGCCGTGTTATGTAGAGGACTGCTGTTTTGCAAAACAAAAAGACCCGCACTCAATCCCGATGCGTAGTTGCATCGGTGATTATGTAAGTGCGAGACTGAAACTCAAAACAGAAATATGTGTATTCAATTGTCGGTTGCTTTCTTTACTTGCAGTATAACATACCGGAAAAATTTTGTCAAGTTTTTCACTTTCGCAGTGTATATTCCGGCGCTTTTGCGGGAATACTGTTTTCTTTGTTTTCTGCGGTGCAGATTTTAACCGTGCTGTGTCGAACTGAAAATCGCAAGGCCAAACCGCAAAATCGGCTCGGCCTTGTTTCTGCAAATTCAATCCTCTGACGGCTTGTACAACACTTCGGTCATGATTCTCGCCGCGAGCTTAAAGCCGCTGATAAACGCTTCGCGCTCATTCATACCGTGCAGTTCCGCCTCGCAGTCTTTGAGCTTTTCAAAGGTTTCTTTTTGCTGAGCCGTAAGCGTCGGTATCAAGCTGTCCTGATGCCGAATAACATAGCTCAACACTTCGCTGTAAGCACTCCCGCGCTTAAAACTGTGTTCGTGAGGAACGATGTTGCCGTAATATAAATCTTCAAGTGTTGTCATGCGCATTGCACCTCACATAAGAAGAGGACGACATGTCATCGGTCATACCCGACACCGTGTCGCCCTCATTTATCATTTTCTCTGCCGCAATCAGCGCGTGCTTGACAAGCAGCATTTCAAGCCAAGTACGCTCGTCGTATTCCGACGGACGCCCATTTTGGAGGAAGTCTTTCATTACTTCTCCCATAATGCCGTACTTTTCTCCCACGCCTTCTCCGCGGTACAATTCTTCTAAACTCATCCGTGCCATATCAGCACCTCCTTTGCAGTACACAACAGTACCACAGAAAGGCGCAGAAGTCCAGCAACATTTTAGATACCATTTCGATACCTGTTAATCATTTCTTTTTCATATGCATCAAGAAACATTGTAAATTTTAAATAACGTGAGCTGAAAAAATCTTTTTGTTCTTCTAGTGTATCTCCCTCAATCGCTCTTTTTTCTAGTTTCCTGACTGTAATTATGGGAACACCTTTTTCAATCATATCAGTTCCTAGAAGTGTTTTGGCTCCGACTTCAAAATATCTAATAATCTTGCTTAAATCTAAGGGTTCTGTTCTCGAAATGCCTTTTATTTCAAAAGCACGATTTATTAATGTTTCAAATAAGCTTAAAATGCGCGGGAGTTGATACTCGATAGTATCTTTAACATCTCTAAAAACAGTTCTGTATGTATCATTAACAAACTTGCTCTCCGAATTCTCATTATCTAATGAGTGTTCCTGCGGTCTATCAAATTTGTATTTTAAAACGCCTAAGTAACCATCCTCTGCATATTTTTTCGAGAAAAATTTTATTCCAAGAATTTGTGTGTCTTTAATTTCACCTACTTTAGCCCAAATTTCGAGAATTGCATCAAAATAGCCGTCGTTTATAAACTGCATTATATTTGCTTTTTCGATACCATTAAATCTTCCAACGCTAGAACATATTTCTCTTAATATCTTCTCTTGTTTGACACGCTCAATCAATCTATTTTGAGAAAAAACTTTATCAGGGAGAAGGTCTCGATCTAATTCGATGCGTTTTTTTCTTTCAAGATTTGTCGAAGATAAATGCTCGTTTTCAACATTCTCTAAATCAACATCGCCTAACAACACTTCATCACTAAATAGTTTAAAATCCAAACTTATATGTTCGCTAGACTCGATTTTTAAGCATTCTCGATTTAAATAAACAATATTACCAACAAAATGTCGCAAATACCTGCCGGCGCGCCCATTAATGTTTAGTAGTAGGAAGCGTTTTCCTGCATCGTTTTCGCCAGAAGGGTTGTGATATACTATAACTGTTTTTGCATTAGTATTAACACCCTCTACTATCGTAGATGTACAAAACAGTAATGGCATTTGTTTTTGATTAAACAAAGACATTATTTCTCTTTGAAAATATTTAGGAAACTTTCCATTGTGTATCCCGATACCGCGCTTTAATGCATATATAAAGTCCCATGTTTCAATAGAGTTTTTTCCTCTACCATATTTACAGTTAAAATTACGTGACACATGATCAACAAACATATTAATTAATTTGTTGTCATCTATCGGTAGTTTTTCGCAATATTTTCTAGCATGCTTTTCTGTGTGACTAGGATATAAACAGTATACTATAGCAGGATTTTGTTTGGTGACATTTAATTTTTTCACAACAAAATGCAATTTGTTAAATTTATCTTTTTCAGTTGTTTTTATTACTTGGTTTTCAATGGGAGACTGTATTCTAAAAGTTTGACTATGAAAATCAATTTTATTTTTTAATGTTGGTTCGAAATGAGCTTCCATCGTTCCGATAGTATATTGCGAAAGCATATTTTTAAAGCCGGACTTTAATTTGTCAATTTTAATAAATGGTCCGCTAATATAGCATGCATTTGATTTTTCCAAAAGATAGTAAAGCGCCAATCTAAACGCACATGCTCTGTGGTTGGAAGCCCTTACACTTTGATATGGGTTATCATTCATTGTAATACTACTAGGAGAATCATCATCGCCCTCAACCGTAATGTCCTCATCAATTTTATATATCTCATCATAAAAGAAAAAATCAACATCTATATCCGGGAATATTGCTAACAACCGCAACACTCTTTCTGGTGTCAAAACGAAAATATTCTTTTCTGAAATCTGCAAATCGCGATAAATCGAATTATATATATGGTAAGATATTTTTGAATCTCTTAGAAATAAATTTAAATCTTCGGTAACTTCCATTAACAACGCAACGGTTGGTAAAACAATTACTATATTGTTGTATTTTTTATAATTATTATATATGATTTGTTTTAATAAAAACGTTTTACCAAAAGATGTAGGTGCGCTTAAAAACAATTTTTGATTATTACTTTCAAAAGCATCTAATACATCTTTCTGTAAACGGTCCAAAACAAATCCTGTATCCGTACTATAATAATTTAAAATAGCCTTATCTTTAACTCCTGATAAATCATCATCAATAAAGTTTTCATTTTCAAATCCGTTCAATCTATTATATCCGAATGTTCGCATTTTGACGCAAGCATTATAAATTATATAGTCAATTCGCTTTTTATCTTCTTCTGAACATTGGTAATTGCTCTTATACTCAGACAAATAGCAAATCAAATTCTTCATTTGGATTATAGTATTCTCATCATACTCGCCTTTATTACTGAGCGACAAAAGTTGTTTTGCTAATAACTTTATATCTTTCATCTCTTTGTTCTTACTCCTAAAAACTCACTTCTAATTTTGCCTATGTTTTGAACAGGGAAAACTAACAAAAGCACTTCAATGTTCAGTCCAGCATCATTAGCGATATTAAAATCATCAAAGGAATCTTTAACTTTGGTCTTTATTATTTCTAACAATGTTTTTTCGCCCGAATAACTCTTTTCATCAGCAATAATAAGACACGGTACCCTTATTGTGATATTTTCTTCTTTGAAATAGGTAACTATTTTAGAATGTAATAGCGGTTTATCAGCAGAATGCTCTAAAATTAAGTCATTTAGATCATCAATTATCTTTAACAGATTTTTTGATCGACAACTTACAGCCTTCATTATATCTGCCAATATCATCATTGCACTTGAAAAATAGTGTTCTAAGATACTTTTATTGATATCCTTTTTTATATCATCTAGACAATATTTCCAGCTTCCCGTTTTCACTTGCCCAACCCACATATATTTCTTATCATCTTCACAAGAAAACAGCAACCCATCATATCCTCTAACTTCATGTCCGGAACGTTTATCATCTGCGCCTTTTCTAGGGTATCTTTCCAAATACTTAACTCTTGAATATAGCATTTCCATATTGGGGAAAAAGCACTTCAGAAAACTATCAAGAGCTAATTCCCCAAATAACCCATCACATTCTTTTTCCGTTTTAGGTACACGCATCTCATATGCCGCCCTTGATGCTTTTCTGAGATCTTTAAATCTTCCTTTTATATAATCTTTTTCAATCTCTTCTTTTTCGAATGCATAAAAAATAATACTATCGAACAACAAATCAGCGAACTGTTTTTCAAAATCTGTTGTTATGCTTTGACGATAAGGATGAACATCAAAGTTCTCATTGTACGGAGTATATTTTACAACGAGCCCTTCCAATTCACTACCAATCATATTTTGAAAAATTTCATTTGCATTCATATTTGACCAACCTTCATAATACTGATTATGTTTGCATTTATATACTAATTAAATCAAAACGCCGTTGCTATGGTCTATATCATGCTGAATGATTTGTACCGTCCAGTTGGTATAGGTCTTGATGCGGGTTTGTAGTTCCAAGGTTTGATACTTGACCTTTATAGATTTATAACGTTTGCATGGACGTGGGCCGCCGAGAAGAGAAAGACGACTTTCCTCGGCGTTATACGCACCATTCTTTTTAATGTTAATGATTTCGGAATTGAGCATCACCGTGTATGTAGGAACTCGTCCGCTCTTGTCAAGAAATGCGATGATACGCTTCTTAACGCCGATCATATTCGCCGCCATACCGACACAGCGATCCTTGTGGGCAAGCAATGTATCAAGCAAATCCTTTACCGCTTGCCAATCCTCTTTCGTAGCATCCACCGACTTTCCTGCAAGGGATATCGGATCATGCATTAATTGTTTACCATAATTATAAATCCTAAATACTTGTTGCGAGACTTTTTACATGAACCAAAACAACAGATTTAAGGCAAATAAACATATCCACCATTAGGACAATCAATACTTTTCCGGATATGAACAATATTCATACCTTCATTTTGTCTGATATTTCGAATCGCACGTGTCCAGTCTCTATTTCCTGTACAAATGATAGAAAGGAATGTGACGTCAAATCCTTTACCTGGATTGCGAGAAAACAACTTAATCAGTCTGTTACGGGCACCTTTTTCACGTAAAACCTCTGCAATCAGTTCGGTATCCAAATCTTGAAAATATGCTTTTTTACCTTCGTTACACGGCTCGCATAATGTCCATAAATTTGATTCGGAATTATCTCCACCGAATTCGACCGGAATTTTATGATCTACATGCAATTTAACACCGTCTGATGCTTTCGCTCCGCAACGCTGACAAATGCTGTTGTCACGCATCAAAATTCTATATCTTAACTTCGGAGATATAGTTGCCCTGACATTACCGGTTCCGGAAGGTTCCCCAGAATGAAGAATATATCCGTTTCTTGTAGTCTCTAAATCGTATCCTTCTTGACGTAATAAGCGCAAAGATCTGGCCCAGTCCGAAATCACTGCGATATCTCTCAGCGTCTCACGATCTACTTCTTCTCCTATATGTTCTAACAAGTAATCCAACATTCTTTTCTTTGCGCCTGCCATAATTACCTCCTACATCAACTCAAACAATTTTGCTGCTATGCTTTTTATAATCGGAACACATACTGTATTTCCGCATTGCTTATATGCGCTTTTCAGAGAAACTCCTTTGAATGTATATTTCTTGGGATATCCCTGAAAAGCCAGGCACTCCATCGGCGTCAGCATACGAATGCCGAAATCATCACGGATGATCGGCACTCGGTCATGATATGTTCCCATGTTGGCTTTAAGTGTAGGACATATCTCCCATTTGCGTGTTGCGATACCGCTGTCATCGATTCTGTAAATTCCCGTCTTATCGACGATTTTTGTATTGAGCGCTTTAAAATATCGGCTTTCAGAGCCGTAATAATAAATATCATCGTGCTTTATACTTCGATCGATAACATCGTCAATTGTTGCTTCTAACGGAGCATATTGGGGGAATGAAAACTTATCACAATCCTCGATATCACGGAAAGCAACAATAAAAATACGGGCACGATTTTGCGGGATGTTCACATCGGTTGCATTGATTACTTTGTATTTTACGGAATAACCAAATTGTGCAAGAGCGTTGTAAATAACCAAAAATGTTTTCCCGTTGTCATGTTCCATAAGATTTTTAACATTCTCCAGAAAAACCACTTTCGGTCGCTTAACATCAATAAAACGTGCAATTTCAAAAAACAAATTGCCGCGTGGATCATTGAAGCCGCGTCGATAGCCCATTACGGAAAACGGCTGGCACGGAAATCCTGCAACAAGTACGTCAATATCTGACAGTGCGCACGGATTGATATTTCGAACATCGTCCTCGATAAGAATAGTGCTCGGAAAGTTGTTTCGGTAGGTCTTGCATGCCGCAGCATCAAAATCGTTAGCCCACGCAATCTCAAATCCTGCTTGCTCAAACCCTAAATCTATACCGCCGATTCCAGAAAATAAACTTCCGACCTTGACCTTGTCCATTACTTAATGAACCTCACTTGCAAGTTCAGTTTAAGATAATATTTTCCGTTATCTTTATAGATAGATCCGAATCCATGACGGCTTGTACTTCCCGTCTCAAATTTTGTATTGTTCAAAAGATAATTTTCAAACTCATTGCGGTTAAACAAATGGTAGCATAAAACCTCACCGTCTTCTCTAACAATTATGTATCCTCCCGTAGCATCGGCAGTGCCATCCCAGGTCTTGGATGGTAGCATACCAAGCGCACACTCCGTCAATAACTTTTTAAACTTATAGCTGTAGAACGGATGTCCGGCCGAAAGGTTATAATTTAAGGGATTGGTTGCAGTTAAATGAGAAATTGCATCTTTTACTGTTGTGATCCCCAACGAGAAAAAAGCCTTAAGCATTTCAGCACAAATTTCCGGTAAGTTACCGTCAAGCAACAATAAATTGTTCTCAAATGTGCTATTTTCCATGCAAAAATATGAAATATCACATTTGTTTGCATTTAAAACGGCAAAACGATTCTTGAACAACTTAGAGCAAGAGTTGAAATCTTTCATTATTGAATCTGTCATCGGTCCTGTAACTTCATAAATAAAGTTAGTCGTTTTTCCTGCATTGATTAACGTGGAAGGATTTCCGAGTCTGGACTTAATGCTGAACCCTTGCACAATATCGATACCGGTGTTTATATCATGAACTTTGGTTCTGATATCGGATTTGTCCGTAGATTTTGCTTTTAGACTGTATACACGAATATTATTCAAAAAAGTCTCGGTTGCAATAACAGAGAAAGACGGAGACTTAGCAGCAATAATTTCACTATAGAGTTCATCGGCAGCTTTTTCAAAATCTCCAAAAGGCAAAGAAATCAGTACAATGTTTGTATCACTGTCTACAACAGAAACACGGCCCCTGTTACTGTCAACATGAAACTCCAGTTGCTGTCCGTTTTCGTTTCTGATTATATTGAGTATATTATAAAATGTTCCGTTGATTTTGTTTAAATCGGCATCTGCCGCAAAAAGCTTACCTGTGGCCAGCAGACGGAGGAAAACATATATTTCACTCCATTCACCTTTATTTCCTGTCAGTGGCATTATCAAGCACCTCCTTGATTTTCTCGGCAATCGCTTCTATTACATTAACGGTAACGCTGTTGCCGAATTGTTTATACAGGTGTACATCGGCAAGCGGAAGCTTGAAGGTATCGGGGAAGCCTTGCAATCTTGCCCATTCACGAGGAGTCATTTTGCGTATACCTTCTCTGTTTACTTCACCCTTGATGTGGGTAGTAGGTGTTAAATTTGTTTGGCGGTTATCGACTATCAGATTTCTTTCTCTGCCCATTCCTCCACACACAATAGCACCTGCGATATCTTCCATCCCTCTCACTTCATATCCGAAGCCGTTCCCTTTGGCTTCATGTCTGGCTTTATGTCGGCGAAGCGTCTCCAAGTATACATCGCTGAGGTAATATTTTGCGGGAACAGGATTTTCTTCAATAATATCTTTAATTCTTTTGGTATCATCGTTTCCTTGGGGAAACTCGAATTTTTCAGGTGCAATATCATTTCTAAATGCCACAATATAGATTCTTTCTCTGTTTTGAGGCACACCAAAATTTTTACTGTTAAGTGTTGTATCATTATTCGTAAACACCGTATATCCGAGGTCGGTGAAAGTTCTTTTGATGATTTGCAGAGTTCTTCCTCTGTCATGGATCACAAGTCCTTTTACATTCTCGCAGAATATTACACTCGGATGATGATGTTCACAAATTCTTGCCACATCCAAGAATAGAGTTCCTCTACATAAACCTTTATAATTGTCGTCAAAGCCTTGTCTTTTTCCCGCCAAGCTGAATGCCTGACATGGAAATCCTGCTAAGCATATATCAAATTTGGGAACATCGCTTTCATCTATCTTCGTTATATCGCCGGCTATTTCAAAATCATCTTCAAAGTTTGCTCTGTATGTCTTTTGAGCATATTCATCCCATTCGCTGACAAATACTGTTTCTATCTGATTTTTAAAAGCTCTTTCGAATCCTAAACGAATTCCACCAATACCCGCAAACAGGTCGATCGATCTGAATACTTTCATTTTAGCTGTTACCGCCCTTTCGATTATATCAGCACATTCTTTAGTTTTCTTTTTGATATCATTACCCCAGAAGCGTAACACAGTCCAGCCTTCATTTTCAAGTGTTTGAGTTACTTCGATATCTCTTTGCATATTGCGTTCGATCTTAGGTATCCAAAATTCTCGACGAGATTGAATTTCGTTCTTTTTGTTTTCCCAATCATAACCGTGCCAGAATTCGCTGTCGCAGAAAACTGCGACTTTTTTACCTACAAATACGATATCGGGTTTGCCTATGATTTTCTTGTAATTTTTCCTATAGCGCAATCCGCGAGACCATAATTCTTTGCGAAGCAACCGTTCTATTTCGGAATCCTTATTCTTCACAGCTTTCATGTTTTTGCGCCGCTGTTCGGGGGTATGATTATCCATGATGTGCTACTCCTTTTTTGCAACCACAATTATATCCAACCGTTTCAAAAAGTCCAGAGAAAACCTCAGATTTTTGCGAAATAATCTTCATCAATTTCGTAGTCTTTAATCTCATGAACTCCGATACCGAATTCGGCAAGTTTAGTGATGAATTCTTCGCCATCAATCAAATCGATTTGTTGCTTTCCGGGAGCTGCAGCTTCCTCTATAGCTGCTTTAGAAAAAGAGCCTGTCGATATAAATACGCCTTTTTCAATATTGGTAGTTAGTGATCCACGAAAATCTCGTATATCACCGGCGCCGACCACTCCGTGATAACGCTTGCATTGAAAAGCTATATTAAAGCTGAAAATACCATTGATTTTCAATTTGCCGGTACCGTCAATTCCGCCGTCGCCCGACTTTTTCGTAACTTCAACCTGTGTAAACCCACATTCGCGAAGTAACCTTTGAGTCAATCGTTCAAATCCATACGGATCCATATTTTGAATTACATCTTGCAGTTTCCTTCTCCAAGATCTTACTTCTTCAGGAATCTCTACACCTGCGTTTTCCATTTGCACCTCTGCAGGCACATTTTTAGTTTGAGACGGCTTTTTGCAATTCTTCTCTATGTAGTCTCCATCGACAGTTTCCACGGATGCAAAAGCAGCAGTAATAGCCCAAACACTTCTTGCACTGTTTTCTATCGCACCATGATTCTTCAAAAGTGTTCTTGCCCACGCACACCTATAATTCACTTCGGACATACTACTGCTGTTAAGATGCGGAACATCCAAAACGTCATCCGGAAGATTCATTAACTGCGCGACCTTATCGTTGATTTCTGTATTCTTTCCGGATCCCCCGAGTTCCTTCAATGCAATAAAAGTATTTTCAATCAACTGAGCATAGGTCGGTATAACAATATTGTTTTTCATATTCAAACTCCTATCACTTTTCATTTACTATCTCAACTATATCGTCCATAGTACACTCAAGCGCGGTACAGATCTTTACGAGGACGTCGCTGGAGACTACTGCGCCGTCTTTGCCCATCTTGGTGATGGTGGCTATGCTGATGCCGGCTTTTTCGGCAAGTTCTTTCTTTTTCATATCACGGTCGATTAAAAGCTTGAATAATTTTTTATAGCTTGCGGCCATTGTATTACACCTCATAAACAGTTATAGTTAGTACATTGTATCATCGGAAATCATTATACCACACTCCACACCAAATATCAACAACTTTCGGCAGATAAATACTGCGATTTCAGCATTTATCAACTTTTTATTGCAAATTTTCTATTCCCTCTTTGCTTTTCCGTAATCCCTTTTTCTTTGTCTACTGCGGTGCAAATTTTGACTGCAATTATTCTTATAAATACAGATGCTTGAGTTGCCGCATAAACAAAAATCGCTCCCAAGAATTAATCTTGGGAGCAATTTTTCACACAGTGTTTATTTATCAATCTTCTTCATTCCGGCGGCGTTCTTCTTCGGCTTCCTCCTCTTCTCGGCGATACTCACTGTCGTCCCAGTTATACACATATTCGCCTTGGTCGATGCTGAAACCGTCTCTTTCGATATTTTCATATTCGCCGGAATCATAGTTGAAACAATACTTCGACATACGATCCTCCCATTTACAGCTTGATGATCTCGTAATCCGTGCGTGTGCCCTTTATGCGATCTGCGCGAAACAGCTGGCTGTTTGTTTTCCAATGCGGGAATTTATCCGCTTTTTCTGCATTGGTATCACGATGGCAAATGACGATATTTCCTGCAACATCACTGCCGCCGAGCGACAGCGGACGGATGTGGTCAAGTGTCGGATGATAGGCGCTGTGCGGATCTCCACAGGCGGACTTCCGCATTTCGCGACCGGCATAGTCGAAAACGGTTTCACGGTTCCCGAAAACCTTGTTCCATACTTTGACCGTTTTGTACTTTGACATTTTGATGCCTCCTTTATAAGTGATATACACATTATCGCACATAAAAGAGGAGCGCACTATGAACCGTCGGTTCAAAAAACAGCATCCCTGTGGGCCTGTTCACCCGTAGGGACGCTGTTTTTTTTAAAGACTCTCGGCAATTTTTTGAAACAGCAAAAGTCTTTTGGCCGACGGCGTTCTTTGGCCGGAGCAATAATAGGCGACCGAGCGGGGCGTAACACCTAAACGCGTCGCCCACTCTTCCTGCGAAAGACCCGATTTGTCCACTATGCTCCGAAAATAGTCTGCCATCTCATAATCGATTTTCCGATTACTCATATTCGCAAACCTCCTTTGCATAGACAACGCAATGCTCCGAAGGTTTTTTAAATATGTAATATCAGTATAGCCTATTTCCTGAAAAAATCAATAGGGAAAAATCAATTTGCAGGAATATCGCTTTTCGATAATTCTGTAAAGTTGTGTATAATCTACTCGCGGCGTATACGGCGGATCGTTAAGCAGTTTATACTTGATTATACTGCCGAATGCACTGTCGAGTGAGGAAAAGCCCAGATATTCGTTGATCCTGTCCATAAAAAGCGCATTACAATACTGTATTTCATCGGAAGTCAGTTTCTTTATATCATAAATGTATTGATCGTTTTCCGAATAAACGCCGCTGTTTTGTTCACCTTTCGTTGCCTCATAATAATTGTGGTTTGGCTCAAAAAGACTTTCGTTGGGGAGCAACGTCAGCTCCGTCAAAGGCACACACGACAACCCGGATTTCATTCCTGCATATCTGAATTTATAGAACGGATTGATGAGCACTATCATTCTCTTAGCCGAAATCGGAAACATCATGAAGTTTTCACTGAAATGTGTGAGCGAATTTATTAAACTTGCAATTACATCTTTTTCTTCATCGTTTGTCGTGCAGTTTAATATGTCTGTCAGCCACGAGAGCTTTTTATCATTATGTCTTGTGATGCCGTCCCAGCCTTTTTCGTTTTCCGATGTCATACCGATATCGGTAATGACAAATTCACCCCCGCTTTCCGGCGCATCCCAGAAGGCAATATATCCGCTGTTAACAATGCTTGCCCAACGGTATGCCGGATAGGTTTTATTGGAATTTTGCAGAATAGATGCAGGTGTACCGTCGGAATCCAAAACAGTATTAACGGTCCGCATCCAATATTCATACGGCGTTTCGCCTTCGATACGGCGTTCTTCAAAGTCGGGAGCAAAAGAATTCTTCATTTGCCGTTCCGTTTTCAGCCATTCTTCATTTTGCATAGTCCGCAATTCTGAAACAAGCAGAAATTTTTTGACCTGTAATAGCTGCATACGGTTCAGAGAAACCGTATGGTCGGCTTTTAGCAGTATATTGGCAAGCAGGTTGCCGAATTGCGATTCGACTTTTGTATTCAGTGCTCTTTCAGTGTTGAGGTCATAAAGAGCGTTTTGCGCAAAGGCATGCTCGGGGGCAATATTCTCGCGCAGCTCGCCGGTTTTTATGTTGTATGTACAAAGCCTATTACTGAATTTCCGCAAAACCAGCCGCGGAACATAATGACTGGAAAAACTGCCGTTTGGCATAAACTTCCCTCCAAAATGGTTTCATTGATAATATAATACACCATATTTGGTTGCTGCGCAACCGGCGGCTAATAGTCTGCACAAAATTAACTTGAACAGGCTGTCATTCAGAGTTATAATAACCGTATAAAAAGCAATCGCCTCTCGCATAAAGGCGAGAGGCGGGGAGAGCACAGTATTCTGCGGAAATTTCTGTTGACCACATAACAGACCACCTACCGTTTCGGAGCACTCGGAAACAGCGGAGATAAGAGTGCCGAAGAGCGCGGTTTTCCAGGCGGAAAGGGGCGGAAAAAGCTATTTTTAGCGGAAAGTGCCATCACAAATGCATTTGGGAGCAGGATGCCGGGGGTTCGAGTCCCTTCACTCCGACCAAAATTTTGACCGAAAGCGGAAAATAATCTCTGCTTTCGGTCATTTTTATATATTTTTAATTGAGAAGCCGATTTTAAAATTCAAAGCTGCTTTGATATACGTATTTATATAAAAAATGTTAATTCCCGCATTCAATACTTATCTTATTAAATATTGCGAAAATATCATCTATCGACGTATTCTTTTTATCCTCGCCCGCCTTATCAAGTATAATATTGCCCCTGTCCATCATAACAAGGCGCGTGCCGTACTCCACGGCATAGCGCAGATTATGCGTTACCATAACAGCTGTAAGTTTTTTCTGCTTAACCACTTTATCGGTAAGCTCCATAATTATTTCCGCGGTCTTGGGGTCAAGTGCGGCGGTGTGCTCATCAAGGATAAGGAAGTCTATCGGTGTCAGCGTTGCCATAACAAGTGAAACCGCCTGACGTTGACCGCCCGACAGCGAGCCCATTTTCACGTGCAATTTATCCTCAAGTCCGAGACCGAGCGACGAAAGCTGTTCGCGGTAAAAATCATATCGTTTTTTATTGAGCGCAAATGACAAACCGAAGGGCTTTCCTTTATTGTCGGCAAGCGACATATTTTCGAGTATCGTCATATTCGGGCAATTACCCATTGAGGGATTTTGGTACACTCTGCCGATATAGGCATAGCGTTCAAAATCTTTTTTCTTATTCACGCACTTGCCGTTTATAAGAACTTCGCCTGCGTTTACGGGTATGCTTCCGCATATTATATTTAGCATGGAGGTTTTCCCGCTGCCGTTTGATCCTATTACGGAGACGAATTCCCCGTCATTTACGGTAAAATTAAAATCGTCGAAAAGGCACATCTCCGTAACGAGCCCGGGATTATATATTTTTGAAATATGCTTAAGCTCCAACATTTTTCTTCACCGAGCCTTTCTGAAGATTGCCGAGAACAAGTATTGCCAGGAACAAAACAGCCGTTATAAGCTTCAAAAGATTCGCAGGCAAGCCGAGGCTTATTGCAATTTGTATGCAAGCTTTGTAAATTACGCTGCCGAATATTACGGCGGTGGTGCCCTTTATAAAGCTTACGCGCCTGAAAAGCGTTGTTCCTATAATCACCGCTGCGAGGCCGAACACTATCTGACCGGTTCCCATCGTCGCGGAAAACGAGCGCTGCTCCTGACAGGCGACGGCACCCGAAAGAGCCACAAGAGCGTTCGATATTACAAGTCCGATTATTTTTATTGTGCCCTTGTCCTTTGAGAGAGAGGTTACAAGTACGCTGTTATCGCCTACCGCGCGAAGCAAAAAGCCGTTTTTCGTCTTAAAGTAAAGGTCAAGAAGCACCTTGCAGACTATCATCAGAATTGCGGAAACGATAAGTTTTCTTAAAATAAGCGACATCGACCCGAAAACCGACATTGTAGCGGGAGATGTAAATATAGTATCTTTTTCACGCGCGATTGAAAGATTTGAACCGGCTATCTGCAGATTTATTGAAAATAAAGCCGTCATTGTTATAATACCCGAAAGCAGGTCGCGTACCTTCAAACGGACGTGGATAAATCCCGTGACAAATCCGGCGAGAGCTCCGACAAGAAAAGATATTAAAAGAGCGAGATACGGATTTACGCCCTTTACAAGTAAAACAGCCGTTACGGCAGCTCCCAAAGGGAAACTGCCGTCTACGGTGAGATCGGGAAAATCCAATATTTTATATGTAATATATACGCCGAAGGAGAGAAGAGCGTATATAAAGCCTTGAGTTAACGTGCTTATAATAAGATCCAGCATTTTTTTACACTACCTTATTTACATTCTATTGCCTTTGCGGCTACATCCGACGGAACGGTAATTCCCATAGCACTTGCTGCGTCGGAATTTATATATGTGCTGTACTCGGTCACTGTTTCGTACGGAAGGTCGGAAGCCTTAGCTTCTCCCTTTAAAATTTGAGCGGCAAGCTTGCCTGCCATTTTGCCGAGCTCCACATAATCGATACCGGCAGACGCCACACAGCCTTTTTTAACCTGCTCAATTTCGCTGCCGTATACGGGAATACCAGCGGCATTGGTTTTTTCAAGTATTGACGGAAGAACGCCTACAACATTATTGTCGGTAAGGTTTGTGATGCAATCAACCTTCTTGTTTATAAGAGTATCGGCAGCCTGTGTAACGGACGCCTGATCGGCAACGCCTATGGCTTCGATAGTAAATCCGTAGTTACCTGCTTTTTCTTTATACTCGGCGATTGCTGATACCGAATTCGGTTCGCTTGTTGTGTAGATGATACCGATTGTTTTTGCATCAGGCTGGAGTTTTCTTATAAGCTCAAGCTGCGGGTCAACGGGAAGCTTATCCGAAACGCCCGTGATGTTGCCTGTTGTAAGACCTGCTTCACCGGGGTCTGTTATGGCGTTGAATACAACCGGAATGTTCTTATCCTCTGCCGCAGCGTAGCAAGCTGTTGCCGAGGAGGTTGCTATGGCGCACATAAGCGTGACGTTTTTGGAAGAGAAGTTATTGGCAATCTGTGTTGCGGTGGCATTGTCAAACGAAGCATTCTGATAATCTATTGTGTAATCCTCACCCTCTGTGAGTCCGGCCTCCTTAAGACCGAGAAGGAAGCCCTCGCGGCAATTATCAAGCGAGGCGTGCTCACCGTACTGACTGATTCCTATTACCGGAACCTTGTCTTTTTTCGCCGTACAGCCTACGAAGAATATTGTTATTGCCGCTAAAATTATCGCTACCGTTATTTTTACTTTTTTCATAATGATGACTCCTTAATTTTTAAAATAAATCAGTGTACAATGTTATATTTTAAAAATCGCCATCGTCTTAAATAATATTTCATTCTTTTCTCCTTAATAAGCAAATAAAAAAAGTCTTATCCCATATATGGGACAAGACTTTGAATCCTGCGGTACCACCCAAATTGCCGGAAAAACCGACCGCTCGTTTCTTATACTTACATATAAGCCGCTCTGATAACGGGTACGGAACCCGTCGGCCGCTACTCGCAAACGCTTTCGTGCCGCCCTCATAAGTCCATTCGCTGTACTCTCCCCTGCGGTATTTCCACCGACAACCGCTCTCTGCAAGCTTTAAGTAAAGCTACTCTTCTTAATCACAGGTTTTTTAGATGTTGCCACAATGTTATCACGCCGTTCTTTCTTTGTCAAGAAAAAATTACAAATATTTTTAAATCGTTATTTATGGGGCAAAATGTCTTATATCGGTACATATCACGAAAAAATGCTTTGCTTTGCGGAATAATTGAATAAATACAAGGCAAAAATCTTGATTTTAGTGAGACATTGTGCTAAAATGTACGAATAATATCGTCAAGAATACCTGTGATTTAGCAATAAATGGTTATTTGAGACAATAATATAAAAAGACTTCTATGTCTTTTGAAAAAAATACACAAATTAACAGGGGGTCTATCATTTGACCAAGTACATCATCAAGCGCATAGCAATGGGCTTGCTCAGCATTTTCATTGTTGCCACGCTGACGTTTTTCCTTATGAACCTTGTTCCCGGCGGTCCGTTCGTTGCGGAAAAATCCATAAGCAAGGCTGCACAGGAAGCTCTCGCTGCAAAATACGGATTGGACAAGCCTTTATTTGAGCAATATATAACCTATATTACTGATTTTATCAAGGGCGATATGGGCGTAAGCTTACGTCAAAGAGGAAGAACCGTATCGGACATTATTTTTTCTAAATTCCCCGTATCGGCAAAGCTCGCCGGAATAGCTGTTCTCGTCTCTCTTCTTGTAGGCATACCGCTCGGATGTCTTTCGGCATACAACCGAGGTAAATTTGCCGATAACTTTATTATAGTACTCGCGACGTGCGGTATCGCAATACCGAGCTTTATAATCAGCGTAATTTTACTGTATACATTCGGCAGCAAGCTGAATCTACTGCCAACGGTAGGTCTTAACACGCTGTCATCATATATAATGCCGGTGACGGCGCTGTCGGTTTACCCGACGGCATATATAACGCGGCTTATGCGCTCAAGTCTTTTGGATGTTATGGGGCAGGATTATATAAGAACGGCAAAAGCCAAAGGCCTTTCAAACTTCAAAATACTCTTCAAGCATGCTCTCAGAAACGCAATACTCCCCGTAATAACATACGTCGGACCAATGCTCGCAAGCCTTATGACGGGTTCGTTTATAGTAGAACAGATATTTGCAATACCCGGTCTCGGCCGTGAATTTGTTTCGGCCATAGTCAACCGCGACTACACCATGATAATGGGAACAACAATTGTCCTTGCAACACTTATCATAGTTGCAAACGTCATAGTTGACATACTGTATAAAATAATCGACCCGAGAATCAAACTTAAGTAAGGAGCGGCATCGCCGATGAACAAAAAATTTCCGAGTCTGCATTTGAAGGCAGACGATTTTATACCGGCTACAACGACGGAAAAAGAAAACCTTGTTGTAATGCGAGACAGCGTCAACTTTTGGAAGGACGGCTTCAGACGTCTGCGTAAAAACAAGGTTGCCATGATAAGTCTTGTCTTTATTTTACTGATAGTGGTTTTTGCTTACATTCTTCCCAGCTTTTGGCCGTACAGCTATGAGCAGCAAATAAAATACAGCGAGAACCTCTCCCCGTTTCAGTACAGCGAAACAGAACAGGCGCAAATAGACGCGGGTCAAAAGGTATTTCCTCACATCTGCGGAACGGATAAGCTCGGCAGAGACTTTGCCGTTCGCCTTATGATGGGCACAAGAATAAGCCTTACGGTAGGTCTTGTGTGCGCAGCGCTGGTTCTTATAGTCGGCTCGCTGTTCGGTGCAATAGCCGGTTTTGCCGGCGGTTGGGTCGATAATATAATGATGCGTTTTACCGACATTTTATATACCATTCCCGATATACTTTTAATAATTCTGCTTGCAACCTCACTAAAGCCGAGACTCGAAGCGCTCTCTGCAAATCCGGGTTTTACTTGGATGCAGAGAATGGGACCGAACCTTATAGCAATATTCCTTGTATTCGTTTTGATATACTGGGTAGGTATGGCAAGAATAACACGTTCTCAAATACTTGTACTCAAGGAGTCCGAATACGTTACCGCGGCAAGAGCACTCGGTGCAAGCAATTCGCGTATAATCAGAAAGCACCTTTTGACGAACTGCATAGGTACTCTTATAGTAACAACCACGCTTCAGATACCCTCCGCAATATTTACCGAAAGCTATTTGAGTTTCCTCGGACTCGGCGTTACGGCTCCCATGCCGTCGCTCGGTTCTCTTGCCACGGAGGCCGTAAAGGGTATGAACACTTATCCATATCTGCTGTTTTTACCGGCGCTATTGATAAGCGTTATCATACTTGCCTTTAACCTTCTCGGAGACGGGCTGCGCGACGCGTTTGACCCGAAGCTCAAGAACTAAAGGAGGGTAAATATTTTGAGTGAAAAACTTTTGGAAATAAAAGACGAAAAGCTGTCGTTCTTTACTCCCGCAGGCGAAGTCAAAGCACTTAACGGCGTTTCGTTTTCGATGGATGAAGGCGAGGTTCTCGGAATAGTCGGTGAATCGGGCTCGGGAAAATCCGTCACGGCATATTCAATAATGGGGCTTACCGCCTACCCGGGCAAGCTTATAGGCGGAACAATCAGATTTAACGATCACGAAATTGAAAAGATGACCGATAAGGATTTCAGAAAGATAAGAGGGAACGAGGTTTCCATAATATTTCAGGACCCTATGACGAGCCTTAATCCCGTTTACACAATAGGCAACCAGATAACAGAGGTTATAAGGCTGCACACGGATAAAGACAAAAAACAGGCATATGAGCGCGCTAAGGAGCTTTTGGAGCTTGTAGGCATTAACGAGCCTACCAAGCGACTTAAACAGTATCCGCACGAGCTTTCGGGCGGTATGCGCCAGAGAGTTATGATTGCCATAGCTCTTGCCTGCGAGCCGAAGCTTTTAATAGCCGACGAACCTACAACGGCTCTTGACGTCACAATTCAGGCGCAGATACTTGACCTTATGCAGGATTTGCGTAAAAAGCTCGGAATGAGCATAATTATGATAACTCACGACCTTGGCGTTGTCGCGAGTATGTGCGAAAAAATTGCAGTTATGTATGCGGGTCATATAGTTGAATACGGCACGGCAGACGAGATATTTTATGAGCCGAAGCACGAATACACAAAGGGTCTTATAAAATCCATTCCGAAGCTGAATGTCGAAAGTAAGGAAAGGCTTGTACCGATTGAAGGGCAGCCGGTCGATCTTCTCAACCCGCCGGCAGGGTGTCCGTTTGCACCGAGATGTTCAAAATGCATGAAGATATGCTTAAAGCAAATGCCGCCGAAAACGGTTTTAAGCGACACACATTACAGCCATTGCTGGCTGCTTCAAAAAGAAGAATTTGAGGAAGGAGAGAAAGACTGTGAGTGACGATAAAAAGCTCATAGAAGTACAGCACTTGCAGCAGTACTTTCCTGCCGGAGGCAGAGGCAAAAAGAAAAAATACGTTCAGGCGGTAGACGATGTTTCGTTTTATATAAAAAAAGGCGAAACTCTCGGACTCGTCGGCGAATCCGGCTGCGGTAAAACCACAGTAGGACGCACTCTTTTAAGGCTTTACGAGCCCACAGACGGAACAATAATATATGACGGAGACGTCATATTTGACAAAAAGAAAAAAATCTCAGTGAATATGCTCCCCTATCGAAGAAAGATGCAGATGGTATTTCAGGACCCGTATGCGAGTCTTGACCCGCGTATGACGATAGGAGATATTGTCGGCGAAGCTATTGATATTCATCATCTTGCCGCCAACAAAAAGGAAAGACGCGACAAAATCATATCGCTTCTTGAGACCGTCGGCCTTAACAGCGAGCACGCCAACCGCTATCCGCACGAGTTTTCGGGCGGTCAGAGGCAGCGCGTCGGCATAGCGAGAGCTCTTGCGGTAAATCCGGAATTTATCGTATGCGACGAGCCTGTATCGGCTCTTGACGTTTCAATCCAGGCGCAAGTCGTCAATATGTTTGAGGATTTGCAGAACGAGTTTGGTCTCACCTACCTTTTCATAGCGCACGATTTAAGCGTCGTAAGGCATATTTCAAACCGTATAGGCGTAATGTATCTCGGCAAGCTCGTTGAACTCGCCGACAGCTACGAGCTTATAACACACAGCGCGCATCCATACACTAAGAGCCTTATTTCGGCTATACCGGAGGCGGACCCGATAATTGCACGCTCCTCTAACAGAATTCCTCTTGAGGGCGATGTTCCGAGTCCTCTGAATCCCCCGAGCGGATGCCGTTTCAGGACCCGCTGCCCGTATGCCGACGGCCTTTGCGCCGAAAAATGCCCGGAGCTTCGCGAAATCTCGGCAGGCCATTTTGCAGCTTGCCATCACCTTGACAAGGTAAAATAGTTGTTTATTGTGCATCTGGAGCACAATGGATATATTTTTAAGCAGCGCGAGTTGCTATAAGAAGGAGATGTATTTAATGAAAACCAAAAGACTTATTGCTGCGATACTCGCAGTTGTCATGTGTCTGTCGGCAATGGCACTCCTGAGTTCATGCGGCAACAGCAAAAAGGACGACGCCGGTATAACGGTTCAGATAGGACCTAACCCCGAAACGCTCGATCCCGCTCTTAACAGTGCTGTTGACGGCGGCAATATGCTCATCACGCTCTATGAGACGCTTCTCATAATTGATGAGGACAACAAGGTTCAGCCCGGTCAGGCTGAAAAGTACACTGTAAGCGAAGACGGTCTTACTTGGACTTTCACAATGCGTGACGGTCTTAAATGGTCTGACGGCACCGAGCTTAACGCCAAGGACTTTGAGTATACCTTTAAGCGCCTTACAAACACAGAGCTTGCCGCTCCCTATGCTGAGACTGTTATCGGTATGGTTGAGGGCTATCAGGACGCTATCGGCAATCCGGATAAAGACGGTAAGCCCACCACTACTCCCGATCCCGACAAGCTCAACGTTGTAGCAAGCGAGGACGGCAAAACTCTTACAGTCAAGCTTGCTTACCCCTGCTCTTACTTTGACAAAATCGTTGCATTCGGCACTATGAGCCCCGTACAGAAGGCTACCGTTGAAGCTAACGGTGACTCTTGGGCTACAAAACCCGATACTTATGTCTGCAACGGTCCGTACATGATTACCGAATGGACTCCCCGTGAGCGCATTGTATGCAAAAAGAACCCGAACTACAAAGGTGGTTGGGATTCAAAGCGCATAGTTAACAACAAGCTCACATTCTTGCTTCTCGAAAACTCAAGTGCTTCCTTCACCGCATACAACAGCGGCGAGGCTCAGCTCATTAAGGATGTTCCCACCGAGGAAATCCCGACTCTCAAGAAGGCTGCTGACGGCGGAGAATTCTATGTTGACACCATTCTCGGCACCTACTATCTCAGCATGAACCTTAACAAGGCTCCCTTCAACAACAAGAATGTCCGCAAGGCTCTTAACCTTGCAATTGACCGCGACTACATTGCAAACACCATAATGCAGGGCACATACTCCCCCGCCTATAACTTTGCAGGTCCCGGCGTTGTTGACAACGAAGGTATGTTCTTCGATAACGCAGTTAAGGAAAACGGCGGAGAGACCTATATCAGCAAGGATTATCAGGCTAATCTCGAGGAGGCTAAAAAGGCTCTCGCAGAGGCAGGATATCCCGACGGTAAGGGCTTCCCGACCATCACCTACTCAACAAACGATGCAGGTTACCACAAGGCTGTTGCAGAGTATCTCCAGAGTGCTTATGCTCAGCTCGGTATCACTATGAAGATTGACATTGTTGAATGGTCTTCATTCACTCCTCAGCGTCGTGCAGGCAATTACGATATGGCTCGCAACGGCTGGGTAATGGACTATAACGACGCCTCAAATATGCTTGATCTCTTCACTTCTACCAACGGCAACAACGACGGTAAATACAACAGCTCTGCTTTTGACGCTGACATTGCTAACTCTAAGGTTGCAGACTCCGCAGCTCACTTTGCGGCTCTCCACGCGGCTGAAAAGACCATGATGGAAGATTACGCCTGCATCCCCGTTGCTTATTACAATGACTTCTGGCTCCAGAAGCCCGAGCTTAAGGGCGTATGGCACAGCCCGTACGGCTATTGGTACTTCCAGTATGCTACCCTTGAGAAGTAATTTCTCTTAAGACACTAAGCACAAAAACAGATCGCCCGTATCGTTTAAGGTACGGGCGGTTTTTATATGCTTGAAAAGATAATAGCCGTATGTTAAAATCATTTTGTACCGAAAAGGCATAATTTTTTCAGATAGGAATGAATAAGATGAGTGTTATTGACAGATTTTTAAGATACGTCGAATTCGAAACAACCTCAAACGAAAACAGCGAGAGCATACCGTCAACGGAAAAACAAACAGTTCTTGCGGATTACCTTGTAAAAGAGCTGAAAAGCATAGGTGTAAGTGACGCTTACCGTGATAAATACGGTTATGTTTACGGACATATACCTGCAACAAAAGGATTTGAGAAGCTTCCAAAAATCGGATTGATTTCTCATATGGACACATCCCCCGATGTCAGCGGAAAAGACGTCAAAGCAAAAATAATAAAATTTGACGGCACAAATGCGCCGATGATAGATGCCAAATATTCGGGCGAGGATATTATAGTTACCGACCGAACAACGCTTCTCGGCGCGGATGACAAGGCCGGTGTTGCCGAAATAATCGAGGCGTGCCGCGAAATTTGCGATGACGCAGAGCTTTGCCACGGCAAAATTTCGATTTGTTTTACACCCGATGAAGAAATAGGCAGTGGTGCCGACAAGTTCGATTTCGAAGCTTTTGACGCGGATTTTGCATATACCGTTGACGGCGGAGAGCTTGGCGGAATAGAATATGAAAACTTCAACGCGGCAGGTGCAAAAATAACCTTCAACGGAGTCAACACGCATCCCGGCACGGCTAAAAACAAGATGAAAAACGCTGTTTTGTATCTTGCTGAATTTATAAATATGCTTCCTGCCGCCGAAGCTCCCGCGCACACCGAAAATCGCGAGGGATTTTATCACGTTTCATCGGTTAACGGCAACGAGAGCAAGGCAACTCTTCATATGATAATCAGAGATCACAACAAGCAAAGCTTTGCAAAGCGCAAGGAATTTATTACCGTACTTGTTGAATTTTTCAACCGCAAATACGGAGAAAACACGGTTTCGGCTGAAATTAAAGACAGCTATTACAATATGCTTGATGTCATTAAAGAGCATATAGACATAGTAGAACGAGCAAAAAAAGCAATGCGTAAAGCCGGTGTGGAGCCGCAAATTACACCGATACGCGGCGGAACCGACGGTGCAAGGCTTTCGTTTGAGGGTCTGCCCTGCCCCAACCTTTCAACCGGCGGAATGAACTTCCACAGTATTTATGAAGCAATACCTGTAAATGCTATGCTCAAGATGGTTGAGGTCATTAAAAACTTAGTAAGCGAATAATTAAATAAAGAAAGCAGTCCCGTGAAGTTTACTCTCCTTCACGGGACTGCTTTTATGTATTATTTTTATAACTGCGGTATTCTCTTTCTATCCAAGCCATTAACAGATTAACTATCCGCCTTTGCTCGTCATAAGTCAATTCTCTGCCCTTTTCTACATGATACCACTTATTTAAACATCCTCGACAGCAACAGGCGCAGGCATGCTGAGCCTTAAACACGGGGTGACCGCGCATCGGCGTTTGCTTGCCGTCGTTTGGTATAACCGCCGGTGCAAGACGTTTCTTTATAAAATCCTCCGCATGGCTTTTTACGGTATCCAAGCCTTTTTTGTCAATGTAATTTATATCCTCATCGGACAGATGAAATTTAGCTCTGAAAGCAGATTTTTGAAGCCTTGAGAGTGCTTCGTCAACAGTCAACCGAAAACTCCTCTTTTCAGTAAAAATCAAGATAAGCATACACCATTTTTACTGCTTTTGCAATGACTCGGTTTTTGCTCGACAGCAGAATACTATCTTGACAGCTTCACTTTTTTCATCATAACAGCCGAATACACAAATACAACGGCTTCTGTGATGGGCATTGCCCACCAAACTGCATTTCCGCCGAAAGCAACAGGCAATAAAAGTATCAGAGCACCACTTATTACAATACCTCTTGCAACGGATGCGATAAGTGATATCTTGGCTCTCATAATAGCCTGGAAATAGTACGTTGAATAGATATTGAACGGCAGCAGTACAAATGAAATCGCATAAATTCTGATTATTCCGGGAGCTATTGACAGCACCTCGGGAGTGGGCGTCATAAACAGCTTTATAAACACCTGCGGCATAGCCATAGAAAGAACCGTCCAAATTGCTCCGAAAACGGCGGCGGTTATGATATTGTACTTAAGCATTGTCTTAATTCTGTCTGTAAGTCCGGCACCGAAATTACGCGAAATTACGGGCTGTGCCGCCTGACCGATACCGTAAGAGCAGCACTGTACAAGAGTGCCTACAACAACTATTACTCCGTAAACCGCAAGTGCGTCCGTACCGAGATACTCCATTACACGGCGGTTAAACAGCATTGTGGCTATGCCCATTGCCACGTCAACTATAAATGAAGAAAATCCGTTGACGCTTATCATTTTAAAGCTGTTAAGTATTCTGAGAGGCTTTACGAATTTCAACGTATTCTTTTTGCTGATAAAATGCGTAAGCATCACAAGAACGGACATTGAAGCTCCCATTGCTGTTGCAATTCCCGCGCCTTTAATTCCCATATCCAATGTGAATACAAAGAAATAATCTCCGAACACATTGAATATACCGCCGAAAATAACGGCTTTTGTGGCTCTGCCGGGGTCACCGTCATTGCGGAGAAACGACGAGAGCAGATTTATAAATACATATACGGGAACAGTAAGCTTTGGGGCTACCATATATTCTTTGCAAAGCGGCATAAGTGCGTCATTTGCGCCGAAAAGCCTGAGAAGCGGTTCCTCGCAGACCCACACCAAGACCCAAAGTATCAACGCCCATAAAGTTCCGAGTATAAATGCAGAGGTAAAATATCCGTTTGCCGCTTTTACGTCATCGCGTTCTCCCCTTGCGACGGCATAAATCACCGAGCCGCCTATACCGCACAAAAGTCCAAAGCTGTATATAATATTCCAAATTGGGGCAATTACCGCCATTGCGGCAGAGCCGTCCGGTCCGTGATACTGCCCTACCATAGCCATATCCACAAGTCCGTAAATGCACGCTATCAGTGCACTTCCGAATGAAGCTATAAAAAATTTGCGGTAAAGCTTACCGACATTATCCTTTAAAAGATCCATACCTACTCCTTGAATATTAAAAAAGACCGGATATGGAACGGGCATTTCAGCCTGCACCTTATCCGGCTTGTTATTTCCATACGATAACCAGCCCTCCGAGTGAGCTATTGTATTGTATCAACTTTTGTAATCAAAGTCAAGAATTTTCAAAGAGGAGGAAACTGAGAAGAGCATTACAGCCCATTTCAATGTCATTGTATGCTTTGTCAAAGTCGCCTGAATACCATGGGTCGACAACGTCGGATTTACAAAATAGAAACAAATATCCTTTTACATTTAAAAATAGTATTTAAAATTATTAAATACTATATTGACAAATTTGCAATCTAATTATATAATGTAAACATAAGAGGTGATTGTAAATGAATAAACTTATTTCAAAATGTCCCGCATGCCACGGAGCGTTACAGATTACTACCCTGCGGTGTCCCGATTGCGGAATGGAGCTCAGAAATGTATTTGACATCAGTGCTTTTGATCTGCTCGACAGCGATCAACTTGAGTTTCTAACAGCTTTTTTAAGGAACAGAGGAAATATGAAGGAGGTACAATCCGATATGAAAATATCATATTCGACAGCTAAAAAGAAATTGGATAACTTGCTTGAGGCCCTAAATCTCGGCGGTGCGGCGAATGATGCGTTACCCAAGGAACCCGACGTGAGTTGTATGAATGTAGATTATACAAGCAACCTCGCATCCGAAATCATCAAAGCAAAGTTGAAAGAACACGGCGGTCATGTAACCGTATATACAGCAAGAGGACTTCCTTGTGAGATTTACGCAGAACCGGACGGAACAACATTTACAAGCGATAAGCTCCCGATTAAGCCTGCATATGATTATACGGTGTTTGACGTTATTGTTGATTTGCTTTACAGACAGGGCGGCAGCGCCAAAAAAGGGAACGGCAGAAACTGCAAGCTCGGAGAAGCGGGTTGTGAGGAAAACACCGTGGTCGGAACGGTAGCACTTCACAGAGGACGAAAAACGGGTGATTCTGTTTTTGATCCCGTATTTGTTTTAGCAGCGGTTTTAGAGTGGGCAGGTATAGCCGAAAACGGGCGCGGCGAGTTGATTCTTACCAAGGAGTACACAGAGAAATTATGATATGTTTTTTACTTACTCTCTTTCTCAGATTTTGGTATGATATTTTGTTTAAAAATCCGTATTAAATCCTACTGTGTACCATTTGGGCGTGGGCGGATATTTTGCTTTAACAAATAGAAAATCGTATAAAGAATTTCACAAAAATATAAAAGGCGGTTATTATATGGATAAATTGGCAATAGAATTTGAAGAAGAATTACGGTCCAAAATGATTGAGGCGAAAAAAACGTGCGGATACAATCCGACACGCTTTAATCAGATGTTATCACGATACGGCGGTGTTGAAACTGCACGGCGGCTGATAGCAAATGCGCAAAAAAGGGAAATCCGGCAGAGGGACTTTCCACACTGTGGGCTCACAGGCGTTTAGACTTATCTATGGAAGCTTCTGTCTGTAACCCTAAGTATGCACCGCTTTTTTCCGAAGCCGAAATCAGATATTGCAAAGAAATGCTTGAAAAATTGAATTGACGATTAATTGCGTGAAAACAAGAGGTCATATCTTATTGCAGATATGACCTTTTGTTTTTTGACTTACAATTATAAATTTTGATGGAGTTTGGGGGAACTATTTCAGGTGTTCTCGGATTAATTTTAGAAAACTAATTCATATTCTAAATATCGTCTTGCTTCATTTTTCGCTTCGCTTTATACAGTTGTATTTCCGGCAAATTTCATTTCACTTTAGGCTCATCAATTTTCACAGCATTGTTCTCTTTTAAACCTGAAGAATTGCTGAATTTAATCATAGGCTTTTGGCGAGTGAATGCAGAATCTTTATTTAACCTCATATTAAGCAAATATTACCCTCAAACAACATATTTCTATATTTCACGTCAGCATTGCTAAACAGCTGTTATTTTATGCATTTGATACCTCAAGCAATTTTTTACTTACCCTCGCCTGAACGTCAATATAATAAGCCTGTTCCGCTGCATTAAGGTTTTGGCTTTCCCACTTATCAAACTTATCGCACATATCGGCATACTTGCTCATATATTTTGCATAATCCGCCAACAGCTTGGTATCATTCGGATTGCTTTGATATTTCTTCATGAATTCAACATATTCGTTCATAAATGCCTCATAGCTATCCATTGCCTCTTTGAAATCCTTACGCATTCCGTTGACAAGCTGCGTGTCGTTCGCTTTGGTTTCATCGGGGGCTTTTGCGGTTTCAGGCGCAGCCGTTGCCGTGACGTTGCTGTCGGTCGAGCTGCCGCTCGGCTTATCAATGTCTATGCTCATAATATTGAAGCCTTCATATTTAATTGAAACACTCCAACCCTCGCTGTTTTTGGCTCTGTAATAATCATCGCCCTTGTCGTAATCCACCGTGAAGCCCTTTTCCGAGCAAGCCTTTACATAATTGTTATAGCTCTCCTTGCTCGTGTTACCAATATACACATAAAAATCGTCATCATGCTCGTAAGAGAATTTGCCGACCGTAGATTCGGGCACGGGAAGCTGATTTCCCGCGTTGCTTGCGGGCCAGGATATTTCCGACATTTCCATAGGTTTTGGAGCTTAATACTCAAGCTTTTTAATCTGTCATTATATGTTAAGTTCAGACAGTAGCCGTCAAAATTATATGCCGTGTATGAATAAGAAGTCGATTTTGCATCGGTTGTAAAGCCCTTTTCCTTAGAAGCGGCAACATAATCTGCATATTGGCTGCCGGAGATATTTTCAACCTCGATATAAAGCGTCTCAGACGTATTTTCGTGAATTTTCCCTTTATTTGCAGCAGGCTCCGGCAATTGTGCACTCAAAACCATTTCATTCCATTTGATTTTTTCGGTTTTCTTTCCGCTTGCAGCTGCGCCGATTATCGAAATTAAGGCTATGCCGATAATCACATAAAACCACCATTTTTTATATATCGGCTTTTTGGGTTTATTCAGCTTTTTACGCCCTTTTTTACCCGCCTCAAGCGGCTGATTGACTTTTTGCCGTTGAAAATTCACCTGTTGCTCCGTCATTGACGGCGTCGGTGCCGGCTCCTGCGTTTTTGTTCCGCATTCGGGGCAAAATTTGCCCTCGTATTCGGTACCGCAATTAACACATTTCATTTCCTTTTCTCCTTTGTTTTTAATTGTTATGTTATGTCCCGTCGGCGAAGGCAAAGCACCCTCGCCGAGACATTCATACCGCTATTTCCGTCCGCTTGAGTGTTCTTTAATCATTTTTCTGATCCATTTTTCGCTGTACCCGTATTTTGTAGCAAGCTGTCTGATATTTTTGCCGTCATATTCCGCGACAATTCTTGACGCAATAAATTCGTGTGTAAAAAAGTTCACCGGAAACGTGATTTGTTGCCCACGATATGTAGAATACAGCGTCATAGCTACCTCTATACCGAGAGCGTTCGCTATTTCGTTATATACGCCGTTCAAATATTCGCTTTCAATTTCGCTTGGGTTCATATTCATATAAACCTCTCTCATTTTTACTGTCTCCTATTATGATTTATCGTTTTAGATTTGTATAGAGCGATAATTCATAGGAATAATTCCTTGTAAAGTTCCTTATCCGCTCATAATAGGGTTTGTAAATTTCGCGAAAGAAAAAAAGCACCGTCCGACAGCGGGCAGTGCATAAAAAAGGATTTGATTATTAAATTTTTGCTTGATACTTAAACAGTGATTACCTTAATAGGAAGCAGTGGCGAAGGCTCCTCATCCTTCGGTGCTGCTTTTTTCTTTATACAATTTCTGTTTTTTAAACTATTAAACTCTTACTATGCCCCATGTATAATTCGCTTTTCCTATTTGATATGCTGTTATCTCGTCGAGCCGCTCCTCCGGCTTAATAAATGTAACGGTCTTCATACATAAGCGAAAAAGCGAACAGTTTTTTAATCAGCGTCACACTCGTCTAAATCCGCATAAAATTATAAATTACTGTTCTTTTTTGCAATATACTTAACTTTTAAATCGTCAAAGATATTAGCTAAGCCCTCCCATGTGAGCTGTCGTTTTTCAAACCAAAGCCTCTGTAAAAAGCCAAGTATCCTGTTCGGATTTGCAAAATGCAGCTTTGAATATCCGATTCTGTTTTTATCAAGATATGAGTAATAATAATCAAGCTTATTATGAAACTGCTCATATGAATTTTCTCCGCGCCAAACGGTTTCGCACATAGCTCCAAGCCTAGGATAAGTCATTTTGTCCGCTTTTTTCATATCGGGAACATATTCCGTCCATAACGTTGCTTCCGCACCGAGGCAATTTCCGTCGTATAATTTATGGTTGGCGGTATCTTTGAGACTGATGTACCCGTAAGGCAAATCTATATAATATGCTTTTGAACTTGTATCGATAAACGGTCTGCCGCCCGTGTTTATGTCTCCGCATTTCGTAAAGCCCAAATTTTCGGAAAGCAGCATATCATCTTTCAAATCCCAACTCCACATAAACGCCTGCTTATTCTTGCCTACACAATAATCATTGATTCTGTTCATAAAACAGCACTGAAGCTCATCCTCGTTATTTAAGCCAAGCTTCTTCATCATTACTTGACAATGCGTGCAAAGATGCCACCTGTGTTTCGGCACCTCGTCGCCGCCTATATGAAAATACTTATCCGGAAAAAGCTCACATAGTTCATCAACTATATCCTCGACAAATTTATATGTGCTTTCTTTTCCTGCACACAAAACATCATGCTTTACTCCCCAATGGTCTGCGACCGGCAAATTTCTTTCAAAACAGCCGAGGTAATTATAACAAGCCAGCGCACTTCTGCTGTGCCCCGGAATATCAAATTCAGGCATAACCGAAATACCGAAATCATGTGCATATTTGACTATACTTTTAATCTGAGCTTTTGTGTAATATCCCTTATGTTGCCTATGATTAAAATTTGTCTTTTTCCTTACCGACCCGATTTGCGTCAGCAACGGATATTTGTAAATCTCAACTCGCCATCCCTGGTCCTCCGTCAAATGCAAATGCAGAAAATTAAGCTTGTGCAAAGACATTTTTCTGATAAACAGCTTGACCTCGTCTACGGGATAGAAATATCTTCCGACATCAAGCATAAAGCCTCTGATTTTATACTTAGGCTTATCCTTTATCGCAATAAACGGAATCGTTCGGCCGTATTCAAACAGTAACTGCTTGAGTGTTTGCAGAGCAAACACTTTTCCTGCCTCCCCACTCGAATACACGGTGATTTTCTCGTTTACTTCAAGTCGGTATTCTTCATTTTCAAGCGAAAAATCATACGTAAAACTAACAACAACATCATTTCCGACCGGCAGTTCGAGTTTACGTATAAAATCATAAAAATCATCTTTAACAGAACCGTTGACATTTCTTTCGTCAAGCGACAAAGATTTTATGAACAATCTTTTTGTTTCATCTGTTTTTTCAAATAACGGAGTTGGGATAATATGAGGCATAAAAAAACCTTTCGCATAATCTTTTATTATAATAATTATACACTTAACTTGTTTTATTGACAACCGTCCTTATTATGATATAGTTATACCATATCATCGGCAGAAGGTGTATTATGAATAATAATAAAAAGAGCTTTGATAAAAAGTGGTACAGCGAGGAGTTCTTGAACGAATTAAAGAGAACAGCCTACGCGGAAGCCGACGGAAATTTAACTTACACAGCCAAGTATGCGCCCGACGCCGTATCAAAATACGGCATAGATCCGCGCATGCTCGGCGGACCCATAGGCAAAATGGCAAAGAAACTAAAGCTTGTCCCGGATTTTGTTCTAAACGGTATTCATTTAAAAATAACCGAGAGAAGCCTCGGTTTTTTCAGAAAGGGCTGCGACAGGATTTCTTATGCAAACTGTCATATAAAAGGCGTTTCAATCAAAAACAAACACATTAAAGCTTCCGACGGATTTGATATTCCGATCAGAATATATGAAAATGCGGAATGTGAAGGCACAAGGACGGCAATGATTTTCATTCACGGCGGCGCATTTGTCGGCGGAACGCTCGCGCCGTATGACGAGAGCTTAAAAATGCTCGTTGATAAATTCGCCGTTAAGGTAATCAGCATAGATTACAGGCTTTTGCCCGAAAACGCCTATCCCGCACCGTACAGCGATTGCTTTGACGTATTGGAATATATAAGCCGCAGCTGTGGCGAATTCAAAATAGACAAGGATAAAATTTTTGTCTGCGGTGACAGTGCCGGAGGAAATATTGCTCAAGCGTGCTCTACCAAATACAAGGGTACCGGAAAAATCAAAGCGCAGCTTCTGCTATATCCTACCTTGAATATGTTCGGTTTTACTGACGAGTATTATAAAAAAGGATATTCCGACTATAAATTCGAACCGTCACAAAAATCTGTTTCAAAAGGCGTAATAAAACAAATGCAAATGCTTACACACTGCAATTTTAAGCAGATAGGCATACTCTCGCCCGACGAATACAATAATCCGTACATTTTCGACGCAAGCGGCAATGTTCCGACATTTATTACAGTAGGCGCGCTTGACTATCTGAAAAAAGACGCCGTTGCTTGGGCTCATAAGCTTTCAAACGCAAATGTAAAAACAAAGCTTGTCGTATACAACGGGCTAGGCCACGGATATTTAAACGCAACCGGAGTTTTTCCGCAAGCAGAGGACGTGATAGACGAAATGGGCAAATTCATATATACGATTTTAGAATTGTAAAAGCAATCTGGCAACGGGTTTCCCGTAAAGACCTGAATATATACTCGCAAAAGCGTCGGAGATTTGCTTTCTCCGACGCTTTTTGGGTTTATTCTGTGTTACGGTAAAATTTCGAGCCAATAGCCGTCCGGGTCCTCAATGAAATAGATACCCATTTCAGGGTTTTCAAAGCAGATACAACCCATTTCTTCGTGCTTTTTATGCGCCAAGTCAAAATCATCTGCCTTAAATGCCAAATGGAATTCACATTCGCCCAAATCGTACGGCTGCGAATGTTCTTTAAGCCAAGTAAGCTCAAGCTCAAAATCGCTCGAATCATTGCTCAAATAAACGATAATAAAATCGTCGGTGGTTTTTCGTCTGACCTCGTGCAAATCAAGCGCATCGCCATAAAACTTAATCGACCTATCCAAATCGGAAACATTATAGTTTTCGTGAATCATTCTAAAGCTCATATTTCTTCTCCTTTTGCTGATTCTGTATTTTTTATTCGTGATTTATACTGCGGATATTCGGTGATAAACCTATCAATCACGCTCGGCTCGTTCCAATAATGCATAGGGAAAACGGCGTTACAATCGACATGTTTCAAAAAATAAAGCATACCGTCGGCATAATGCTCTTCCTGCCGTGGATCAAGGGGAACGAATGCTGCATCAAAATGAGCGCCCTTGATTTTGTCAATCTCTGCACGGTACATGGAAGTCATGTGGCGGTTGTCGTCTTCCGTCTCACCCTCCCAATGCCAATCGTTCAAGTCACCTGCGTGGTAAATTGTACCCTCGCTTGTCTTGACGATAAAAGCAACACCGCTGTCAGTTGAAAGAAGTGTAGTAACCTTTGTACCGTTGTCAAGAATATAGGTTTGATCGTGGTAAGCCGTCGTAACTTTCACACCGGCAGGATACTTCTTTTTGCTAATGTCCTTTGACAAAACAGCCTGATAATTCATACCCGTATCATCAAAAATTTCAAAAATTTTCGGATTGAAATGATCTTGGTGAAAGTGACTGCAAAAGACAACAACTTCCTTGCTTTTGTCAAGGCTCGGCATCTCGCCTTTGTAGTAATCAAAAACATAGTAGCAGTCCTCGGTTTCAATCAAAAATCCGCTGTGGTTAATGTATGTTATTTTCATAATCCACCTCTATTACTCTTGTCTTATTATATCAAAGCGATAAATCGGAATCAATACCGCACAACATTTTCGATACGGAGCAAAACGCTTGAAACGGTCTGCTTGAGCCTCTTTACTTTTTTAACAAAAAACAGTTTTAATTGCCGTATAAAATATATAAACAGCAAAAGACTTGAAACAAAATTCGTGAGTATGGTATAATTTTAAAAAATGACGGAGGATTTTCTATGAACAGAAAAAATGCAGGTGCGTTTTTCGGCACTCTCTGCGGACTGACGGCATTGACCGCAATGTCGGCGGAAATATTCTATGATTTCTCGATAAACACAAAATCACCTATACATATGAGTAAGCTCAACAATCTCGTTCAAAAGGTCACGAACACATCCGGCAGCGAAGAAGATGCGAGCGAAAAATACAGCGGACTTACCGGTACTCCCGAAATGAAAAAATGGTACAATGAGCACGGTGAGGATGTTTACATTACGTCCGATTCTCTTCGTCTGCACGGTAAGATATTTAAAAACAACAGTTCAAAATATGTACTTGTCTGCCACGGATACACAAGCAAGGCCAAGCATATGGCCGGTTTTGTAAATAAATTTTACTCACTCGGGTATAATGTTCTGGCAGCAGACGCACGTGCACACGGCGACAGCGAGGGCACAAAAATAGGAATGGGCTGGCCTGAGCGATTTGACGTTATCGAATGGATAAAGCTTATTATTTCTTGGGAGCCAAATGCGCAAATAATACTACACGGCGTATCCATGGGAGCGGCGACGGTGCTTATGGCCTCCGGTGAAGAGCTGCCCGAAAATGTCAAGGTTATAATCGCAGATTGCGGCTACACCTCGGAATGGGATGAATTCAAATGCGAAGCAAACGCTCTGCATATCCCGTGGTTCCCCGTACTCAACGCCGCGTCTGTGATGTCAAGACTTCGCGACGGGTATGATTTCAAGCAAGCGAGCGCTCTTGAGAAGGTCAAACAAAGCCGTATTCCGACTCTGTTTATTCACGGCTCCGATGACGAGCTTGTTCCATACAGTATGCTCGATAAGCTGTATTCGGCGGCGGCCTGCGAAAAGGAATGTCTGACCGTCAATGGTGCCGGACACGCGCTTTCATCCTCGGTTGAGCCGGAGCTTTATTGGAACACGGTTGAGAGCTTCATTGAAAAATATTCAGAAAAATAAAATTTGAGCCGTGCCGTTCGGCGAAAATAAGCATATATATTTTAAAGACTATTGCGAATAATGTGCAGAATGGATTGTAGCTTCAATGGCAAATGCGGAATATGGTAAGGTCAAATTGTCATTGACCTTGCACTTTAACGAGTATAATAAATTTCGGCTTCTGTTAGACGGGAAAGAACCTATGGACTTTGAAAATACGGGAAAAGCAATCAATTATGTATTTGAAACAGAAGTCGGAAATCATATTTTAACATTTGAAAGCATTCCTTTTGAGAAAAATCAATTAGGAAAATTGAAATTTTCGTTTTTATCCGAATCATTTCAAAAGAGAATATTGAATCATTTGTTTGCTTTCAGATATGATTTATCCTGTTTCAAAGTAACATACATGCTGCATATTCATCGTAATGCAAAATTGGAAATTGCCATTAAAACAAGCTGCTATAATAATTTCCTTTACATAAGGGCTAAATGTTTGCATCCCGTAATTGTTCAAAGCTCAAATGTAAAAGTTAGGAAAGAAGAATTTTCTGTATTATATAATAAGCTTTTGAAGAAGAAATTTTATTTTTCTCAGATGGTTATTTGGACAATTTATTTTATTTTGTTAATAACGGTTTTTGGCGGACTCGCTATCTATGATATTATACATTGGGAAGCAGATGCCTACATAGCAGGGTTTAATAAAATTTCAGCATTGTTTTTGGGCGTTTTTCCGCCGCTTATTATGATTTTATTTTCTTATTTTTTCTGTATTGTAAATCTCGTTAAACAATACAACAACAATTATTTATGCGAATAAATAATTATGTGTTTTTGTAAAGTAGGAGGCTCTTTATGAAAAAGTTAATCTGTATTATAATGTCTGCAATTATTATAATTATGTTATTTATACCCTCATTTACGATTTGTGCAGCAGATACAAATGAATCAAAAAAGATAACTGAATTTACAAACGGGATTGCAGACTTGGCAAGGAAATATGATTCGGAGAAAGAGTTTGTTACCTCCGAAGGAAATGAAACGGGACAAATTCAAGCTTTTTCCGCTCAAAATTCAGAAGAAGTCACAGACATCACTGAAACTGAATATACCTTACAGGATTTCCAGGCAGCCCGATTGATTGTCCGTGCGAACGATAAATTTGACGAGTTCGGTGCAAAAGAACATGTCAGCGGCTTTGAGGACTTTCATATTCTTCAATATGAAAGTCCCGAAGCAGCTATGGAAGCCTGCACAAATCTGCAGGCAGAGAAAAATGTAACAAATGTTGCTCCCGATGTAGTTATAGACGGCTTGCAGGGAGATATTTCCGAAACCCTTTCAGAATCTGAGTTAAACAACAAAAAACATTTATGTGACTGGAGCTGTGACAGAACACAATCAGATCGACTTTTAGATTATCTTAAAACACAAGATATTCCTGAACGAGAAATTGTTGTAGCGTTGATTGATTCCGGACTCGATTATAATCACGAGTTCTTCGAGGGTAGATTTGTCCGTTCTTATTTTAATTCTTCTGTTGACGGTAATTCTGATGATGAATTGGACGGTGCTCAAAAAAGTCATGGAACAGCCGTAGCCAGCGTGGTTTTAGATAATACGCCAAAGAATGTAAAAGTGTCAGTATATAAGGTTTTCAATGACGATTTAACGACTACGATTTCTCAAGTTTCCGCCGGATATGCCGCAGCAATTAAAAACAATCCTGATATTATTAATGTAAGCATTACACATCTAAGCGATGATTCCGGATTAATCCGAGCTTGCTTGCAGCAGGCGTATTCTAAAAACATTCCTGTGTTTGCGTGTGTGGGAAATACTGGAAGATTTGACACCGTGCAGTTGCCGGCAAATTTATCGGAAAGTATTGCTGTATCTGCCACAGACAGAGATAACACAACGCCCACTTGGAATACATTAACTTTAAACTCGGATGTTTCCGCGCCCGGTCAAGATGTTATAGTTGCCATTTCCGATAATCAGTATATATATTGGAAAGGTACTTCCTTTTCTTCTCCCTGTGCCGCCGCACTCGGAGCAATTCTTAAATGGGTTGAACCGAATATAACAGTTGATGAAATAAAGGAACGCCTGAAAAACACCTCGTTTGATGTGAAAAGATTTAACGAATCTGCATCTTCTCAAGGTGATAATTTGGATAATTTCCATTCTCTTTGGGACGGTGCAGGAATTATTCAGTTTTGCAATGCATTAGGCTTGTCGGAGCTTGCTGCTCCTGAATTCAATTTGGAAAATACGCTGTATGTAGGTGAACAAAACTGTTCCATACAGTGTGCGGACGAAAATGCTACGATTTTATATACCACAGACGGTACATATCCTGCACTTGAAAATGCTTTCGTCTATGAAAAACCTTTTTCTGTGACACAAAGAACAAGAATTCGCGCGGTAGCTTACTATGAAAACGGTGGATATTACAGCCGTGAAACAGAGATTACACCGCGTATTCAATACATAGACGATGACGAAAAATTCACCATTAGCGATGACGGTATAATAACAGCATATAACGGTACAGTTGCTGATTTATTTATTCCCGATATGATAAACGGAATAACCGTAACCGGCATAGAGGCGGGAGCGTTTGATACATCCACACTTATGGGTTTAACCTTGCCTAAAGGCGTAACAGAGATTCCCCAGCTTGCATTTTATAAAAATCAGTCATTAGAGTTTATCAGCGGAGAAGGAGTTGCAGAAATCGGGGAGAGTGCATTTGATCATTCTCGTATTATGTATGCCGAATTTCCAAATGCAAAAATACTTCGCGCAGCTGCTTTTTCCTGCACACATTATTTTTGCTGCGGGGACTTTACGAATGTTGAAGAAATAGAGTCTTATGTATTCGGAGAATCCGGTATCATTTCATTTGACGGACCGGCAGTTACAACAATATATGATGGTGCATTTATATACAACGACAGGCTTGAAACAATTTATCTTCCCCAATGCACAGAGTTTTTACCTTCGACTTCGGAGATGTTTTACGACTGCAATCGTCTTATAAGTATTAAAATGCAGGCAATTAGAGATTTGAGTTATACAAGTTTTGAAGATACCGGGATCGTCGAAGCTAACTTTCCGTCATTAGAAATAATAGGATCCGATACATTTGCCAATTGTTCCTATTTAACGACAATTGATTTGCCATCGATAGTTTCGATACCACATAGTGCTTTTGCCGGCGGCTATAATGTAAATTCAAAGCCGCGTATTTATTGTTTTGACCAAACAAAAAATATCGGTAAAAACGCTTTTGGAAAATACCTCACATCTCGTATAGAATTCTCACATCTGGAATCAGCAAAAAGCCTGCCACAGACAGAGGGCTGTATAATTTCTATGCCCTCAACATTTAGAGAGTGTACCGAAGACACCAAAGGCAGAAATTACAAGGTGTACGGCACTAAAGGTACTTATGCAGAGCAGTGGGCAAATGAAAACGGACACACATTTGTTGAAATCTCGCAGGACACTGCTGTGCTTACTCCACTGCCTGAAAAATACACCGATGCGGACGGAGTTTTAACCGCAGATGTAATCGGCTTTAACCGTACATATCAGTGGTACGGCAGTTTTACAGCAGACAATACTACAGGTGCACCCATTGACGGTGCAACGGATAAGGACTTTAACCCTATCGATTATCCTGCATACCCATACTATTATTGTGTTGTAACAAGTACAGATGTGGGATATGACTCAATCGAGATACGCACAGGCGTTTGCGAGAATACAACATTTGTGTCCGCTGATTATTCGGAATACGACAAAGTTGTGGCACAGGCAAAGGCACTTGACCGCAGTTTGTACACGGATTTGACCGAGCTTGACGAAGCTCTTGCGGTTGATGTGAGCGGATTGTCAAACGCACAGCAAAACGTTGTTGACGAGCAGACAGAAAAAATCAAAGCCGCTTTGGATAACCTTGTTTTGAAGCCTGCCGATTATTCACGGGTTAATGAGCAAATCAATACCGTTCCCGAACATTTGGAATATTACACGGATAAAACCGTTAATGCCTTGAATGAAATATTAAACGGCATTGATTACGGCTTGGATATTACAAAGCAGGATGAGGTAGACTCCTACGCCGAGCAGCTGCAAAACGCAATTTCCGCACTTGAATACAAGCCTGCGGATTACACCGAATACGACAAAGCGGTTGCCAAAGCCAATGGACTTGATAAAGAGAAATATGTTGATTTCTCGCAGGTTGAAAAGGAATTGTCTGTTGATGTCGGCGGCAGAAATATCACGCAGCAGGAGGAGGTAGACCTCCAAACAAAGGCGATACTTGCGGCGATAGATGCACTTGAATACAAGTCTGCGGATTACACCGAATACGGCAAAGCGGTTGCCAAAGCCAAAGGACTTGATAAAGAGAAATATGTTGATTTCTCGCAGGTTGAAAAGGAATTGGCTGTTGATGTCGGCGGCAGAAATATCACACAGCAGGAGGAGGTAGACCTCCAAACAAAGGCAATACTTGCGGCGATAGATGCACTTGAAGAAAAGCCGCAGGAACAGCCGATTATCAATCCCGAACAAGATAAAACGAACGGCAACACAACACCGGATAAACCAAGCAAAAACGAAAGCGTTATTTCGCCCATGACAGGCAGTGAAACATACACGGGTGTTTTCACAGCCTTGGCGGCTCTTTCCTTTGCAACGGTATTGCTTGTTCGGAAGAAAAAAGATAATTAAATATATTTTCGGCAGAAAATTGATAGAAATATAATTTTACCTTTCTATTTTTGATGGATAAACAATATGTAAAGGTCAAACATAAATATATGAACTTAAAGCAGTAAAACTTTAAACTCATATAATATATAATATATAATTATATTAAACTTACTTTTTGAAATGTCTCTCGAATTTTTGCTCATTTCAATTCGTGTTACGATTTTGATTTGAGCGATGTCTCTCAAAAGTCTCAGTCATAAATGTCCTAAATCGCACTAAAATGACTTTGGAATTTTGAAATTTACTGTCTCTTAAAATCTCTCAAAAACCCTCGCGATATTTTAAAGCAAAGGAAAAATGCCCGAATACCGCTTTTTACAGCAGCATTCGGGCATAAAAAAGCCTCGGAACAAATTGTTCCGAGGTATTGGCTGGGGTATAACAACCTGTCAAGTCACGGTAGTATTTGCTTTGCAAATCTCCACCTTAAAGACTTGACAGAACGTTATTACGGGTTTAATTGCATTATAAACCCGTAATAAGGATTCGAACCTAAAATGGCGGAGCCAGAGCCTCGCAATCTTTTTTCAAAACCGCCTATCTAAGCCGTTTTTCAGACTTTGCGTCTCTCAAAAATCTCTCAGAATTTTATTTTTGCTCGGCATGGCAAATTCGTATGAGGTATTGCGAACCTTACAATGAGGTGTCGAAAGAAACTCTAAATCCGCATCATCTTTTACAGCAGGGTACTGTGCAATTTAATGACGAAGAATATAAAAGCTAATTATTCAATCAGATTTAATCCAAACTCAAGTCTCGTATATTCTATTCAATAATTAGGTAACAAAAAAGCGCCGTATTTCTACGACGCTTTTGTCTTGCTCAAAAGATGGAGCAAGGGAATGCTATTCAATTATCTGTTGTACTTTTTCTTTCTGCTGGCAACCGTTGTAGCAAGGGTTGCGCCGCCGCTGGCTAACAGTAGGGAAATCCACAGTGCAAGGTTGCTTGTATTACCAGTCAGCGGACTCTTATCTGATGTTCCCGGTTTAGTACTGGCAGGCTTTTTCTCAAGAGCAGCAATCGCATCTTCGATAGCCTTTGCCATCTTGTCTACTTCAGATTGCTCCGTAATATTTTTACCACGGACAACTGCCTTGACAGCAGCTTCCACACCGGAGAAATCCTTGTAGTCATTCTTGTTCAAGGCATTTGCTTTAGCAATGGCTTCGTCAACCTTAGTGTAATCAGCATCCTTGTATTGCAGGGCAGTAATCGCATCTTCAATAGCCTTAGCCATTGCATCAACTTCGGTCTGCTCCGTAATATTTTTACCACGGGTCACAGCATTCACAGCGGCTTCCACGCCGGTGAAGTCCTTGTAGTTATCCTTGTTCAGTGCATTTGCTTTGGCAATGGCTGCATCTACCTTTGTGTAATCTGCATCCTTGTATTGCAGGGCAGCAATGGCATCTTCAATAGCCTTAGCCATTGCATCAACCTCTGTTTGCTGGGCTTTGCTTTTTGCTCGGTCAACAGAGTTAATGGAATCTTTTACCGCAGAATAATTTGTATAAAGGCTGCTATCAAGAGCCGTTGCCCTTGCGATGGCTGCATCGACAGCTGTGTAATCAGCGTGGATGTTATTGTCATCCCACACAAAAGTTGGATGACCGATTCCGGCAACCCATTCAACGCCCGCACCAGCATTGGTTTGCATGCCAGCAAGGACATCTGCGGAGGTGAAGTTGGAGACAGCAGTGCCGCACGATGACTGGTCAAATGTCGGGTCGGCACTCGCAGTACCTGCATCCCAATCAACCACCAGCTTAGCAACGGCTAAGTAATTGCCTTTATTATCAGGATATTTTTCTTCATCAAGCGTTACACCATCAGGAGGGGTATCCGGCCAAATGCAGTCGGTAACACGGGGCTTTACAACAGCTGTAATCCAAGTGATATTGCCAGGCTCAGCGCCAGTGATGTTTTTTGTTGCAACTATGCAATTTTTGATTATTACGCCAGGCTTGTTCCCAGAGAAGTTTTCAAAGTTTGCACCGAGAATACCACCTACAGCTGAGTATATATTATTGCAGAAAACAGAACCGCCAAACCAACAATCGGTAATCGACGAGCTGTCCGCAGAGTTTTCCCACTGACCAATCAGCCCGCCAACGGTATCAACATCATCTTCATTGGACTCTGTACTGATAACCGTGGCATCTGAGCCACAACCTTTTACCTGTGTACTCCAAGTGCATTGACCAATCAGCCCACCAACGAACTTGTTGCCAACATTGTTTTCTATTTTTCCGCTTGTGTAGCAGTTTTCAACGGTGCCGCCATTGACCCAATCCGCCAAAATGCCGGCAATTAATGAACCATCATTTGAGGCAATATCAGCGTCTATAACAAGTAAATTCTTTAATGTACCACCATCAGAAACAACTCCGAAAAGTCCATTTCGAATAAGTTCGTCCCCAGTAGAGTGATGGTACAGATTCATGATTTTATGATGTTGCCCATCAAAGGTACCAGCAAAATGTCTGACAAAGTTGTCACCATTTCCAATGGGAGTCCACTGGGAGCCGGATAAGTCGAGGTCATTATCTAAGTAAATCGTTTTCCCTTCAAATGATACAGATGCAGTTTTGTCATTGACTAACTGCGCTAAACCGGCCAACTGTTCGGCAGTGGTGAAATGGTATTCAGTATCCGTCTTATGGTCGATGTACCAGCTTGTATCTGCCGTACCGTCCCAATTATCTACTGAAGTTCCTTCAGCAAACGCTGTCATCGGAACAAGTGCCATCACAAGGCACAACGCAAGCAGAAGGCTTAGAAGTTTCTTCTTCATTTTCATTCCTCCATAATAATTCTATCCGCTATTTACTTTCTCCGACAGCGGACACGCCGAGAAAAGATGTGTTTACGGGTGGTGGTTAGGACTTCAATATCAAACCACCATCCTTCCGGCAAACGCAAAAAGCCGAAGCCAAGGCATAATGCGCCCTGTCTCCGGCAACTGGTTCGTTATAAATTGTATGAAATAAGACTTGACACGCTGAAAAAACGGCGCTATGCTCCTGCCCATCCGAGCCGACAATGATTGTCGCATTTCCGTTTGCCATAGTCAAGTCCTCCTTCCATAATTTCTAAGGAAAAAAGGATATAAATCCTCCACTATATAATTACACAAAAATATTATAGCAGATTTTTCCCGAAATCTCAAGAGGTTTTCAGAATATTACACTTCTCTTTTTCTCAAATCATTGCCTTCTTCCATTACTCACGGAACTGTATGACTTCTTGAATACTTCCCGAAAAGGAAAAGCCGCCGTCTGTGACAGCGACTTTTCTATTTAGCGGGTAAACCGTCCGAGAAAACATTGTTTCCGCCTGCTTGTTAAGGTCTGTATGGTAATCGCTCAGCTTGTTGGTAGTCAGTAGCTCGGCATACAAGGGACCTTGTGATTGCTGATATACCACAGGTGTCGCTGTCCCCAACTCTATCTTGTATGTGAAAAAATCATAAGACAAATTTTTAATCCGTAATTTCTATTGAAAAAGAACCATTGCTATTAAGCACCAACTTAAGATTGTTCATTGTAGTGTTGTAAAGGTGGTCTCTCGCCGTAGACGATAATGAGGCACGAGTTTGCGTAAGTGCTTCTCTAAAGATTTGCTCCGCATTTGGCAAAACAAATGAGCTTGCAATTACTTTTTCAAGTTCTTTCTTGAACACTGTATCAAAGAACTTGTCCTTTTCAGGTGTCATAAACTTATCAAGATAGCAATAGAAAATATTGTTATTCCAAAGAAGTGATTTGAAGTCAGAACCACATTTTGTTTTTTCAAGAAGAACAAGATAATTTGCATCAACATCCTCGATAACAGACCAAAAGTCAGAATCACTTGAAGCAAGAATTATAGAATCCACATCATCCTTATATACTGCTTTTGAAACACCGGCAAGAGCTTGTGATCTACAAGTGACTTGTCCTCTTTAATACGCTCAACAGCAATGGGGTCGACTTCCACATTATATGTAAAGAATTTCAGTTGCAGCCAAGCCTTTGATGAGTTAAGTTCATCATAATAAACAATGACTTTATCAATCTTTTGTATTTCATAACCATTAAGGCTATCAAACATAGCAGCTAAGCGATAAGGATCGCAATTTTCACCATCGACAAAAATTTGGAAGGGTTGATTTCTCGAACCCTTTTCGGCAAACCGAAGGATATAGCTTTGGCTATATCCTTTTAAGCACTTAAAACTTAAATGTTTTACTCTCTCCTGCTTTAAATTCAACTGTTTGTGATTTACCGCCGACTTTAATATTAAGCTTTTGGTCAATATCCGAAGTAACGGTTGCGCTTATTGTTTTACCGCCGTCTGCCCATTTTAATTCAGTTACGGTAGCACGGTTACGGGTTTTAATCCCTTTAAGCGTTCCGTTTTCAAAACCCGAATTCGGGAGGGCCGGAAGAAACTCAATATCATTATTATGTGAATAAACAAGAGCTTCATTTATAATTCCGAGATAGCCTATCGCAAAATCAGTACAATAGCAACTGCCTTGGTCATAATCGTGGTTAGTCATTAGTGAATCGTACCTGATTTTATGGTTCATAAGTTTAACGAGGGCATCTGTTAAAGAATCTGAATCCTTTAACCTTGAAGCAATAAGACTGCGGTGAACAAGTGCGTGTGACGCTTCATTTTCACTCTGTCTGTTTGCAATTGCCTGCTCGCAGGCTTTTGTCAGTTCATCATTTCCCTGCGTTTCAAAAAGCGGCCATACACCGTAAAGATGACTTAAATGACGATGTTTATTATTTTCATCAAATGAAGTTGTTGCCCATTCTTTAAGAGCGCCTGTTTCATCATAAAGATACGGCGGAAGATTTTTTTCAAGTTCCTGCCATTTAGAAGTATCAGCACTTTTATCAATGTCGCCCATAACTTTAATAAGCATATTAAGATTATCACGGCAGGCAGAAATATCAATAGCACAGTTAGCATCCGATGGGCTGTTATAATTTGACGGATTATTTTCAGGCGAATAGCTTGGCAAAATGCAATATGTTTCACCGTCATTTAATGATGTTTTGCCCTCTTCATAATGAATAGAACCGTCTTTTGCGGTATAATATTCAGGGCTCATCAGCTGACTCCAATAATTTGCACTTTTCACCAAAAGCGGATATAAAATATCTTCTTCAAGCCTTAAATATCCACGCTTTTTAATTTCTTCAATTTGACTTTCTGTTAAGTCTTTTTCGGTAACAGAGAGAACCGATTTAAGATTTTCAAGGTCAAATTCATCACTTAAAGGAATATTGATATTACCATATGAAAGAAGAGTTTCATAAAGCGGGTTAATCATCCAAGATGTGCCGGCGTTCCAATATCTGAAAGGATAAGGATAGCAGGTTTCGGTGATTACTGCTTTATCACCGTCAGTATTGACCGGAGCCTGAATAGCGTCTTTAAACCCATGTGTTGCATATGCATTTTCTTCCCAATCAGGAAGTTGTCGCAAAATGAAATATGCATAGCCGATAGGGCTGCGTGACATATTGCTCGTATTCATTGAAGAAGTTTGCAAATTAACATTTGCGTCCATTGTATATTTACTGCCCCAGCCGGTGTTAAATTCACCTGTCCACATACCGTAAAGTCGGCTTGTGGAATAACCCGAACAGCAAAGATACGCATATCTGCCGGCATAATATGTACGCTGGGCAAGAGCAGAATTTATTTTCTTTTTACCCTTTTGCATTTTTAAAAGTGTTTCATTTGACTCAAAATTATCATCACTCAACGAAAGTGTAACGCTGTCGAATTGCGGCTGATAAATTTCCAAGTGATTATTTAACGCTTTATCATAATCAAAATCATTATTACCTGCATATTTTGCAGCTACACATTCAAGCTTTGCTATACAATCTTCGACAAGTTTGAAACCATTTTGCTTTTCAAAATCATCAATTTTTCCCATATCGTAAGTTCTGTCACTTACGGTAAGAAGATAAACACTGTCGGCATCGGTTATTTTAATGCCTGTATTTTCACCCAAAAACTGTGTTTCGTCTGTTTTCTTATCTATCAACACTTTTTCTTTGTTTCCGCCTGAAGTAATTACATAAGTTACTGTTGCATAACCGCCGTTTTTAAGTTCACTTTTTTCATAATCAGGATAGTGTGAAACAAGCGCAAGGTAGTTTGCATTATCATCAGTTAATTTTTTATACTTCATATTAGCTTCGTCACTGTCGCCGAAATTTGCAAGAGTTGAAAGGTTATCAAATGATAAAGTTAAATTAAGCTTACTGCCGGAAGATGATTTATTAAGCTTGGTAATCACAACATCATCTGCCATTGAAGTGAATGATGTACGCTTCCAAGTGCCGTTTTTATCCGTAAAATCAACACCGACCTGCGATGTTTCATAATCTGTATAGCGAATATATTTTTTAGTGCTTTTCTTATCAAAATCAAGCCGTAATTGGCCGCCCGGGTGATAACGGTATACGTCATCATAGTTCGCGTTATCCGTAATATCTTTACATTTAATAATACTTTGCTTTACTGTTTCAAGTTCATCATAAGTTTGAGGACAAGTACGCTGATTTTCATTAGGCATTATAAAATGCATATTTTGAAAAATAAATGTGTCGCTGTACGGACTGCCGCTTGTAATAAACCCTTGAAGTCCGTTTCCGGATACCATCCCCTGCCTCCAAGATTTAGTTTTATTTTTTCTCGAATCTTTAAGCTCGGTATAATCATATGAAAATGAAATTTTAGAAGTATCTTTAAAGAGAGGTTTAATATCACCTTCGCTGACTTTGCCACCTGAACAAGATGCCAACGAAAAAGCAAAAGTTACAGTTAATAACACACAAAGTAATTTTTTTACATATCTATTCATAAACTCACCTCGTAAAAATTATAACATACAGACATAAAAAAACAACACGACATTATCTTTATGTAAATGTCGTATTATATTATAATAAGCAAGGTGATTTAAATGGATTTCATTTGGAACAAAATACAATTTGTAATAACAGATTTGGGTGGCGGCAAACTCGGCGAAAAAATACCGATGCACGTTCACGCAAAAGGCTGCTATGAACTGCATTTTATAACCGAAGGTAAAGGCACGCTTATAGCCGATGGCAGAGAAATTGAATTAAAGAAAAATGATTTTTTCATTAATTTCTTGGCATAAAAATTCCCTCCTGATGTATATTCTACATCAAGAGGGCTCTTTTTTCTATTGTCCATTTTTTACGGACTTGTTCAAAATCGAATTGCATCCTTTTTGTGTGTCTTATCATTTTTAGGCTTGTATGAGAATTTTAAGAAATGTTTTTTAAAATCTTTGATTTCTTAACAGTGCTTACGGTTGCCTGAATTATCGGACCGGAGAGCCAAACGGTGGCAATTGTGCAAATTCCGAATTTACCGCCAAGCAAAACGCCGATAATTACCATTATAATATCAAGAACCATTCGTACGATTTTGATTTTCCACCCGTTTTTTTCGGCAAGCGAAAATGTGACTGCTTCATATGAGCCCCTGCCGAAATCAGCGGCGGAGTAAAGCCCCGTTCCGAACGAAAATATAGCAATGCCAAGCAGCATTATAACAAAATTAACCGCTTTAATATCTGTATAATGCTGAATTTTTGTGAATACATCCACGAAAAAACTGTAAATGATTTGGTAAAGAATTGTGCCGACATTGATTTGCTTTCTGTCATAGAAAAAGGCAAAAATTATCATTGCCACAGCCACAACAAGCGACGATGTGCCGATTGACATACCTGTCACATTCGTCAGCCCTTGCCACAATATCGCAAGTGTTGCGCCGCCGAAACCTGCGCCTATTGCAAGCGTAATTCCGTATGCGGATATTATTGATCCGATAACAATCATCAGCGTTTTTGTTGCATATTTTTTAAATTTCATATTATCGCCTACAAAAAAATAAGACTGTAAACTCTGCTGTTGTGTTCAGAAACAGCAAAATTTATAGTCTTCATCAGCCGAGACAGCTTTATTTTTTTGATTATACACCCGAGATTTTATAAAGTCAACGGTTATAAATATGATTTTCTGTATTCGCTCGGAGTTTTTGCTCATTTCAATTCGTGTTACGATTTTGATTTGAACGTTGTCTCTCAAAAGTCTCTGCCAATTGTGTATCACAAGTTTTCAACAAATTCGTATGAGGAATTGCAAACCTTACAATGAGGTGTCGTTCGAACACAAAGTCTACTACTTTATTTTTCTATTTTGCAATCTCTATTGAAAAAGTACTATTGTTATTAAGCGCCGGCTTAAAGCAAAGCAGCTCCACAGCCTTTGCGTATACTCCATATATCGGCACTTTATTCACCTGCGATTGAGATAATTTTCGTTCGGTTACAGTATGTATTCCATCATTCTTTTCTTTGTTTTCAGCCCCATTTTTTCATAGAATTTTTCTGCCGGAGTGTTCCCTGTCCATACATTCAGTGTTACTTCGTAGCAGTCCATCCTTTTTGCCTCTTTTTTGACATAATCAAACAGAGCCTCGCCGATATGCTTTCCTCTTTGTTCCTTGTCTACGCACAAATCGTCGATATACAGTAACTTGAACGGTACTGTATTGTTAGAAACAGACTGTTCCTGTAACTGACAAAAGGCATAGCCTACACAGATGTCACTGCCGTTTACGGCAACATAAATCGGCTTTTTGTCATCATTTATCATTTTCACCAACTCGTCAGTCGTGTATTTGGTGGTGCCGGATATAAAAATATCCGGGCGTATGTCGGCGTGTATTTGGAGCACCTGCTTCAATAACTCGATAATCCTCGGTATATCCTTTTCTTCCGCTCTTCTGATATTCATACTGTATTAGCTCCTAATGAATAAATTTTCGAATTTATTATATAAAGATTATTCTTGTCAGTCAATTTAAAAGTTAATACCTGAATATACTCCGTAGTGGTCGGACACATACCCGTTGTTCAGGTCGTTCAGCACGGTATAATCTACTGCTTTTCCGTCGGTAAATATAAAATCGATAGGCTCATTACCGGTAGAGCGATAGCCCCACTCTTGATATGTGGCTGTCTTTTTTGCTCGGTTCGTGCAGTCGTTCAGCTTGGACGCAACGAGCTTATAAGCCGTTCCGTCTTGGGTTTCGTTGAAATCACCGGTCAAAACGGTGCCGTCGGTATTGTTGTATTTTTCTTTTAGCTCATTGAGTTTGTTCATAACTATATTTGCACCGAAATCAGCTGCCTGCTCCGATGCGTTATCCAGATGAGTGTTCAAAAAAATGATGTTTTTGCCGTTCTGCTTATTCAGCAGAACAACATAGCTGCAAATTCGGTAGCATCCGGCTTCGCAGTGATTACCGTCTTTGTCGGTGTAGGTGTATTTGCTTTCCTTTTCGGGAGTTTCGCTGAGCCAGATTGTGTTCTTTTCCACAGCGGAAAACTTGGTTTTGTTCCAAAATACAGCATTCATTTCGCTGTTCTTTTCTTCGCTGTCGCCGCCTCGCTTTACTCCGTAGTTTTCATAATCCGGCATAGTAGATTTGAGCTTTTCCAGCCAAATAGAATTCATTTCCTGCGTGCCAATTATGTCCGGTTTTATACTGTTCATATAGCTTGCAAATCGGTCGCAGCGTTCTGCACTTGAAGTGCCGTCTAATTTTTCACCAAAAGCGGCAGCAACATTAAATGTTACTGCGCTTATGTCGCAGTCAACGTTTTTCGGAGGTGTATATGTCACTTTAGGTGAGCGATAAATGAAGCAAGAAGAAGCGATAACAGCACCGACGATTATCAGAACCACTACGGTATTGTAGGTATTGACTCCCTTTTTGTGAACTGCGTTCTGCAAAATAAATCTAATGAAATATATCAAAAGAGTCAAAATCAATCCTGCCTTTGCCCTTGCGCCAAATCCGACAGAGCAAAATGACATCAGTACCGTCACACCGAAATTTACGCTGAATGCAATAATATCACGCTTGTATCCGCTTTTGGCAGAAGTGAAGAAGGAGCAAATTATTTCTGCAACACCAAAAATCACAACACAGAGTATTGCCGACACAGCAAACAGATATGCCCTATCGCTCAATATGGCGGTTAGGTCTATTCCGTGGTTGTGTATGCTTGCCGCAAAAGTGATTAGCGAAACATTTTTGTGACCTGCATAAAACATCGGCAGGCACAACACAGCAAGGGATGCTAAAAAAGAAAGCAGCCGCATTATGTGCCACGGGGTTTTAGCCTCGGAATCTTTTAATATGCTTCCGAATTTTTTGTTTGTTTTTGAATGATTATCCATTTTTATTCTCCAAAATAAACAGTAGCGTTTCTGTCGCTGTCCGCACCTCTGTTTACCAGCGGCAAAACAACCTCACTAATACTCGATAGGCCGATTGAATTGAGCTTTTTACCGAACGGTTTTGCAAGACGGTCGGCTTTCTTCAACACTGAACATGTCATTTTGTATTCTGTGGAGGAAGTAGGTATGTTTCCGTCGCCTCTGTAAAGATTTGCCGCAATGTTGATAACAAAGGGGGCTACTTTTTTTGAGCTGATTGTGCTTATTTTGCTCTTGCTTACACCACTCGAAAAACGAACGAAGTGCCATACCTTTCCGAATGTAAGATGATTTAGAAATTTAGCAAAACGGTGAATAATGGGCTTGTATTTTTTACTCGTTTCCTTAGAGATACTCATGCCTACGGCAAAGTCGGCAAAATTGTCATAGTCATATTCGGCATCGTACAGTGCTTTTGATACAACGCCCAAAAACAAGTCTTTTGTATACTCCTCGAGGGCAAGCCCGTTTGTATCGATGCTGTCTGCGCAGTCTGCACAAATGGTTTTTATTTCTGCTTTTTTCTGTTCTTTGTTCAGCACTATTTGGCGATAATACGGCGGAAATCCAGTTAATGCCGCTGTAGAAATGTCATAAAACTTTTTGTTTCCTATTTTGCAATAAGAAATGTTGTGCATATGCGTGTGACCGGTAAGCACAAAATCAAAGCCTAAGTCGGAAAGCTGCTTCCTGCGCAGCTCATAGTCATTCAGCATATCACCCTTTGCAACAGCCGTATATATAGGCGACGGCGGCACAAGAGGGTGATGTGTCATTGCTATAATGTATTGACCGTCTCTTTTTGCATTGTTCGCTTCTGTTTTTACCCAGTTCATCAGTTCGTCGCTGAATCCGCAATCGGGATCGCCGTAGTCATCGTTGAGTGCAAACAGGCGGTATCCGTCTGCAAGCTGTGCCACATACGACATTGTGCTTTTGTGCTTTGCGATGGCGTTGTTATAGCCAAAATCGCCGTAGTATTTCAAAAGTTGTGTTCGTTTTACTGACTCAACCTCTATATACTTGTCGTTTTTGTCTATGCCGTATGTGGGCATACGAGGAGTGGTATAGTCGTGGGTTGCGGTTATAACATACACTCTCTTGCCCTTTTGCTGCAGCTTTTTCAGAGCGGCTTTCATCTCGTCGTGAGAGGTCCTTTCGCCGTTATATGTAAGGTCACCGCTTATGAGAACAATGTCCGGCGTATCATTTTTGCACAAACAGTCAAAGGTGTGCTCAACGATTTCTTCGCTCCTGCTAAAAAAGAGCTGGCCCGGCTTTGGCTTTTTGTTTTTGTCAAAGCCGTCCACAAAATTCTTTTTTGAATAGTAATGGGTGTCGCTGATAACCGTGAATTTCAGTTCATCAATCATTCTTCTTTACCTCTGTTATTGGCTTTTATGAACTCGTCTTTGTCGTTTAGATTCCATACACATTTACCTAAGATGTATTCAGCCTTTTCTTTCTTGCTCATTTTGAATGTAAAAGGTCTGTTGTTTTGGATTTCGTCATAGACAGGAGCGGCGAGAGTTGCTTTTCCGTCGTGCAGTGAGCAAGCCGCCAAAATTACAATGTCGCTGTCATTAGGCAAAATGACGGTGCTGTTTTTAGGCACATCAAATTCGACAATGTAAAAGTACATACTTTTTGCAATTTCATCCTTGCCGTTTTTGTGACAATGGGTTGCTTCATATGCGATTTTGCCTTTTTTGATATATGCGGTTTCACCGAAGTCGTACAAATCCCATCTTGCAAAACGCTCAAAGCAAGAATTTACCTTTGCCTTTACTTCTCTGCCGTTTATGACAAATTCGGCGTCTTTATCCCCGACCAATGAGGCACAAAGGAGTGCAATTTTGCTGTCTTTACTGCCCGTATTTATCTTTTGTGCAGAGGGAGTAAGAGCGTTGTTTCCATTCTTGTTAATGATGAATTTGTATCCGTTTGAATTGATTTCATCAGGCACAATTTCAAACGGAACAGTATAGTCATAGTCGCCGCATTTGCCTTGCTTTGTGATAATATTTTTGTCGAGAGGCAGTTCAATCGGTACAGCCTTATCCGCTTTTACCTTTTCACCGCTCTTTAGCTTGAGTGCAAAACTTTTGATTTCGTATGGTTTAAAGCTTGTAATAAGTTTTCCGTCCTTTATTTCAGCCTTGCCCTTGTATTCTTCACTTGCAAAAACTTCTTTTGCATCCTCTATGCCGTTTCCGAGTGTGAGCGAAAATTTGTTTATGGTTTTGTTTGCGCCCTCATTGAGCCTTACGATAATTTCATCGCTGTTTTCGGCTTTTTTGATAGCACGAACAATGACATCATTGGAAGAAACACTGCCGAAAGAATAATTTGTACCCAAAGCTCCGTTGTGCTTTTTGCAAATATATGCAGTCATAGGAGTAATGAATTTTCGTGCCTCAAGCTGTGTGTCTGTGCCGACATCTCCCTTGTGGCTGAAAATTGCGAATGAATATCTGTTGAGCCCCAAGTCCATCATTGACTGCATAGAGTCGATTCGATAGTTGTGCTTAGGCGTGTGCAGAACAGTAAATCTCAGCGTGCTGTCGTTGAATTTGTCCCAGCCGTATTTACATTCGCTGATTACGGATACACCGCTTTTTCCGTTTTTGTCTGTAATGTCTGCCCAATTTTGAGCAGGTACCTCATAGAGTTTGTCGCACATATTCTGCCTTTTTATTGCACCGAGTCCCAGGTCAAATGTGGCTGTGCCGTTGCTTACATTAAAGCTGAATTGCTCTTTTGCCAATGTGCGCAGAGACTGCCATTCTATTTCGGAATATACCTCTACACATTTTCCGCCGTCCGAAAGTGCAATAATGTTTGTGAAGGTACTCTTTTTGTCACGCTGTGTAACCTTGAATGCGACACGGCATGGGCCGTTTTCGATTATTTGCATTTTAGATTTAACGGGGATTCTGTCTGCCGCATTTTTGTTTTCGTTATAATCCATTTCCCACGCAGGCCAAACGCGTGAGCCGTTGTACTTGAGCAGCCCGAGAGAAACAGGCTCTTTCAGAATTTGGAAATTGTTTTGTTCCTTGTCAATAATTGACTCAATATCGCCGTTTGGATTTAGGGTGACGATATACTTTTGATTTTCCATTCTGTTCTTTGAGATGGAAACAGCACTTTCTGCGTCGCACGGTATATCGCTTACTCTCGCATCATAAATTCTTGTACCGAGACTCTTTACATCTGCAATGAACAGAATTTCGGTATAAGTGTTGGTTCGGTTTATAACTTGACTCTTAATCTCGTTTCCGTCATCATCGAACACTCTCACATTTTTATTGCCTATACCGCTCAGTCGGGCAGTTACGGTCTGCTGCCTTTGGGACTCAATCGGGTTGTATACCATAATAGGTGTACCCTTACAAAAATCTGTTTTCATATTCAGTGCCAGTGCCGATGCGGAAGCTTCCAGCTCGTTTGCAAATTGATTCATTGACACGGCATAGTCGTTCCATGAACGCCTGTAAACTCTTTGGCAGCTCGTACCCGGAATATCATCGTGGAATTGGTGAGCAATGAATCTTTTCCATGCTATGTCGATAGCACTCTTGTTATATTCTTTGATGCCGAGATAAGATGCTGTTACACTTGCTCTTTCTGCAATGTCAGCCAGTTCCTGACATCTTCTGTTCCAGCGTTTTCCCACCGCTCTGGAAGTGTAACCGCCTACTGCGTGGTCTTTCATGACCAGCTCATTGTTCCAGACAGGGAGCTTCGCCTTTTGCTCCGGTGTGAAATTTTCGTCAATATCGTGATAAATTCGGTCGGCTGAAGATGCCAAAACCTCAATATCACTGCTGTTGTTTTTGCTTATTTCTTTTTCAACAAATTTTACGCTTTCTTCCTTGGGTGCGCCGCCGCGGTCACCGATTCCGTGGAAAATATAAGTCATATCGAGATCGTATTTTTCATTCTCTTTCAGTTTGTTTTGGACAAAATCCCAGTCACGCAATTTTTTGAGCGTAAAGTAGTAGTCGTGAGGATTTACACTCGCATATATCTCGTTGCCGTCTACGCCTCTCCATCGACCTATGTCAAACGGCACTCCGTAGGCACTGCCCCAAGCGAGCTTTTGGGTGGTGAATCCCATCAGATTGGCGTGACTTGCGATGCTCGGCAATGCCCAACCGAAGCCAAAGCAGTCCGGCAAATATATATCGACGCTTCTTTTTCCGAATTTTTTGTCAAAATATGAGTTACCGAAAAGAATGTTTCTAAACAAAGCCTCAGGTGACGGAATGTTTACGTCTCCGTTTTCAAATGATGAACCGCAAACATTCCATCTTCCTTCTTTTATATATTCTTTCATTTTGTCAAAAAGTTCCGGATAATACTCCTCCATCAGCTCGTATCTGTATGAGCCTTCAAATGAAAAAGTGTATGTAGGATATTTTTTGAACAACTTGAAGTTGTCAACAAGTGTGTTGTAGATATATTTGCTTACAGTAGTTTCAAAGTCCCAGCTCCAAACGGTGTCGAGATGTGCGGTTGCGACTGTATAGATTTTCTTTTTATTGCTCATTGTTTTTATTTTCCTCGATACTTTTTTTATACTTTTTGTGTAGGTACATGGTGAGTATTTGGAGCAGAATTACTGCTGCCGCACCTGCAAAAATGCTTGCCCCGTTTATAACAGCGGCTGTGCTTAAAGCTATAAATGTGCAGATTTGTATGCCCGACAAGATTATATTTCGCTTATATCCGTTTTTTGTATAAGAAAACAGGGATATAACCGCACAAACCAGCGAAATCAAAATAACTGCCGCAAAGGATATAAAGCAAAGCAGCATCGCTTTGTTTTGGAACACCGATGCGGAATCCGAAATGATACTTTTAATTATTGATATAAGATTTATGCCTGCACCGTTCACTTTATATACAGGTATCAGCAGTGCGACTATCGGCAGAAAAAACGATATGAGTCTGACGATTGCTATGGGCGAGCCGATGGAGGACTTCTTGAGTCCGTTCAAAAAATTATCGAATCGTTCCCATTCTTTTTCTGCCTTTATTTTGTCGCTTTCGAGCCTTTCGTCAAAGCCGTATTGCACGATATTCACGCCGCAGCTCGGACAGTTTGGCTTGAGATAAAACGGGCTTAACTTGGCACCGCATTTAGGACATTTGTTACTCATTTTCGTTGCCTCCTATCGCCTGAACTTTTGCTTTTTCTTCTCGTCTGTTTTTTAAGTCTTCACGAATTTGCTTTAGCTTTTCGCCATTCAGATTGTAGAATGCGTACGGAATAAGAGTAATGAGACCTAACAGTTTAGGTATCAGAATAAACAGCGCCCATATCCACAAGTCAGTGTGTTCTCCTTTTACGGCTACCGAATTACCGACTGTGTCTTTAGTGAAAGTTAAACCTATCAGAGGCAGCAGTGCAGTACCGATAGAGGTGGACAGAGAACCGGTCAGCTTGCCTACAAAGGTGAGTACGGAAAAGCTGACTCCCTCATTTCTTTTTCCAGTTTTCCATTCCATATAGTCTACCGTGTCGCCTATCATCTCAGTAGGAATGACATTGTTGACAGTTTGGAAAAAGGCAAAGAAAAAGTTTTGGAGCATAAGCAGAACAGAGATGGCAACAACATTTGTTTTATAAAATCCGAGGCCGCAGAAGAATACTGCCGTGCCCAAAACAGCGTTGAAAATAATATTCATCATAACTATATGCTTGTTGTCCATTTTTTCTTTCAGCTTTGGTATCAGCAAATATGATATAAAGCCAAGCAGAGTACCCGGCAGTGTTATCCACAAAACAGCAGAGTTCAGGTCGAGTACCTCCGAATAGTAGTAGGTCTGAAAAACATTTGATATACCGCCGAGACTTCCGAGCACATTCGCAACAATAATTAGGAGCAGCGGCTTGTTTTTAATGAGAACTTTGAAGTTATCAAGCAGTGACGGCTCCTTTACGCTTTGACTTACTCTTTCTCTTATTTTCAGTCCTGCAAGAGAGAACAGACCCATACCGAACACACCTGCTATACAAGCGAGAATCAAAAAGTCCTGTGCAAGTGTGATATTCCAAACACCTTTGTTACTGAAATCCATCATAACCACAAGCATAGTTGTCGAAAGGCCGCCGATAAGGCCTGACAAAAATCTTGCAGTTGAAATAACCCTTGTTCTGTCACTCGTCGACGGCGAAATAGCCGCACTCATACTCCAAAACGGAACATCACCGAGAGTATAAAACAGTTCCCATATAAAATAGGAAACATACATATAAATGATTTTTACGGTCGTCGATTTTGCATCTGCCAATATTTCGGGACCGGCAAACAACATAATCGTAGTTATTGCAAGAGGCAGCGGCACAAACAAAAGATAAGGCCTCAGTTTGCCGTATCTCGTTCTCGTTTTGTCAATTATTCCGCCCATAAGCGGATCGTTTACTGTGTCCCAAATGCCAAGAAATAAAATCATTGTTGACACAGCAGCAGGAGGAATTTCAAAAACCTTTGTAAAAAACAGCGAAAGGTATCCGCCGGCTATCAGATTGTATCCGAACACCTGACCTGCATTTGCAAGACCGTATGACAGCGTTTCTTTTACGCCTACATACCTTGTTTCTTTTTCCATAAAAATTAGCTCCATTCAATAATTTTTATCCGGTTTTTTATTTCCATCCGCCGCAATAGTTTTTATTGTGCTCTATAAATTCATCTACAAGTTTTACCGCTATCGAGTAGCTGTTTACGAGAGGGTGGAGTGTAAGTGCCTGAATTGCGGCAGAGCGGCTCCGCTCCCTTATTGCTTTGGAGGAGAGTCTTTCATAGTTTTTGACTCTGCGTATCAGCTCGAGATTTTGCTCGTCTACCTTGCCGATACGATGCGGTGTACAACCGTTTTTATCGATATCACAGGTGATTTCGACCACATCGTCGTTCCTTAAACCGTCAATAGAGCCGTCGTTTGGAATACACATAATCATAGTACCCTTTGTTCCGCTTTGAGCAGTTTCGATAAACTTGAGTGCAACGCCGGCATATCCGCCGTCATCTTCTTCGTAAATGTCAAAGTGCCATGGCTGAGTACGCTTTTCACCTGTTTCACTTGCCATATAACTGCCCTCACGCATACCGTACCATTTGCTGAAAATCTTTAAGCAGTTTTCAAAATCGTTTTCTATATCCATTTGCGAAAGTTCCGTCGTCATGGATTTATTTATATCTCGTATTTGTTCGCCACGGGTTTGGCCGGCTTTGAGTATGTTTTCAACAGCTTTTTCACGAAAGTAAAAATAATAGAGATATTCGTTCAAAACGCAGCCTCTGTCTCTTAGAAGCTCCTTTTCGAAATAACGCATATCGCTCTTTTTGTATGCCTCGTCATTTTCGATCAGTTCCGGCATTATTTCTCTGCCCTTTAGCTTTATACTCTTGAAATATGACAGGTGATTAAGGCCGTAACATTCGCCCGTTATGTCATTGGGACTTTCGCCGTACATGAGTGCAAAGGTGCGAAGCATTCCCGATGGAGCGTCGCATATTCCGTATGTAAAATCATATCCCATATCACGCAGGGTTTGGCTCACTACACCGGCAGGATTTGTAAAATTAAAAACTTTTACATTGGGTTTTGAAAATTTTTTGATAAGCTCGCAATATTCGGCAAGAGCCGGTACGCTCCTCATTGCAAAAGAAAGTCCGCTCGCTCCCGTTGTTTCTTGACCGAGGACACCGTGATTGAGTGCGATTCTTTCATCCTTTGCTCTCATTTCATCTTCGCCTACACGGATTGTGGTTATAACATAGTCGGCATTCTTTACTGCCTCAATGCTGTCCGTCGTCAGCATAAATTTCATTTTAGGACAAAGGAGATTTGCAACATGACTCGCCATACCGCCGTAAATTCTTAATTTTTCTTTGTTGTTATCCATAAAGCAAAGCTCGTCTATCCGCAGCTTTTCTGCTTTTTGTGCTATGCTTTTTGCGAGGAACATTGAGCGGACTCCGCCCCCTCCGATGACTGTTATTTTCATATACATATACCTCCGGCTGCTGTTCTATACACCTAATTATAGTATTGTTGTGCCGCCAATAAAAGAATATAATACGACAATAAATTAAATATTGTGTCGTATTATATAAAGTTTTTATTGAAATAAATTTCGATTTGTATTATATTATTTGTATAGACAGAGAGGACTTTAATATGATTTTATCATTTAATTATAACGGCTGCCGAATTCAGCTTTTCAAAATATTTTCCGATACGCTCGATTCCGTGGTTCAGATGCATTCTCACGCAAAAAACGGGTACGAGATTCATTATATTGCCAGGGGCAAAGGTGTACTCGAAACAGAAAAAGACCGGTATGACATAAAGAAAGATTCTCTCTATGTTACCGGTTCCAATGTGCTCCACAAACAACTTTCCAGCAAGGATGCCCCGGTGTTTGAAATCAGCGTTTATCTGAAAATTCTCGGCAATACCGATGATGCGGCAATACGATTTTTTGCCTCCAAGTTTTTTTGGATAGGAAAATGCAGTCCTCAGCTGCGTAGGATATTTAATCAGCTCGTCTCCGAAAATTCAAAAACAGGTCTGTGGAGAGAAAGCATTCTGTCCGCCCTTACCCTACAGATGATTACGGAGATGACACGCCTCTACTATCCCGACAATGCCAGTTCTCTGCTCCCTCCCGAAGATTGCGACCTGAATGAAAATCGCTCATGGATACTTGATACTCTTTTGTTGGAGGATTGCAGTAATGTAACCCTTAATGACTTTGCCAGAGGTATGGGTGTGTCACCCCGTCAGGCAGAAAGAATTATCAAAGATTATTACGGTTCATCTTTCAGAAAGCTGCGCTATGAATCAAAGATGGCTATGGCAGCATCGCTCCTTGAGAGCGAAAACATTACTATAAATGAATGTGCCGCAAAATGCGGCTATACGAGCCTAAGTTCCTTTGCCGCTGCGTTTAGACGAAAATTCAATATCAGCCCAAACGAGTATAAAAAATCTATAATTGCCAAACGAGACAGTTCAAAATTATAGCTCTCCGCCGATTTTTCTTCTTATTCCCAGCTTGTCAGCAATGAGCATCAAATTGTTCACGTCTCTCTAGACGAGCCTGCCGTTTTTGTTCGGAGGTAGATTCATTACCATAAGATTGTTTGTCTTTTCGAAAATACGGTAGTTGTTGGCTATTTCGTCTGCGTCCTACAAAGTTTTGCTGTCGTATTCGTCCGAACAGAACCAAACTCCATCCTTGCGTGAACATATTGTTTGTTCAAACGGCATGATTGTTTTTATAACCTACAACATAACGACCTTCCCATCTGCCATCTTTTCTTTTATAAATACTGCTTCCGTATTTGGACATTTTCTTTACTCCTTTCACTTTAAAACAAGAATAAATTTCACATAATTGTTTTGAGATAAATTAACTGTATTTGATAGGAAAAACTAAAACATTTATATTAGTTGACCTAATATGAATTGCAAGTAAAAAGCGGTCTGTAATAAACGGATCGCTTTAGTTTTTTGATGGCTACCTTTGCATTTTTGATGGATAAACAATATGTAAAGGGCAAACTTAATGTGAGGGTTTAAAGTTTTATTACTTTAACCCCTCATTATTTTTTGAAAAGTCTCTCAAATTTTTTACTCATTTAAATTCGTGTTACGATTTTGATTTGAGCAATGTCTCTCAAAAGTCTCAGTCATAAATGCCTTAAATCGCACTAAAATGACTTTGGAATTTTGAAATCTGCCGTCTCTTAGAATCTCTCAAAAACCCTCACGATATTTTAAAGCAAAGAAAAAATGCCCGAATGCTACTGTAAAAAGCGGTATTCGGGCATAAAAATAGGCTGAAAGTAAAACTTCCAGCCTTGTGGCAGAGGTATAAGAACCTGAACGCAAGCGTTCAGAACCTTGTTACTCGGCTTTGCCTCGTAATAACGATTCTTCGAATCCTTATCTTCTTCTATCGAAGAAAAAAACAGACATCCGTGTGGATGTCTGTTTTCTCTTGGCAGAGGTATAAGGATTCGAACCTTAAATGACGGAGTCAGAGCCTCGCAATCTTTTTTCAAAACCGCCTATTTAAGCCATTTTTCAGACTTTGCGTCTCTCAAAAATCTCTCAGGATTTTATTTTTGCTCAGCATAGCAAATTCGTATGAGGAATTGCGAACCTTACAATGAGGTGTCAAAAGAAACTCTAAATCCGCATTATTATTTGAATTACCATTAAATAATAATTTATCTCCGAACGGAACAGGATTTACATCAGTTTTGTCATACTCTTTAATGTAAAAGCAAGAGTAGAAGCATTGTGCAAAAAAGCCGAGGTTGTCGGAGGAATTATTCCAACAACGCCAAGCACAATTAATGCAGTGTTAAACGACATAATAGAACGGTAATTCGACCTTATTCTTGCCATCAAAAGATTGCTTATTTCTTTAAGCGTTACAAGAGAATTCAAATCATCACTTGAAACGATTATATCCGCAATTTCCCTTGCTATTGCAGCACCTGAACTTATTGCTATTCCGACATCTGCTTTACTCAATGCCGGTGAATCATTTATGCCGTCGCCCACCATAATAACAGAATTGCCGTCAGTTTGCATTTTTCAATAAACATAGCTTTGTCCTCGGGCATAACTTCTGCATAGTATTCATCGATTCCCAATTTTTCTGCAACAGCCTTTGCCGTACGTTCACTGTCACCGGTCATCATAACAATTTTGTCTATGCCGTTTGTCCTCAAATCGTCAAGCGTTTGCTTAACATTGTCTTTTATAGGGTCCTCAATGCAAATCACGGCAACAAGCGTGCGGTTGATTGCCATATAAAGGTGTGAATATTCGTTTGGTATTGTATTGAATTTGTCTTGTTCATCTTGCGGCACGGTGCAGTTTTCGTCCTCAAAAACAAAATGATAACTGCCTATAACAACCTTTTCGTCGCCGACAAGGCTTGAAATTCCATGAGCTACAATATATTCAACCTTTGAATGCTGTTCGGCGTGGTCAAGACCTCTCGCCTTAGCTTCATTAACAACGGCATTTGCAACCGAGTGTGGGAAGTGTTCCTCAAGGCAAGCGACTTCAATGCCTTTAATATATATTTTATTGATTTAATATAAGCAAGTGCAATTCTTAAATGTAAAGGATAAAATATTTTTCTGAAATAGCGCAAAGTTATTGTCATAATAAGCTTTTCTTCATATTCACGCTGAACAAGCCTTGCTGTGCCGACAATCTCAATGTTTTTCACTTCATCATTTTCAAAGCTGAAGTGAGCAAGAATTTCAATCAGTTCGCTCCTATCAAAAGAATAATAAATAATCAAGTCGCCGGTTCTTTCATAAACTGTAACATCATCAATTCCGCTAATTGATTTCAAGTAAGCATCTGCCTTATCCGCTTCTTCAATTGTCATATTTTCTTTGCAAAAATGCACTCTCATTCTGTTTTTTGTTTCGTGCAAGATTTGACATTTCATACCAAATACCTCAAAAATTTAAGGCTGCCATAAAGACAGCCCTTTAATAATTTACGCTGTTTGCGACAGCTGCGTCTTCAATAACGCTCTGTTCTGCTTTTTCCTGTGCTTCGGTTGCTTTTTTCTCGTTAATTTCTTTAGCCTCTGCCAAAATATCGTTTGCGTTTTCTTTAACCTCTGTTACTGCTTTCATCACAGAGTCTTTAACTCTCAAACCAAAAGCCGCAGTGTGAGCATATGCTTTTTTTGCATCCTTGCTTCCCAAAGCCTTAACTCCTGCCGTACCAAACATCACACCGCCTGCAAATGCCGCCAATTCACTAATCATTATAAAATCTCCTTTCAATTTCGTTTTCGGTTTGTTATATTTACAAAGGTTAGCATTGCCTAAGCAAAGGCAAATGTCAAGCAAATATTTCAATTTATAATTAATACACTTATAACATATAATAAATCGGGTGATAAAATGAGCAAAAAATTATTAAAATATGATATTATCGGCTTCATTTTTGTAAGCATTATCGGCACGCTTGCGCATTTTGTATATGAATTGACAAACAAAAGCGTTATTGCGGCATTATTCTGCCCGATTAACGAAAGCCCTTGGGAGCATTTAAAATTAATTTTCTTTCCATATTTAATATGGACTGTTATACAAGCCGTTATTATGAAGGGTACAAAAAATCTTTTGCCTGCCAAATTTATCGGTGTATTTGTCGGAATGGCAGCCACGCTTTCATTTTTCTACACCTACACGGGAATAGTGGGCAAAAATATCGATTGGCTCAATATTCTTTCATTTTTTATTGGCGTGTTTATCGCATTTTTGATTGATTATCTTTTAATCAAAAGTGAAAAAATGCAGGGCAAAGGAGTAAACATAACAGCCATAATTTTGTTTATAATTATGAGTGCAATATTTATACTTTTCACCTTTGCTCCGCCGCTAATCCCGCTTTTTAAAGACCCGATTACCTCAAGCTACGGGATATAAGGCTTATTCGCTGCTCTTAAAATCCATAACTGCTTTGATAAGCTTACTAAAAAACACGGAGATTGCTATCAAGCCGATAGTTATAAGCAGAAACATAGCGCTGTTTTGAATAAGATGATACACTGCTTTTACATTATTACCTGTATCAGCTGCCGCATTTTGAATACCTGTATAAGCTGCACCACCATATTTAAATGATGAAACATATCCTAAGTAAGTGTTATTATAATTTTTAATTTTAATGCCAAAAATTATAGACAATATACCCGAAACAAAGCCGATTGTGTTGCTTATAAGCGGCAACAATTTAAGCATATCAACTTTCTTTTTAGGCGGCTGTGTCGGTTGTGCAAAATGCATACTTTGCACTTGTTGAGATGCAAATTCAGCGTTCTGCGGTTGTCCAACCGTAAAATCAACATTTGCCTGTGATTGTGTCTCTTCAATAACATTGCCGCAATTTGGGCAAACCTTTTCATTTTCATCTAATTGATTTCCACATTTGTTACAAAACATAATAATTCTCCTTTTCTTAAGTAACATTTATTTTTTAAAGATATTTATAGCTAAAATACATATCTCTAAGTGTAAACCAACCGCCTTCTACGGTATCATCAACAATATATAAAAATTAAAATGAACTGTGATGAATTTATTGAAAATTTAAAAGAAAATTATACATTTGTAAAGCTACTTTCAAACAAAAACGAAAGCCAAGCCATTGTATTGAGCACAAAAAGCTTGGCGCAAAAATTGTATTGCACAGATTTAAAGAAAGAGTAGCCGTTTACGATATGCTCAAAAGCATTGATTTTAAAAATCTTCCCACCGTTTATGACACATATAGTTTTACAGACGGTGAAATCGTGCTTTAAGAATATATAGACGGAATAACCGTTGCCGATGTTCTTGAAAGCGGAAAGTATACATACCACGGCGCTGCAAAAGTAATAAGTGAGATTTGCGGCACATTGACTGTTTTGCACGCAAACGGCTTTGTTCACCGAGATATTAAGCCTGAAAATATAATGATTACCAATAACGGCACAGTCAAGCTGATTGACTTTAACGCATCAAGAATCTATGATAAAAACAAAAGCAGCGACACGATAAGCTTAGGAACAATCGGTTACGCATCACCCGAGCAATTAGGAATAAATCAAAGCGACACAAGAACGGATATTTACGCTTTAGGAGTGCTTTTAAATGTTATGCTTACAGGCGAGCACCCAAGCAAAAGGCTTGCAAAATCAAGAGCGGGCAAAATAGTTTTAAAATGCGCTCAAATCAACCCGAATAAAAGATTTTTTCAACAGAACAGCTTAAATATGATTTATAAGTTCAGTCACTTTTTTTAATATTTTTTCCTACGTCATCCACCCTATGAGCATCGGAGCCTGTTGAAAACGAAACACCGTTTTTAATGGCAAGGTTGATATGCTTACCTTCTTTGTATTTTTACTTTTGGTTTCAAGACTTTCGGCAAGATTTTGGGATGCCGGGGGCGGCAAAATTACCGTCGGCGGTATTGATATTTCCAAAATAGAACCTGAAACACTTTTAAGCCTTTATTCAATTGTTTTCCAGGATGTAACACTTTTCAATACCTCAATTCTTGAAAATATCCGTCTTGGTAAAAATGATGCGACTGATGAAGAAGTTCTTTTTGCTGCAAAACCTGCAAACTGCGATGAATTTGCAAGTAAAATGACAAACGGCTACAATACCGAAATCGGTGAAAATGACTGCAATCTTTCGGGAGGAGAACGCCAAAGAATATCTATTGCCCGTGCATTTCTAAAAAATGCACCCATTGTTCTTCTTGATGAAGCAACAGCTTCTCTTGATGTAGAAAATGAAACGCTTATTCAAACGGCACTTTCAAGGCTTATTAAAGATAAAACCGTTATTGTCATAGCGCACCGAATGAGAACAATTGAAAATGCAGATAAAATTATCGTGCTCGCAAACGGTACCGTGGCAGAATCCGGCACTCCAAATGAACTTATGAATAAAAACGGATTGTTTAGGCATATGGTTGAACGTCAAACAGCCTCACAAAATTGGACGATATAAACTTATATGCATAGAAGAAATATCCACCCGCACAGCGGGTGGATATTTCAGACTGTCAATAAAGTGGCTAAACCGCGCCGTGTTTAAATTATCATAAAGTGATTTCGTAGGGCAAGGGCTTGCCGAAATAGAATCAAAAACTACATTGACAGAAAAGTGGCTTGAACGTAATGTTCAAGCCACTTTTGGCGCTTTTCGCCTTTTGCTCGGAGGCAGTACCCACGTACAGCACCCGCTCGCAAAATACGAAATTTATCTCACTTTCTCGAAGTCTCCCAGCGTTTAAACTGCTTTTTCTTATAGCCGCAATCGCAATACGGCCCGCCGGAGGCGAGCGTATACTGCCGCACGAAGTCAGTCACGCCGCCTGCTTCGCTCATGGTGTAATCCAGATGGCACAGGGCGGGAGTCAGGTCGTATAGCCCCAGTTCTTTCATCAGCACACAGATGCCGCATTTGGTGAAGCGTCCCTCGTAGCCGCTGTCGTCGGGGTATTCGTAAAACTCCATATTCCACGAGTAGGGGTTGCGGTCAGCGGCTCTCAGCGCGGCGGTGGCTTTCATACCTGCAATGTCCTTTTCGGTAAATTTACTCTTTCCACTCTTGCGGCAGAACCATTTCATGGGCTTTGTCATCATGGCATTGGCGTAGTAGACCGCCAGCTGTTCCACGTCCGGACGTTCCGGCATGGAGATAACGAACGCCCCGAGCATTGCACAGTTGACAATGTTCATCTTGAACCGGTCGCCTTTTTCAAATTCGGGCAGCTCGGAGATGATCTCCCTGTATTTCGGTTTTGCCTTTTTCGTGATCGCTTTTGCCGTATCGGTATCGTAGCCGAGCACCGCTGTCAGCTGTTTTCGGAATGACGGTGCAAACATCGCCCACATGCCGAAAGGCATTCCAAAATAGGTCACTTTTTGTCCCTCCAATCGCATATCACGCGGGTCATGCGGCGGTCAATGTCAATGCGAGCCGTTTTACACTCCCTGGGATATTTCTTCGCAGCGCTGAACGCCAGCTTGACAAACAGTGCCGAGCCGACGGGAAGCATGGTCTTGAGCATACCGTCGGGGAAAACAAAATGCGTGCCGTGCTCATATACGACCGCCTCGACTTCGCAGGAGTGCGGTTTCTCCGCAAGGCGTTTTTCCATGCGGCGGATATATTTTGCGGTGTCCCAAAGTGCGTCGTCCTCTGCACCGACAAGAAACAGCCTGCCGCAGATATTCTCGATCTTTATGAATTCCTCCTCGGTAATCGGGTGCGCCGCTTCAGAGTCGTCAAACAGCTTGCGGGAGGCAACCATATTGCCAGTGCGTTTGGACTCCTCCGAGATTATACGCCAATAGTCAGGGTGCTGATAGCGAAACGGCATGTATGGTAAGGGCTTTCCCTTGTAAGAAAAAAGTGATTCTCCCTCGATTGGCCATTCCTTGCAGCTATCCTTTTTGCCCTGCATGAACCCCTGCCACACAAAGTCGCTAGGGGTCATTGCGATGGTCAGAGAGATATCATCAAATAGCGAAGCCGCCGTCAGGGCGAGCGTGCCGGTCGTTGAGGCTCCTGCAATGCCTATTTTTTCGTTGCCGTGTAATTTGAGCCATGCAATCGCTTTTTCGATGTATTCAAGCGGATAGTTGTGATGACTGTAGTCCTTTTTCCCGGGCGACATGGTCAATACGTTCACGCCGAGGCGAAGTAGCCACTTCACCGCAGAGCGTGCCATATAATCCTCGGGGTCGTCGCCGAGCATGGCGATGACGGCGCAGCTTGAACCGTCCTTGCACGCCCAATACGCGCCGTAAAAGCCATCACTTTCAACATCAAAGTGGATGTGTTTCATTCAAAACGCCTCTTTCAAAAGTTGATCTTTACAATCTGCATTTTCATCATGCCGTCGCCGACCCTGGCGAGGAAGCGGAAAAAACCGCTGACGGATGGGTCACGCAGATCGTTGTAGCCCAGCATATAGCCACGGCTTGTGACCTGCAAGCGGCTGTCCCACGGAGAAAGCTCGCTTTTCGCGTCCGAAACAGCAAAATACGCGCCCACGTCCTTGATTTTCGCGCTCTTGAGCCAGGTTTTGGCGATCATTTTCACCGCCGTCCGGTTTGCCGCGTCAAACACCAGCACGCCGCCGGAGAAAGCGTCTGCCATACCCTGCACAAGAGCTTTGACCTGCTCGGTTAAAAAGTAGTAAAACACGCCGGAAGCGAAAAATACTGCGCCGCCGGAGGCGTCGATTTTTGAAAACCATTCGGTATTATTCAAATCGCATGGGATGTTTTCTTCACGATCTCCGGCGGGCAAAAGCTCGTTACGCACGGCTATGACATCGGGAAAGTCCAGATTGTAAATTTTGCAGTTGCCGTTGTCGCAGCTTCTGCCGGTGCTGTCCAGCCCGCAACCGAGATTGACCACTGCGGCGTTGGGGTGGATTTTTAAATAATCCCTTACTTCAAAAGCCAAATCATTCTGTCGCATGGCAACCTCCAGCGAGCCGAAGCGTTGCATCAGGCCGCGGGAGTTTTTCTCCGCCTCAGAAAAATCGTAGTCGATCTCGTCAATCAGGCGAACTGCTGTTTCATCTTGGTAGAGATTCGGATACAGCTCCGAACATACCTTCCTGGCATACAGCGGAATGATCAGCGTCTCCTGTACGGTGTTTTTCTCGATTTTATATTTCATAGGTTCCTACCTCCGTGAATAAAAACCGTCATAATTGCCGCCAGCACTGCCGAAATGACCGCCATTCCCACCGTGCCGAACAGCCACTTTTTTGCTTTGTCTTTTGCGGTGATGTATGGTTTTAAGTCCTCTGTTCCCGGAATTGTCCACGCCTTTGTGTGACCGACCCAAAAATCATCAACAAGGAAACGGTCCATCAGGTTCATCACCGATAAAATAACAAGCAGCTGCCAGAAGCCTGCAAGAAAGCCTCGCGCACCGTTGAGTGCATAGACGCACACCAGCACATAGGCAACATAACCGGGAACGCATAACGCTTTGAAAATCAAAGCGTTCCGCTTGATTTTTTCGTGTGTTGTAAGTCCCAGCGTTACGCACCGCTCCTGCACCTCCGGGCTGTAAAGATGCACCATGCCCACCGCGTTCTTGCGGATACCGATGGCGCAAACCAAAATGAGCAGAACGCCAAGTCCTATGCCTTCCAAAATCACCTGTAAAATCATTACCGATTCCTCCTGAAGCCCGCCTCATCCCGATATTCGGGATGTTCTTTTACATACGGGTCCTGATCGCCGCAGATGGTATAGTCGCACCGGCAGCCGTTTACGCAGGTGTTCGTCCGTATAAGCCTTGCATGGAGCAACTCCATAGACGCAAAGTCCACATTACACAGGGCGGGCATAATATCCGTAAGACCGTGCCTTATAGCAAACTCCGCTGCCGGGCACGCCGTAAATTCATAATAAATAGGTTTGTCGGTTTCATAAGGCGCAATCGACATCTCGTAATCGTGCCATTTGTCGCAGCCGCTTTTCGCACGAACAAACGCCTTGTACATCAGCTTCCTCCAGAACGGCTTGTTGCAGTCCACAAATCTCAGCTTGCGGAAAGTCGGAAGAATCAGATTTTCCTCCATCTCCTCTATCTCCCGAAAGGTCGCTACATCCCTGCACGCGGCGTAATAGCTCATGATGGCGATGCAGTCATAGGTACCGCCCGCGCCGTTATGGAAGTTCTTTTTCCCGCCGAGGTCTGTGCGCCAGTCGGAGAGGAAGTCCGCATACTGCCGCTGTACCTGTTCCCATATCGCCTCCCGCTCTGCCGCAGGATAGTGCAGGGCGATCTTCGCCCGTATCTCCTTTTTGCAGGGCTTGGAATACAGCACATGGCAACTGCGGTCAATTTGTAATTCGCTGTCCTTCATCTGCTTGCCCCTCCTCGTTTTTTCCTTTGTGCATGAGACCGTCGCTGCTTTAACCCGCTTTCCGGCAGATGAACCATGCCATACTCTTCACATTTCCGAGGGTCACGGCTGCGTACATGCGCTCCAGCCGGTTTTTCAGGTCGGAAGCCGTCTCATAGGGCGGCGTGAAAAACCCGCCTTTTCATAAACGCGCCGGACGAACCAATCCGTCCGCTTCTGCTCGCCCTTCACATAAAAGCAGCCGCAGAATGTCCCGCCGGGTCTCAAAACCCGGAAAACCTCCCGATAAGCGGCCTCATTGTCCGGGAAAGCGTGAAAGCCGTTCAGTGATAAAACAACGTCAAAAGTGCCATCCGCATAGGGGAGCGCACCTACATCACCCTGCTGAAAGGTTACATTTTTCAGGTGCAGGCGGTCGGCCTTTTCCTGTGCCTGACCCATCATGTCCGGGGAGTAATCCAGACAGGTGATGTCCGCTTCCGGCAGCGTCTGATAAACCGGCATGGTCAGAATGCCGGTTCCCACCGACACCTCCAACAGCCTGCCGTGGAAATACTCCGGGATACCGGACAGCGCTTTTTCCAGATAGTCGTCGTTTTCCGCCTTATTCATTGCCCACACCAAACGGCACACCGCTTTTCCACACAGCGTGGTGCAGGTGATCATGCCGTCATAAAAGCTGTTTCCTCCTGTCAGTCGGTATGCGCTGCGAATAGCCTCTTTGCGTTCCGTGGTTTTCCCCTCCGTGTTTCAATCATCACATGACCGTTTCCGGCCTCATTTTTCAAAATGTCCACGATTTTCGCAAAGTCCTCCTTTGCCTCCTTGAAGATCGGCAGCATACAGTAGCAATGCACCATCTTCGGGCGGGCAGACACCGTATAGGGGACATTTGCCCGTTTGCAAGCGTTTTCAAAATCGGGCAAAGCACCATAGAGCACTTCGTCGGCAGAATATAAGAAGTGAATATCGCCTACGCCGGTAAAATCTCCCCGGGAGCCGGAGAGCATAT
>OGZR01000065.1_pt1 | contig 77461 bp, 68 predicted proteins | sample 1576851 | NCBI WGS metagenome assembly OGZR01 (sample SAMEA3541492, study PRJEB24748) | human gut metagenome | biome: human gut; feature: human-associated habitat; material: faeces | place: China | collected 2012
CCCGCCAGCGGATCGATTACTCCTCCGCTGGCTACTGCTTCGTTACGTAGTTTTTTTTTAAGCCCTCATCAGTCGTACTCAGAAATATTTCGTGTCTGAATGCCAGATAGTTCAGGAAATCCCCGATAAGCAGGTTCTGTACCTTGCCGGCCAGGGGAAGGGCTCTGTGTCCGAGTCCCAGAGGATTGGCCAGGCTGGGCATTCTCTCATAGAAATACTCCTTTACGGCTCCCATGGTGAACAGATGACGCAGGCTCTGTTCCGTATGCTCCGGTAGTGTATATGCACCTGATCTCAGGTCTTCCATATAAAGGGGAAGGAAGCGGAGCATCAGTTTTTCTATTTCCTCTCTGTCATTCTCATAGTCGGTTGCTACGGTCATTCCTTCCTCGTCAAAGTCTGCCGCGCTGCCGGTTGCCTGTCTGGCTGCCCGGATGTTTCCGTACAGCATGGTCAGAAATTCTAGCGGATTCAGTTCTTCTCCCTTAAAGCGGGTTTCCAGATGCAGCAGGTCGCCGCTAAGTGCCACTGTCTGTCCGGCTTTTACACGCTGCCCGAACTGGGCGAACACATTCGACAGATGTCCGTATGTCACTTCGTAGCCGCCATATCGAATGGTCTGACAGATACCGTGTACCGGATTGTTGGACACACCCGACACGATACCGTCCGCAAGGGCTGACAGCATCCGGCAGCGCACGCTGAAGTCAATGCCATGATGAAAGAACTTTTCTCCAGTTGTCGGATGTACCTGTTCGCCATATCCAAGCGACATTTCCACATCTTTTCCCTGTGCTTCCTCAAACGGCATACAGTAGCCGCTTTTCGAGTGCAGGATCATTTCTTCTGTATATTTCATATCTTGTATTGTTTTTTAGTCCTATCTTCTCATGCCCCCCGGTCGCACTTGCTCTTCTTCCCGAGTGATCTCTGCCTGTTTCCTTGTTGCATTTTCCGGTGACTCGGTACGGAAAACACCGGCATTGTTACCGATAAGCATCATTCCCAGCAGTGCACCGGCAATTTTGCCGAGCCATCCGAAACGGCCGAATACAAGGAATGCGGCCGCTACCAGCCCTGCGATACTCAGGCCTGATACATTTCCGCGTCCCAGATTGCCGAAAAAGTTTCCTATCATCGTTCCAAGTCCTCCGCTTGTCGTTTCTTTCAGGAAGTTTGATACTCCGTCCAGTTTTCCGTCAAGTCCGGATACAGCTTCTGTCACTGTATCCATTGCTGCTCCGGCTTTCTCCTTCAGGACTTTCATCTCCTCGGTCGTTCCAGCAAGGGTATCTGTAGCATTTTTGCCTACTACAGCTTCGCTCACAATTCTTGCTACACTTTTGTCCGATGTCAGTTTTTCCCAGCCTACATAACCTACAGCGCCTGTTACCGTAGCTGTTTTGATTGCATGGCCGGCCGTGCGCAGTGTTCTTGTAGGGTGCAATATTGCGCTTCCGGCTGTTTTCCCAGTCTCGGCAGCAGCTGTTCCTACACCTTTGGCTGCCTTACCGCCGTATTTTAATAAAGTGCTCCAAAATCCCATATCTTTTCGTATATTAAGGTCTTACATTCTTTCCAGCCTGTTTCCACCGTCTTTTTGCCGCTTCCACAATGTCCCGCTTGTCTGCTACCGGCCGTGGGCCTTCGTCTATCTCCAGCCAGATGTCACCAAGCGTTGTGTACTTCACGGCTTTCGTGAGCCGTTGCAGCTTCTGGTTCATCATCCTGAGTTTGGGACGGATGCCGAATACGATTTCCATCCGTTCCTTTTCGGTCATCTTGTTGTCGGAAATACAGACAGACCGTATGTCATTTACAATTTCCACACTGTTCAGTATAAGTTCCCTGTATATGGCATTCCGTCTGGCTGATAGGGCCACGGCTACGGCGTTCGGAGAGTTCCGTGCCAGTTGCCGGCTGAAATCACCCATATTGTCCGTCAGTTTGGATACCTCGTGGTAGAATCCGTATGTCTGTGCCGCATAGCTGACTATCGAGCGGAACGAGTCCAGATAGTTGTTGAACTCACGCTGCAGGTTGGTCGTGGCTTCCACTTCTTCCTTGGTCCAGATATGTCCGGTTGTCTGCATCAGCATAACCTTCTCCTGGTTCTTCAGTTCCTTTTCCGCTTTCTCTGTGTACAGCAGTATCATACCGGCAAGTACCGGGTCATTCTGCGCCCGGACTTTTGACAGTCCAGTACACAGCAGAAGTGCCATTATTAATATTATCCTGTCCATCTTGCCTTGTTTTATCGTGTCATGGCGGCAGCCCTTCTCCAGCGCGACATGGCTGTCCGGGCCACTTCTCCGTTATTTCGTTCTATCATTCCTGCCGTCACGCTGTTCCACACGTCATTCAGTGTATAATAGCGTACACTCAGATAGAGCAGATGCAGCTTTCGGCTGAAAGCCGACAGCTTGTCGTTCAGTGCCCACAGTGTCTTGCTGCGCTCTGCTCCGGTCAGCATGTTTTCTGTTCCCCCCTTGGCCACAGCATCGTTCAGCAGCGTAAACACCGACACCAGTTCGGTTGCTGTCTCTATATACAGGTTGTTCATGCTCATTCCGGCTACGATTCCCTGCGGATTGTCACGCACGGCCTTGCCAAGTTTTCCCAGTGTAAGAAAAATCCGCACGCCGTCGTTGTACAGATGGGTACAGGCTTTCAGCGATGATGCATAGCCGTTTACAGTCTTCAGATAGCTGTTGTACTGTTTTTCCCATTGGTGGATGCGGTTGAACTCAGCCGCTATCGTATTCTGTAGCAGTGCCGTCTGTGTCTGCCCCTTAATCTGCTTTTCTATCTGTCCGTTTATCAGGTCATTGCCCTCGGCCAGTGCCATCCATTCCAGAGGATTCGAAGCAGCTACCTGTGCATGGAGTGCCTGTGGAACTATAATGGCAAGTGCCATCAGTATGCTAATGATTGGTAATCTCATATATTCCCTTTTTTCGTTTATTGTATTCCACACGTTCGCGTATCAGAGTCACGATTCTGTCACTGCGTTTCATTCCCAGCAGGTCAAGCCGTGGCGTGTTCCGGTCCATCGAGAGAATGCTTACCGTTTTCAGTCCGCATATCTGTTGTAGGATACTCTGTTTCTCCTGGAAGTCCACGATGCGGTACAGTTCCATATAATCCACCTTTCTTAGCAGAATACCGCGCTCACATACAAGCTGTTCGGCTGTGATGTCATAACGTATTCTGCGCAGATAGATGTACCGGTAAAGCAGTACAAGAAGTGCAAGTGCAGATATTGTGGTCGCCATGCTTACGAGAGGCATGTTTTCCATACCTCCGTATATCAGTCCAGCAACACAGACCGACATCAGTGGCAGTTCATTGATGACAAACTGCACCGGATGCGGCCGGAAGTTGATGATATTGTAATGTGTCTTTTGCATAGGCTGGCTCTGTTTATCGGTGAAACCGTGGTTGGTTGTTTTCTTTTATCTCTGATAAGGAATCGGATATCTCGTTTTCCAGACGGGATAGTTCTTCCCGTATTTTGTACATCTCCTGGAAACCTTTTTCAGGCATACCCTGATCTTGGGTTTCAAAGGAGAATATGATTTTGTCCGCACACTCAATTCTTTGTCTTACCGCCTTATAATCCGCTTCGTCATACGTCCCGGTACGGATATGTTCAGGATTGACTTCCGGCAATGCAGCCAGAGCACGGTTTAGAGTGGCTTTCCCGCTGATTTCCAAAGTTTCTTCGCTTTTTTCTTCCACAGGCGTTCTTTTATTGAGAAGTTGGTCATTCCAGTCCTTGTATCCTTCTGCTGCCGGTTCATACAGAATCTTTCCGGTGGCAATCGGTTCCGTCGACTCAAGTCTTCTTATTGCTTCACTTATATTTGCCAGGTCCTCTCTCTGCTTTTCAAGTTCCTCGTAGCTTGCCTTACCTTCTTCGAGGTCACATTTATAATCATCCATGCGTGTAGCATATACTCCACCCAAATATTCTTCTCCGATTTTTTCCATATAGAACTTTACCGCACTTTCCGAATACGATTTTATCAATTTGATGTTTAATGTCTCGGCAATCTTATCGAAATCATACGGTTCCAGTTTTATTTCATGACGATGGTTCCCTTTTCCTGTTTCCTGTATGACAAGCAAATCCGCTTCCGGTGTGCAACTGGTAAACTCCCTGCCGTCATGTACGAGGGCAAAGGTTATTGCATAGATTCTTCCTGCACGGTCACGGTCAAAGCAGAGATGGTGCGAAGCCTGTGGTGCTGCCTCAATCATTCCTTTAAACTGCTGTCGGCTCGGTGAGCCTCCGGTAGATACAAACACGGCCTTTCTCAAATCCTTGTTTGTTTTCTGGTGAAGCTGGTAGTAGGCCATTGCGTCGTAAGCGCTTTCAAACCAGTAAATATCTTTTGCTTCTGCTGGTTTGGTATGGGCCGGACTGGCAACCCAGAGTCCTTCGTTCGAATTGCTTCCTTCTGCCTTTCCCTTGTAGCTTCCGCTTCCATCCATGCGCGGACGGCCTCTTTCTTCTAATCCCACAGTTTTGTCCGGTTCTTTCGGCTGGATTAGCGGAAAAGAAAGATTGGTATAGGCTGCCCCGTCTTCACGATGGCTGGTGGCGAGAAAGAAGTACCTGTGGAATGCATATTGTGTATATAAATCTATCCCGCGATTCTTAAAGTAGGGATAGAATCTTTTCTGGGTTTCCCGGTCTTGCGGGTTGAATTTATGAAGTTCGTAATTATCGATGTTAAAAGGTTTGATATCACGTTTGGGTTGTATAATTCTGGTGCTGCGTTCCTCTATAGGATGGTTAAGCAAACGGCAACATACAAGGTTTACAAGCCTGTCTGGTGAAACTCCGGCTCTGTATTCCGCAAAAAGGTGCGGATGCTCCTTGATAAAGGAGATGATGTTGTATAGTTTCTGTTGTGGGGGTTGGAAGCAACACTGTCCGTTGGCTGTCACTATGAACTTGTCACCACGAATACGTCGCCCTTCGCTGTCCGTGCGGACATATGAAGGGTAGCGCAGGCCGTCCCGCCTGTTCAGACGGTAGCCCGCATCGATCAGCACATCCTGAATATTCAGTCTGCGCAGATAGTCGTCGTATGTAAGGTCTCCGTTTCTCATATTTTACCTTCCTAATCTCATGTCTGTAATTTCCCGGTTCATTTCTGCTTCGAAATAACGTATTGCCACATCCCTTGGAGTGTCAACTCCCGGTTTGTAATAGGGCCTCGGGCCGCAGTAATGCTCGGTGTACACTTCAGGTGCATGATGGCACCGCAGGTTGTGTGCCACTTCCGAAGCTACCACCGTGCCTGCCGACAACGCGGCAAGTATCTTCACTCCAAGTCCCTGTCGGGCTTCCGGACGCATTTTCATGTCCACTTCGTCAAACACTTTCGAGAACAATTTCATTCTGTGATAGTCATCAACAGCAAGAAACTTGTCATATTGCTTCTGGCTTATCTCATGGCTCACGACCTGTCCGTTAATGACGGCACTCATTCGGAACTTTCCCTCGGTTTCAGCAGGGTGTACGGCTATTTCGCCTACCTCTACCTCACGTCCGTTCCTTTCCTCCCTGTACCAGCCCATCTTTTCATTGAGCGGTGTCAGGTCACGTCCGTCCACTGTAGCTGTTGCCTGTATGCCTGTTGCTATCCGCTGCTCCTGTATTTGCTGTTCCTGCAGGAAAGTGTTCTCCTGCAATCGGTTCTCCTGTTCTATTTCCTGACGTATTTCAGGATGCAGGCCTATTGCGATACGGCTGTTGCTGTTCAGCGTTTCCATGCTTACCTTGTCGGCAAAGTCCGGACTGATGATGTCGTTTATCAGGCTGATGCGTTTTTCTGTCGGATGCTCTTCTATCGAATTGGAAGTCAGTATGGCTGTCTCTTCGCCCGAAAGGTCATAGACCATGTCCACCGTCTCCCGTTCCGACTGAATAGTCATCGTTTGGGCATTCTGGTCAATGATTATTCCATGCGATGACAGGCATTCCTGCCATTTCTCGTTGGAAAAATATACCGGTGACGTTATCAGTTCCCGGTATGGTATTGCCGGCTCCGTACTTCTCGGCCGGCTTGTCATCGGAGTGATTACAGCCTGAAGGTCTTGCAGCACGTCCCGTTCTTGCTGGGGTTGAGCCTGCCTGTTTCCCTTGTAGTAGAAGCCGTAACCGCCTGATTGCAGTTCTCCGGGTTTCATTCGTCCGTCCCATCGTTCCGGCACAGCCGGTCCGCCCGGATAGAACAGGTCGCCGCCCACTCTGCGCAGATGAAAGCCCCACTGGTTGCGTGGAGTCCAACCCAGAAACGGAGGCGGCATATGCGGCCATGCAGTCCGTCCGTATTCTCCAATGCCTATCCTGTAGCCATGCAGTCCCATGGCCACGCGTCCGTTGGCATTTCGGGCATGGACAAAATTTTTGGGCAGATAAAAGTCATTGCCTACGATACTGGTAAATACATTGTAGGCTTTCTTGTTTGCTGTGTTTGTTCCCCAGTCCGTGAGTGCCAGCATCTGGCGTTCGGTGATGGCGTAGGTCAGCAGAGGTGAGTCATGTCCCTGAACGACCAGCCTGTAACCCGAACCGTCAGACACCACATGGGCCTGCATCCCGTTACGCATCAGTATCTTTTGCATTTCGGGCTGCAGATCCATTTCCCGTGGATTGGTATTTGTTCGTATCGCCATAGTCCGTTGTGTAGTCTTTTGTTAGTTGTTTTTCTATGCTTCTCCGTTTTCCATCGCAGCTTCAAGTTCAGCATCTTTATGACGGACAAACTCAGCTGCCGATTCATTTCCGATGGAAAGGCCGTTCTCTTCGCAATAACTGCTGTATTCTTCCTGCCATTCAGCTGAATAATGGTTGACGTAATCCAGCCACCCAAATTCACCGCTTTCCATTTTTTCTACCAGAATATCTTCCGGATAATATTTTTGTTCTGACATCGCTATTCAAATATTTAATGGTGTTGACTTATTTGTGAAGGGCTGCCGCACGGTTTCTTTCTCCGCTTTTTTTCTGTTCATTCCACAGTTCTTCTGTGTACTCCTCTTCCGGTACATAGTCCAGGTTCCCGTCTTCGTCCATTATCCAGCATCCGTAGCAACCGAAGTTGTATTTGTCCCATTCACGTTTGTCACGCTCTTTCCATTTCTGTCCGTCACCGGAACAGAATCGGATGCCGGTCGGAGTTGTCAGGTCAATGCCTACTGTTACCGTATCATCATCCACCAGCAGAGTAAGCGGATCTCCGTGTTGCATACTCTTGATTTCCACTGCTCCCAGACGCAGTTCTTCTGCAAGAACCTGAAGGTTGCGCCCGATGATGGGTGTAGGTACTGACATTACCTGGTTTGTACCCGGATCAATCTGCACGAAAGCCTTTCCGTGTCTGCCGTCAGCCTGTATTACATCTGCAATGATGGCTTTCCCGTCCAATAATTCTTTTTGCTGTTCCGGTTGGTATTGTTCCAGTGGCGATGATTTCAGTACCGGATAGAATACTACGTCTGTCGTTCCGTCATCCTTTCGGATACACACAAAACGGGTACGACTCTCTGCAGTCTGCCCGTTTTCATCGGTCACACGTACAGGTAGTACCGGTGAATGTCTGCCGTTGCATATTTCTTTCAATATACGCATGGGAAGGTCTTCTATCATTTCTCTGCTAAGCCCGAATTTTGACAGCACCTGATAAGGTAATTCAGTAAGTTCGAAATAGTTATTTTTCATATTTTAATATCATATTATAATTATACTCTGCAAATATATTATGATTCTATAATTGCGGTAAACTATCAGATATATAAAGGATTATATTATATCTTTTTTTATGATTTAAGTATGATTTTATCCTTGTAATCATATTCTAATATTAAAATAATCATATTTTAATCAGATAGTTTTGCTGAAATTGGAACTGTTATTTTATCTCCATTATCTTTGCTTCATGAGAAAATTTATATTGATTGGTCTGATAGGAATTTCGATTTTTACTGAGTCTGTTTATGCACAAGCATGTCCACTTGTGATGAGGGATGATTCCTATAAATCAGATATATTGATGACAACGGACAATACTGATGCTGTCGAATCGTTAGGGAATGTTGATCATGATAATATTGAAATGTCGGGAAAAGTGGACGAGGCAAGAATGTTTTGGACAGAAAGATATTTGAGTGTAAGCCTTCCGTTGAAGGCATTGAAGGTGACATCACCTTACGGTTATCGTACTGATCCCTTCACCGGAAAGAAAAGATTCCATGGAGGGCTTGATCTCCATGCCAGAAATGAGAAGGTTCTGGCTATGATGTCAGGAATAGTAGTTAAAGTCGGGCAGGATAATGCTTCTGGAAAATATGTTGTTCTGCGTCATGGAAATTATCTGGTCAGTTATTGCCATCTTTCACGGATTCTGGTGGGTAAAGGAAAACAAGTAATCCCCGCAGAACCAGTCGGAATAACCGGTTCTACGGGGCGCAGTACGGGCGAGCATCTACACGTTACGTGCAAGCTTAACGGAAAAAGTATCGACCCGCGGATTCTTTTCCGTCACATCAAAAATATTAAGGATGAATGTGTAAGGGCTTTGAAAGACCTGTAATGGCATTTTAAGGCTTCATGCTTATGCCGCTGTTTCATCTTTTCCTCGTTTTCAGCAGGCATTTTACCTGAATATACCAAACGTGCATTCTCAGTAAAAAAAGCGGCGGAACTTCCACCGTCTTCCCATAGAAGATGGCGGCTGTTACCCGTCCTCCGTGCCGTTCTATCTCTTTCTTATACTCGGATACGCTCTGCCCGGTGGTCATCACGTCGTCCACGATGACGATGTCTTTCCCTTCTACATCGCCGGTGATGCTATAGTTCCGTTTGAGAATACGTTTTTTGCCGCCTTTCATCTTGTGCAGGCTTTCGCGTGTTCCGGTTATCACCACATCGTTCAGCCCCGAGGTCATCTGCGGGCAATGCGTGGATATGTACTCGTCCAGTCGTCTGAAGCGGCGGATGTATTTCTCACGGCTGCTGCACGGCATGAACATGACATGCAGGTTCCCCTCTTCCAGATGCAGGGCTTCCATGCAGGATTTGAAGAATCTCACTCCGTGGATTTCACCGTCCTTGAATCTGAACAACGCATGGCAGAACATCCGTTGCCTGCTGCTTAGCAGTTTCTCATGGCGCGTCGGGTAATAGTAGCCGTAGAAGGTCACTTTCATCCCCCGGAAGCTGTACGGTTTCAGCGGTTGGCGGCTCTCGTAGATGTCCGGATGCGAAAAGCAGAACATGCGGCACGCATTCCTGTTTCCGGCCAGCACGGACAGCCGGCAATACCGCTCACGCTCTTTCTCGTCCGTGGCGGCCCGTGCGGCGGCAAACGCCGCCTCGCCGGCTTTCCTCCGCCAGAATCCTATGACGTAAAACAGGATGCACACCAGCGCACATAGAAGCGTGAATACGGATTTCGCAAGCATACCTGTTTTATCGGGGGCTTTGGAATAGTTTCCTGATATCCATCGAGAGGAATTTTTTTACGCTGATGCCGCCGTCGCCGACAATGAACGATGCCTGTGGTGCGAACAGTTCCCTGAATTTATCCAGACCGTCCGTCCTTTTTTCGGCATTGCTCTTTACCTCGATGGCTATCGTTATGCCTCTCTTGTGAATGACAAAGTCCACTTCATCATTTCGCTCTCTCCAGTAGAATACCTCAAACCGGTGGACGAAACCCTGACTTACAAGGTAGGCTCCGATACCGGATTCAAATATATGTCCCCATGCCCGGCGGTCAAGCAGGGCTTGTTCGAATGATATAGGGTTGTACACAGTTTTCAGTGCATTGTTGAACACCTGGAACTTCGGAATGCTGGCTTTTCTTCTGGCCGTATCAATGCTGTACTTCTGTAATCCGCATAGCAGTCCGCTCTCTTCCAGCAGGTTGATGTAACCGGCCAGTGTGGCCGTGTTGCCGGCGTCCTGAAGGGAGCCGAGCATCTTGTTCAGCGACAGCAGGTTGCCTGAGTAGGCCGCACCCAGTTCAAAAGTCTGCCGCAGCAGCGCCGGCTTGCTGATGGGAGTGTCCATCAGGATGTCTTTGTTGATGGTCGCCTCGATAATGGCGGACTGTATGTATTGCTGGAAACGGTCTTCGTCACCGATAAGTGAAGCCGCGCCGGGATAGCCTCCGTAATAGAGATATTGATCGATTGAGAAACCGAAACTGTCCCTCATTTCCGTATAGCTCCAGTGGCTCATGCGTATCTCTTCGAATCTTCCGGCAAGAGATTCCGACAGACCCTTTTCCAACAGCACGCGGCTGCTGCCCAAAAGCAGCACCTTGATGTTGCGGTCATGAAATGTGTCATCGTCCCATTCCTTTTTTACGGCCTCGCTCCAGTTGGATATCTTCTGTATTTCGTCTATCACCAGGACGGCCTCTTCCCATCCGTTGTTTTCTTTAAGGCTGCGCACTGCCTCCCAGCAGTTGGTTATCCATGCACTGTTCGTAGCCGGTACGTTGTCTGCTGAAAACAGCTGGTACGGAATGGATATATCCTTCAATACCTGTTTTACTACCGTCGATTTCCCGATTTGACGGGCACCCATCACGACCTGAATGAACTTTCTCGGTTCTTCAACCCTGTTTTTAATTATCTGATATTCAGCTCTTTTATACATAGTCTTACATTTTACGCAGTGGAGTGCGTATTTTTACGCAGTGCAAATATAATAAATTTACCAGATTATATCAATTTATTGAAGGACAATATTTTGCACTGATTTTTTTTGCCTACTTTCTCGCTGTTGCACTTGTTCTACCGCAGGGGCTTGTGTACTTCACACTTTATTGATCGGCGAATGTAGGACAAAGCGCATAATCGCCAAGCGACATTGTATTCGGATGGCGGAAACAGAACCTTTCGGCCGGTTTCCTGTCCGCACTTGGTTTATTATGCGGCCTGCTTTGTCCTTTCATGCCTCAAAAAGTAGTGAATACGGCCCTGCAACCCAAAACAGGGAAATAAGAAAAACGGATTTTCAAACTATTAAAGCTAAAAGAAATGAAAGAAGAAATCAGACAGGACGGAAGGACAATACTGTCAAGTGAAGACGGATTCAGCATCCGCATGTTTTTCAACAACCTTAGCGGTAAGAATTTCTCGGGAAAGGAGTACCGGGACTATGTCAGAAACATAGCTTTCGGCGAAATGGGGTTCATACCTGGTACAATCGAACTCTATTGCGACGGGAAGAAAGTCAGGACAGGCACACTTCCCGAACTTTGAAACACAGTCAGGGCGGATATGCAGACAGCATATCCGTCTGTTTTTTGAAGCCCCGTATCACTTTTATATTCCTCCGTTGCCGGATTTTCCCTTTTTACCCGCAGGGCGGCTTCCTTTTGTACCGTCACATGTTCCGATTCATTTCCTGTTACGCCTCACATACGGTACTCCTCACCGGCATTGATTTTCTTCGCGAATTTACTGGTCGGTCCGAACCGGCAGGTACCGCTATGCTAACCGGGTACGGATTTGACGGCAGCCTTCCGCAAATCGGAGATTGGGGTATTCCGTAAAATCCGCAGCCGCTTTACCTGCTTTTGTCGTCCGCTTTCCCAGTCTTCATTGCTTGAAAACTCCAATCCCGGCATGAGAGTCCGAAGCGGCTCGAACCAAGGGAAATTAACAACTAAAAAAAATACAGGTATGGACACAACAACAGCAACAATGCATCCGGCAGAAGCCTATCTCCGTAATGAACAGAACCCACCGGTCTTGTATGTCAGGATTTACGGGGAACGCAGGAAATTGTTTATCAACCGTGGCGGGGAGAACGTCATCGGTATTATTGCGAAAGGGAAACGCAAGCATGGCTACATTTTTTCAGACTGGAACAGCATCGAAAAAATCTATTATCCGTCACAGGAAAAGGAAGCCGAAAAGGATATGGACAGGAAAATGATTCTCAAATACCAGAAGCTCGCACGCCTTGCCACGCATACCAACGACTGGCTCCGTAAGATTGCAGCAGCAGACCTTGAGAAGTCCCTGTACGAAAACCGTATCACCACGGGAACGGCTATTGACGGAAAGTGCATCCGACTCTCCACGATTGAGAAGTATTGCGGAAGTTGGGACATGAAACGGTTCCGCCAGGCAATGAAGAATAAGGAGAAATTCTCGACGCTTCGTTTCGACTTTTGCGGTTATGACGGTACGCTTTGGTGCGAGCCGCGGGAAAACGGTGACATGGCTGCCGGATTCAGCAAGGAGTACCGGAATTGCGGCAACGGCTATTACTATCTGCTAATCAATGACGAGTTTGTGATTGGTTACGATATTGACTGATAATCCACGGACAGACCTTACCGGGGCCCGGCAGGGTCTGTTCCGGCTTCGGTCTGCCGACGGCAAAGTCCCTTTTTATCGACGGCATGGCCATGCGCTGTCCCTTTTTACCTCAGATCTTCCTTTTCTATCTTTCCATCCGCCTGTTTTCAATCCTTTTCTATCCATCCCTCTTGTAGCTGCTCTTCCGTTCTCCGCCGTGCGACCTCGGGGGATTGGATTTTTCAGCAAAGGTAACCGCCGGTTTCCATTCCTGCCAATGCCGGCATTCTGCCCGTGGGGTCTCGGAAAAATCTTCCTCTCCGGCTGTCGAGCGTATTTTTCCTTACCGGCCATGGCGGATGTCCACCGCCACCTTTCAAGGCAGAAAAATAATCCCTGCGGCCGCAAACGGGCCGAAAAAAGGGAAATAAAAAAATAGGTTAAATCATGGGTTACAACAAATTGACATCATTATCGGCCAACATCAAGGCCATAGAGACAGCAGTAGCTATCCACTCGCAGGGCAGGACAGCCACGCAAGAGGAAAAACAGGTATTGGCGCAGTATTCAGGTTTCGGCGGTATCAAGGATGTACTGGACTTGGGTACAGACAAGCCGCTTGACAAAGGGGTTGCCGGGCTTTTGAACCGTCTGCTGGATGCGTTAAGGACACTTGCAGGGGGTGACGAGGCAGCTTGCCGTTCACTTGTTGAAAGCATCAAGTCATCTGTATTGACAGCGTTCTATACGCCGCAATTCCTGATTGACGCAGTGGTGGCACAGATACACAAGACATTTTCTGCCAACGGCTTGCAGATGCAAAGTTTTCTTGAACCGAGCGCAGGCATCGGCGGTTTCCTGCCTGTAGCCATGCCCGGCACACACAGCTATGCTTTTGAGAAAGACACCATTACAGGACTTGTACTTTCGCTGCTGCATGAGGACGCAACCACCGTAACGGCAGGCTTTGAAACAATAGACACACATGAGCTGGAGCATCGGAAATTCGATGTCATTGCGTCAAACATTCCTTTCGGCAACTTCCGTGTCTTCGATGCCGACCTGTGGAAAAAGGGCGGTATCTACGAACAGGCCACAAAGACCATTCACAACTATTTTTTTGTCAAGGCTATGGAACTGCTTTCTGATGGCGGTCTGCTTGCCTTTGTCACTTCAAGAGGTGTGGCCGACACGGCAGGAAATAAGTTTGTACGTGAGTATCTGGTGAACCATGCCGACCTTATCAGCGCAGTACGTTTGCCTGACGCTCTTTTCATGCAGACAAGCGGTATCGAGGTGGGCAGCGACCTGTTCATATTCCAGAAGCATACCAATAAGGCGGCACTCTCCGCACGTGAACAGATGTTTTTGCAGGTGGGCAAAGAAATGTACGATATGAGCGGAACGATGACCGAAAACGCCAACAGGCTGTTTTCCATGCCGAAGACCGTACTGGCGACCGACAGCCGTATTGTGATGAACCAGCACGGCAAATATGTACGCAAACACCAGTGGCTCGGCTCTGATGCGGCCATGGTGCAATACCTTTCCGCACTTCTGAAATACGACTTTGACCGGTATTTCCGTAAAAACCTTTTCGGACAGCAGGGCGAAGCGTCCGTGCAGATGTCGCTGTTCGGGATGCAGGAGACGACCGCACTCTCCGTAAACAGAGGACGGAGAGCCTACACGGAAAAACTCGATGATTGGATGAAAAGCGGTACACTAGTAATGTTCGAGGGGCAGATTGGTACGGTCGTGTTCCGCAAATCAAGCCACTATGCCGATGTGGCCGTGGATTTCGTTCCGGTGGACGAGGGAAATGTCAATATGGAGCGTGCAGCCGACTATTTCCCTGTCCGTGAAGCGTATTTCATGCTTTCTGTCAGGGAAAGGGATCTGCAGACCGAACAGACGGCAATACGTGAGCGGCTGAACACGCTGTATGATGCCTTTGTAGCCAAATGGGGATTTTTCCATGAGAACGACAACAAGGAGTTTATCATGCTTGACAGCCTCGGTGTCGAGGTGTTCACTATCGAAATGCAGCTTGGCTGCGATATAGTCAAGGCCGACATCATGCGTGAGCCTGTGGCTTTCACGAAGATTGCGACAGACCGTATTCTACAGCCGTCGGAAGCACTGGCAAGCAGCCTTAATTTCTACGGCAAGGTGGAAATGGACTATATCATGCGTTCTACCGGCCTGTCTGATGAAGATGTAATCGCAGCGTTGCAGGGCGAGATATTCTACAATCCTGTTACGGATGAATGGGAACACAAAGGCAGGTTTCTTGCCGGAAATGTGGTTGACAAGTACAAGGAACTCACATCCTGCCTTGATGGCTTGTCCGGCAGGGAAAGGAATTGGACGGAAATATCCGTCAAGGCACTGGAGAACGCAACGCCCGAAACAATTCCCTATGAAGAGCTGGATATAAACATGGGCGAGCGTTGGATTGACCCGCAGCTTTACGCCGACTTTGCGGCAGACCTTTTCGGGGTGGAAGCCGAAGTGATGTACTTTGATGTAAACGACACTTATGTAGTGCGTCTGAAAGGTTACTCCCCGGCAGCATACAACACTTATTCCGTACGCAATTTCAACGGTGAAGACCTGTTTGTCCATGCCTTGCATGATACAGTGCCGGAGATAACCAAAGAGGTGTATCGCAACGGCGACAAGGTACGTGTTCCCGACGAGGAAGCCATTCAGGAAGCTGCCACCAAGATACAGGAAATCCGCAGCAATTTCAACCAGTGGCTCGATGCCTGTCCTCTGGAAGTCAGGGATGAACTGGTACGCACATACAACGAACGTTTCAACTGCTATGTCCGTCCAGCCTATGACGGCTCGGCACAGACCTTTCCGCAGCTTTCCTTTGAGCAGTTCCCGTACAACGAACTTTATGCGTCACAGAAAGACGCAATCTGGATGATTAAGCAGAACGGCGGCGGTATCTGCTGGCACGAAGTAGGCACAGGCAAGACGATGATTATGTGCGTTTCGGCCTATGAAATGAAGCGTCTGGGATTGGTACAGAAGCCTCTGATTATCGGCCTGAAAGCCAATGTACACGAAATAGCCGACACGTTCCGCAAGGCATACCCGAACGCCAAAATCCTGTACCCGGGCAAGGAAGACTTCACACCGGCCAACCGCAAAGAGGTGTTTTCCAAAATCAAGAACAACAACTGGGATTGCATTATTTTAACGCACGACCAGTTCGCCAAAATACCGCAGTCCGAGGAAACCATGATAGAGATATTCACCGAAGAGCTTTACGATGTGGAGCGAAGCCTTGAAGTGTTGGAACAGTCCACCATGCGTTACCGTAGCCGCAAGATGCAGAAAGGGCTGGAAGTGAGACAGGAAAATCTGAAAGCGAAGCTGTCAGAACTCCGTACAAAACTGGATGGCCGCAAGGATGATACCGTGGACTTTCATTCAATGGGTATAGACCACATCTTTGTCGATGAATGCCACATGTTCAAGAACCTCATGTTCCAGACACGCCACAACAGGGTGGCAGGTATCGGAAACACAAAAGGCTCGCAAAGGGCGATGAACCTGCTGTTTGCCATCCGTGACATCCAGCACCGCACAGGCCGTGACCTTGGGGCTACGTTCCTGTCCGGTACGGTGGTGGTAAATGCACTGACAGAGTTGTATGTGATGTTCAAGTATTTGCGTCCACGTGAACTCAAGCGTCAGCAAATTAGCTGTTTCGATGCGTGGGCGGCCATATTTACCAAAAAGACAGCTGATTATGAACTGAACGTGACAGGGGCAATCAAGCGCAAGGAGCGTTTCCGCACTTATATCAAAGTGCCGGAACTGGCGATGTTCCTGCGTGAAATCACCGACTACCGTACAGCCGACATGATACATCTTGATGTGCCGGAGAAAAATGTCCGCTTCCTCTCTCATGCGCCGACAATCGAACAGGAAGAAATGATCGGACGCCTCGTTTCCTTTGCCGGTAGCGGAAACTGGGAAGACCTTGGGCTTGACACGATCGAGCCGGACAACCTCGACAAGGCAAAGATGCTCATTGCTACCAATGTGGCACGCAAGATGGCTCTCGACATGCGCCTTTTGGGTGAGAAGTTCAGCGATGATGCAGGTAACAAGGCTTCCATCTGCGCCCGAACCATCTATGACTATTATGTACGCTCAGCGGCCAATAAGGGTACGCAGTTTGTCTTCAGTGACCTTTCCACTTACAAGCCGAACGAGTGGAACATCTATACCGACATCAAGGAGAAGCTGGTGCGCCTCGGCATCCCGGCTGATGAAATCCAGTTTATTCAGTGTGCCACCACGGAGAGGGCAAGGAAACGCCTCTTTGAAGACATGAACAGCGGCAGGGTGCGTGTCCTCTTCGGCTCGACATCCATGCTCGGTACAGGGGTCAACGCCCAGCAGCGGGCTGTGGCGGTGCATCATCTGGAGATACCGTGGGTGCGACATGAAGTCGCATAGATAATTGTTGGAATGATACTTACGGGTATCAGCTTTAACCCGCTGTTCCGTCAGCGGTAGCCTACCGACCGATGCACCTTAATGTTGTATTAAGCGGTCGGGACGAAGTACACTTTCGCAAGACAAGACAGAACCGTGAGGGGAAGTCAAGTACGGTTAGTATCATACCGTAGAGTGGCGAGGCTGGATAGTATGGTTAGCGCAAGCGAACTGTTAGTAAACTTCGTAATGTCACGAAAGAGTGTAAGATACTGGCACACTCTACCCAAAAGGGAAGCGGTCGGTTAATCCTCTCCATGGTAGGATTACACGGATATAAGCACCGCCGGAGGATGAGACAGAACCTAACCTATCCGTTAGTTATCTATGTGGAACATGGTAAGCCTGTATATCTCCTGTCATGTAAAAATGACAGGTAAGCTGACAGCAATGAAAGCCGAATGGTGTGCAGGTATAAGATAACAGAAAAAGCGAATGCCGTTCTGTAATGGAGCGGATACGGATTGAACCGACATCACGGGCTGATGTGGGCGACATCATCCGACACGAAAGTGGGCAGACTTCTGTGACGACATTAGGTAGGCAATCAAACCGAATGTTGTCAAATGGTGATTCTTTACAATTAACTTTTAGAACTTTCAAAAGGAGGAAAGCAAATGAACGAAAACAAGACATCGTGTGCGCCTGCTGACAATCAGCAAACACTTTGGGACAGAATAGACTGGACTAAAGCGGAGTTGGCTGTCAGAAAGCTACAAGCACGAATTGTAAAGGCTCAGAAGGAAGGCAGATACAACAAGGTGAAAGCCTTGCAGTGGACGCTGACCCACTCTTTTTACGCAAAAGCCTTAGCCGTAAAGAGAGTTACTTCTAACGGAGGTGGCAACACCCCCGGAGTGGACATGGAAACATGGGAGAAACCCGAAGCAAAAACACAAGCAATAAGCGAACTCAAACGCAGAGGCTACCAGCCGAAGCCATTGAGAAGAGTCCACATCAAAAAGAGTAATGGCAAACTGCGACCGTTGGGAATACCGACAATGAAAGACAGAGCCATGCAAGCACTCTACCTTATGGCATTAGAACCAGTGTCGGAAACAACAGCCGACTCACGTTCATACGGTTTCCGCAAGGAACGCCGCTGTATGGACGCGGTAATGCAATGCCATAACATTCTCCGAAAAGGCTATTCTCCCGAATGGATTCTGGAGGGTGACATAAAGGGGTGCTTCGACCATATCAGCCATGAATGGCTGCTTGCCAACATCCCTATGGACAAGGCAATACTCCGAAAATGGTTGAAATGCGGCTATATCTTCAACAAACAGATGTTCCCGACAGAGGAGGGAACGCCACAAGGTGGCATTATCTCTCCCACGCTTGCCAATATGACATTGGACGGATTGCAGAAAGTCCTTGCAGAGAAATATAAACGAGTTAGAATCAAAGGTAAGTTATATTCGCCAATGGTGAATCTTGTCCGTTACGCTGATGACTTTATAATTACCTGCGAGAACCGTGAAACACTTGAAAAGGAAATCAAGCCATTGGTAGCCGACTTTATGTCTGAAAGAGGTCTGACCTTATCAGAAGAAAAGACGGTGATAACCAATATCCGTGACGGTTTCGATTTTCTCGGTTTCAACATCCGCAAATTCGGTAATGAAATATTGACCAAGCCGACCAAGAAAGCCGAAAAACGCTTTATGGAGAATATCCGTAAGGTGACAAAAGGTCATAAGGGTTGCAAGCAGGAATCATTAATCAGGATGTTGAATGCTAAAATTCGAGGATGGGGAGCATATTATCAGCATGGGGCGACACGTGATTCTTTTCACAGAATCGACCATCAGATATTTCTCGCCTTGTGGCAATGGGCTAAACGCCGTCATTCCAAGAAAGGGAAACAGTGGATAAAAGACCGCTATTGGCACAATATCCGAGGGAACAGCTGGACTTTTGCGGCTAAGTTCAAGAAATCAAACGGCAAAGAAGACCAACTTACCTTGTTGAAACTGGCATCTTCGTTTCCTTTTCTGCAATATACGCAGATAAAGGGGGACATGAATCCGTTTGACGCAGACTGCCGCCTGTACTTCAATAAAAGAATGAAGTCAAAGATGCTTGTGACGCTGAAAGGACGTAAATCCCTGCTTTACCTATGGGAAAAGCAAGGTCGGAAATGTCCGATATGTGGTGAACCGATTGACACGCATAAGGTATGGAATGTAATGCCGACCGTACAAGACGGACGGAAATGCAATCTGTTGGTTCATGATGAATGTTTCAAATTATCCCGTAAAAACAATGGAAACAAGAAGTAGGATGAGCCGGTCTCTGCACACGAACAGAGACTTTGAAAAGCTTGAGCCGTATGAGGGGAAACCCTCACGTACGGTTCTGAGGGGGGAAGAGGGCAGTAATGCCCTTGACCTACCCGATAGACCTGCCGACATGGAGCAGCGCAACGGTCGTGCGGTACGCAAGGGCAACACCGTGAAACTCTGGGGCGGTAACGTGGTGGATATTGTAATCTACGGAACGGAAAAGACGCTCGATGCCTACAAGTTCAACCTGCTTAAAAACAAGCAGATGTTCATCAACCAGATAAACAACGGCACTATTGCCGTGCGCCGCATTGACGAGGACAGCATGGACGAGGACAGCGGAATGAACTTTGCCGAGTTCGTGGCTATCCTTTCAGGAAATACCGACCTTTTGAACAAGGCCAAGCTCGACAACAAAATCATGCAGTTGGAGAAAGAACAGGCCATATTCAAGAAAGAGCGCATCCGTGCCGAGCGCAAGATTGCGGCCAACACGGAAGCTGTCGGCAAGGCAGAGCGTATCGTGGCGCAGGTCGAGCAGGACATGAAGTATATCGCATCCTATAGCGGCAACAGGGAAACGCTGTTGCTCAATCTGCCGCAGGCTACCCGGGAAGAGACAGGCCGTGAACTGCACCGCATAGCCAAGACATACAGGGGCGAGGCTTACCGTACCATTGGCAGCTATATGGGGCTGAACCTGCTTGTCCGCAGCGAGTACACCCTTTCCGGCTCGTTCGACCGTAACGCTTTCTTTGTAGAGGGCGTAAGCGGACTGAAATACCGCTGTGGCGTGTCGGGAGCCCTGCCGTTGGGATTTGCCGAATCGGCACGATACCCGCAGGCCGCACTTGAAAGGATGCCGTCTTTGATAGAGAAGCAGCAGAAACAGATAGCCATGCTGCAGCACGAAATACCGACCTTGCAGGAAATCACCGCCCGGAAGTGGAGCAAGGCGGAAGAACTGGAGCGGTTGAAACAGGGATGTAAGGAATTGCAGCAGCGGATTGACGAGGCACTCAAGGAAGCCGAGCGTCCGCAGTCCGAAGTTCCCGAAGAAGAAAATACTGTCAGGGCTGCCTGACCGTGATTCATTGATTTAACCTTTTGCCTGTCCGGTCGTGATGATCGGGCAGGTTTTCCTGTGTTCCGACCTGCCGGGGCCCGTCTGACTTTTATAGGCTGGCATCTGCCTTTTTTATCCTCCTTTTCCCTTTTTATCGTCTCCCTTTATATCTATCTTTCAATCCTTTTATATCTTTGTCCTTGCAGTCCGTCCTGACCTTCCGGCTTATTGTTCCGCGAAAGTAACGGATAACAGCTGTACCTTGCAAATCCTCACGGCCTGCGGTGGCCGACGGAAATCTTCCTTCTCGGGGAGAAGCGTATTTCTGTCGCCAGATTTGTCCGGTTGCCGTTATCACTTTCGTGATGCGGAAAAATAAATCCGGCGAAGGTCTTTAAGGACCGAAAGCAGGGAAAGAAAAAAGTAAACTTAAAAAACGATAGCATTATGGAAAATGAAATCAGAGAAAGGGAAGTGGTTGTTGACGGCAAGACTTTGACGTTGTTACGCAAGGACGGAAAATGGGTTTTTCCGTTTGTCACGTATTATCAGCATGGACACGGAACACCACTTTGTCTGGCATTGTTGGCGTATGTAGAAGACAGTAACGAATTTGAGTCGGAAGCTGTCATCACGGTCAATCTGCCTGGTGCGGAACGCAGTGCCGGGTGTCAGTTCATCGACACGAACAACAATGGGGAGGAAGTTCTCGATTGGCTCATGCTTTACGGATTATGTACTCCTACCGGCAGATACGCCGTTTCCGGTTTCTGCAAGTACCCCGAGGTGGATTTTTATCAGAGCGAACGCTTCATGAAGCAGAAAGAGCTTTGCGACAGGTATTTCAACTTTGTTAATTGACAGGCAGGAGAAGGCGGTCATACGGGACTGCCTTCATGGCCTTGCCTGCCAGTGTCCTTTTATATAGATACCTTTCCTGTATTTTCTTCCTTTTATATGCGGCTTTCCCTACCCGAAATTAAGGTATGATGTCTGTGCCGCGGTCCGCCCTTCACTTCAAGGTACGGAAGGCTGTGCCCGATCAACGGCAGTCTGCTTCATACCGCTTCATGCCGGAGCTTCGACCTGTCGAAACAACCGGTATTCCGCTATATGGGCATCCTGCCTGGTTGTTGCTCGGGCACATTCCGCCTTTTGTCCGCAGCTTTCCTTTCCGGGCCGACGGCGTCATGGGCAAACGGTGACACATTCTGCTTGTGCTGTCCGTCGTGTCTCCGGCATGTCACAAGCAGAAAGAGTCCCCATTTTGTTTGCTCGGCAGACCGTTTCTTTTACCCGCCCAAGCCGTCATTCCTTTTATCAGATGCCTTTTATACAGGCCGATGGCCAATTCCATTTCTATTTGCGATTATTGCCTGCTGTCATTCCTTGTCTGCCACCGCATAGGTTTTATCGGGTGCGAATGTAGGCTGTCGCGCCTGATTCTTCCGTTTTGAAGTGCATTTTGAAGGAAAATCTTCCTTGCCTGGCAAGAGTATTTTGCTTCAAAAAAACGTCGAATGGGCTGTACCGACATCCTTGTAATGCACCATAAAACCCCAAGGCGGTCAGGCAAAAAGGAACCGACCAGAGGGAAAATAAAAATATTATTAACAATAAAATTCAATGAATTATGGAAAAAACAGGTATGCAGTCAGTAGAAGAAAAGAACATCAGTATGGTAGCATTGGCAGACATTCAGTCGAGCGGTTACAACCCACGCAAGCATTTTGACGAGGCGAGCCTTGCGGAACTAGCAGACAGCATCCGTCAGCAAGGGGTTTTGCAACCTATCGGAGTACGCCCAATTGATGAAAGCGGAAAATTTGAAATAGTGTTCGGAGAACGCAGATACCGTGCTTCCCTTATGGCAGAAATGACGGAAATTCCGGCGGTCATACTGAACGTCTCCGACGAGGTGGCAGAGGAAATGGCGGTAACGGAGAACCTGCAAAGACAGGATGTTACACCCATTGAGGAAGCAAACGCATATCAGAAACTTATTGAGAGCGGTAGGCACGACATTCAGTCTTTGGCCGTGCAGTTCGGTAAGAACGAAACCTATATACGCACTCGCTTGAAGTTTACCGCCCTTATCCCCGAAATTGCGGAACTTCTGGAAAAGGACGAGCTGACAATCAGTGTAGCGAGTGAAATCTGCCGTTATGGCGAAGACATTCAGAGAGAAGTTTTCGATAAACATCTGAAAGAGGGCATCATGTATGGCAGTTGGCGAGGCATGAAAGCTACCGAAGTTGCGAAAAACATAGAACGTGACTTTACGACCGACCTTGACCGTTACAATTTTGACAAAACACTTTGTCTGTCATGTCCGCACAATACGAACAACATGACACTCTTTTGTGAGGGTGGTTGTGGAAATTGTGCAAAGCGCAGTTGTCTTGCTGAAATGAATACGGCATTCATTGTAGAAAAGTCTGTTCAGGCGTTAAGTGCCCATCCGCTACTTTCTCTTGGGTACAATCCATACTGCTATGATGCAGACGCAGTAAACCGCCTTAAAGAGTTGGGATATGAAGTCACTGAACTTTCAGGCAGATGTTACCAATACCCCGAATTGCCGGAAGAACCGCAGTCCTCTGACTATGAAACGGAAGATGCGTTCAGAGAAGCCAAGCTGGAGTACGACCAGGAAGTTAACGACTATATGGAAGAATGCAAGGAACTGGTTCGCAGAAACGAAGAGGGAGAGATAAGCCTGTACGCCCAAATAGGTCAGAAAGATATTTCCATGTGCTATGTGGAAGTGGCAGCACAAAGTTTAGTCAGCGCACAGACTGCAGGGCAGGAGCAGCTGTCACCAATGCAAAAATTGGAAAAGCAGGACAAGCGCAACAAGGAAATTGCACGTGAAAAGACGATAGAAGATACCAAGAGACGGATTTTCGAAGTTGACGTGACAGAAGCTAAATTTGGAGCAGAAGAAGACAAAATGATATATTTCTTCCTGCTTTCATCGCTTCGCAAAGAGCATTTCGCAACAGTTGGCATAGAGAATGAAGACATCCGGTATTTGTCTGACGAGAATAAACTGAATATCATAGCCAATCTTACTCCAAAGGCAAAGGCTGTTATCCGCAGGGATTATCTGATAGCCAATTTCAAGAGTAACGCATACGGAAATAATGCCGTAGCCGACCTGTTGCTTGAATTTGCACAGAAACACATGCCCGAAGCATTGGCAGAAATCAAGGGTTCGCATGACGAGGTGTACGAAAAACGCCACCAGCGTATCGAGGAAAAGAAAGCTGTCCTGCAGGTACAGGAACAGGCAAAGCAGGAGACAGAACATTCTGAAAGTGATACTACCGAACAACAGCCTCAGTCTCAAGAGGCTGCTGCCTGACCATAATTCATAATTTGTTTCAGATACAGGACGGAGAAATCCGTCTTGTATTTTTTTGTACCGGTTTCTCCTGTTACTGCCCGAATCACTTTTTTATCTACCTGTTTTTTCTCCGGTAGCCTGTGACTACTGGAGATACCAGGTCCGGATCTGTGGCTGATGACGGAATCCGGCACGAGCAGTCTTCTGCCATCGGCCGCTCCGGGAACCTTTATAAATTCTCCATTTATACACCATCCGTCACATTGCCCCGCCACCACCCTTGTCCTTTTCTATTTCTCCTTTTTGTTGATTGTCGAGTTTCCCTTTCGCCCTTCCTTTGTCACCGCATTGGTTTTATCAGGTGCAAATTTAGTCAGCCGCGCCTGCTCCTCACGTTTTGAAATGAATTTCTTGGGAAAATCTTCCTTGCGGAGCAAGAGTATTTTACCAAGAAAAAACGTCGGAATAGGCTTTTACGGCAGACATTTCTCGCACCATAAAACCCGAAGCGGCTCCGGTAATAAGGAAGCCGAACTAAGGGAAAAAATAAATGAGTTTTCAAATTTAATAATAGAATCAACTATGGACAAAAACATTCAGGAATCTAAAGAATTCCGCCTTGCCAAGGATTTGGAAATGGCGGTAAACAGTTTTTCTTTCAATCCGAAACGCTTTGCAGCTGCAATTCCTACAATGCACCCCACGCTGCAACAGAGCCTGTACAGACTGATCAAGGAATGCATCAAGGTTATGGCAGATGATTCCCGTTACTACGATGACCGTAATATGGCTTCGCATGAGGAAGCAAAATGCATGATGGAATACCTTAATAAATATGGACGTAATATACCTCTTAAATAATTGAATTATGAAAACAAAGGAATATTATTGGGGCGGCAATACTTATGTATGTCGTATAGTTCAAGCCAACGATGGCGAAGAACTTATTATCGCACCTACCGCTTTATTGGATGTCATCCAACCCGGTAGTTTTGGAGATGAAAATGAAGGCTTTGCCAATAAGGAAGCAGAATATATTTATGACGAGATTTTTTTCTTCACTGATGCGGAAACTCTTGCTTTACCCGAGGAGCAGTTTATCGAAGAGCTGAAGAAGGATAATCGTGAGTGGTTTGAATAATTAGTATGTAATCATTAAATACTTTAGCATTATGGATAAAGATTATGTTATGCGTATAGCCGGAACAATCCGCGAACAGCTAGTATCAATGACCGACACAGCAATCCTTATGTCATGGGGAATTCATGAATTTATGGCAACGGTATATAAGGATTTGCCTGGACTGAAGTTCTGTGTCAACGGACGTCTCTTTCAGGGGTATGTCTTGATTTGCCTGAACGGTTCAGATTATTATGAGGTGTATCTTCAGAATGAGGAAGGAACCAGCTGCATTAGTGATGAAGTTTGCTTCGATGAACTGGGAGAGATTATTGATCAGCATATTGAAAGTGGTACTGATAAGGATGAATACGATAAATTCTGTTCTGCACAAGGCGCAATTCTCTTCACAGGCACATAATTATGATAAGATTGCCTAAAGTGATAAATTATAAAATCAAACTATGTGGAATTAATGCGATAACTATCCTATTGGAATTCCAAATAGGAGCCGTCGTATGTAGATATATATAAGGATGAGTAGAGTAGAAAAAGTAGGAAGAAAACTTATTGTTTTCCTCCTACTCAATCATAATTCTATTGTTTAATTGGGCAATAAAATATTTTTTACATTATTTAAGCAGTAAAAGTCTTTCTAAACAATTACTTTTTAAAAGAGATAAAAGTGATAATATTATGCCTGTATAGCCTTCAAGTATTCCGGTCTTTAATTCTGTGCCATTTTTCAAATAATCTAATATGTTAATGATTAAATCATTTTTTGTTTTTGATAAATCATCATTAAAATATTGCTCAAATATATTTATGAAATATAGTAAGCCGGCTTTACCATGACAAACACAATATGTTGATAAAGGTTTTGATAATAATATTTCAGACTTTATATTCCTGTAGATATACTCTGATTTTTTATAAAGTAGTTGATCCTTTAATATTTCTGCTAATTTATAATACATATTTATATATCCTAATTCTCCATTACAATAGAATAAATGATTCCGCTTATCATAATGTATTTTAATGTTACCTTTATCTAAGATGACAGAATAATCGGAGTAAAAGGTTGTAGACTTGCTGTTACTTATTAAATTGAATAGGTTTATAGATTCATTTATTGTTCTTATTATTTTACTGGACATGTATCCTTCTTTAATGCATATTATAAAAAAAGAAATTATTGAAGGCATCCCATGCAAAAAACTAAATGAAATCCATTGGGATTTTCCTTTTGCTATAGGGTGAGTTTCAGAAGTATTTTCCCAGTAAGTATATTCTTTTAGTCTTTGGCTAATCTCTATCAACGAGTCAATTATTTTACATACATAAAGCCTTTTTTGTTCTTGTTTTTTAGCTCGTTCTATATAGTAAATACCAAATCCTATTAAGCCGTGCAATAAATCATAATCTTTAATTTGCCCCAGAATATTTATATGGTTGATAAAAAAGTCATCAAATTCATCATATAGACTTTGAGGAGTTTCTATAAAATTATTGTTATCTAAATATGCGTATGTATATAATACCCCAGAGAATCCATCCCTAAAATTAAAGCTTTCACATCTATTGATATTGTTGTTTATTTTTGCCAATAGCTTGTCTCTGTAATTGAAAAAGTATTCATAATGGAATATATTAAATAACTCATATATTAAAAGTAAATCTCCTGAATACCCATGAAACAATGAAACATTGTCATGTGCACTCTGGTCTATTTGTTTTAGTGCTATATCACATAATATTTCAGATAATAAACATTTCATTTATTCTCGATTAACTGATTAGTAATAGTTCTTTCCATTTATCATGTTTGTCTGATAGGAGTCCCATTATTGACAACCCTATTCCTGTAATTCCTTCGAGTAATCCAAATTCAGAGGTATATATAAATTGATTGTTTGCATAACTCCTTTTTTGAAATCCGGCTGGGCCTTCTGTTCTGTTAGACATATATAGTATTTTAGACTTCCAGTAAGCAGATGCATTTAATAGAGTTTTGTCGTGATATTTGTTAAATAATGATTTAAGTATAATTGCTAATCCACTTGTCCCATGACAAACACATGCATCATATACATTGTACATTTCTAAATCATCTCTTAAAGCGATATGCTGGATAATTGCTCTAAGCTTACTGGATAGTTCTTTTTTTTTGCACTTGTCATATTCTATAAGTGCCAGTAGACAGGGGATATCCCCATAGCACCAACCAAGCCTAGATTTGAAATTACTTCTTTTCACTCCAATGTTAGTAAACTCAGGAAAGTAATATTTCTTATAATCTATCATCTTATTTTGTAAATATGGTTTATAACATAAGAATAAATTATCCATCATTTTAAGTGATAATGTTGGTTCTATATCATAAGAAAAATTATTTGAAAGTAAAATCAGCCATGAGGAGTATCCATGAGGGATCCCAAGGTCTACCAATTTTTCATATTTTTCAGGACATTTGAATATGTTACTTGCTAAATTACGATCATATAACTGTTTGGTTAAACTAATTAATAGATCCTTTGTTAGGGAACTTTTAAATAAAATATATTTTTTCTGTAAATAATAAAATAATCCTCCGGCTCCATAAAGAAAGTCATCTTGTCCCGTAGAAATTGCATGTTGGCATATTTCAAATATAAATTCGTCAATATCATCAGATATTTCTACTGTTTGAATATCAATATATCCATATTCAATGAGATGATTAATTGTATTTAGAAAGCCTGGAATGCCTTCTGCATAGTTAAATACGCATGATGAAGGTGCTCTATTGATATGAGAACAAATTTTATTCATAAGTGATTCACCTATTAGCTTAAACTTAGGTAATCCCATGAAATCACTATAATAATAACAATAAAGCATAAACCCTGAATTACCAGCCATTAAGTCGTAATCAAATCCTTTGTTAGCATAAATATTCTTTTCTATTACGTTTGTTATCTCTATTAACTTATCTCTGAGTAAATTATCTGTTTTATCTGATTTTAAATAATCCATTGTCGTTATCATAATTTTCCATATTTTGTTGAATAGAAGCTTTCTTTTTACCAACACCAAAATTCCATGAAATACTCAATGCCAACGCATGGTCTTTTCGTTTAATATGATAGTCTGTCTTATGATAAACTATACTACCTGGTATGGTCTCATTTGAATACTTATCCTTTATGAAAGGAAAAAAGCATTGAAGTCCAAAATTAATCCTTTTATATCTATATCCTAAGCTAATATAGGAAACTTTCTCTATTCCGGTTTTATACAATCCTGATAAAAATGTACCACCAAACTTCTGTAGAATATCAAATGAGAAGTTTTTATAATACGCTGAAATATATAGAGAGACAGGATATGACCAATAACTAAATTGATCAACTTCTTTTGAAGGCTTAAATACTTGTTGGCTAGCTCCTATACTACCACCTACGCGAAGAAAATTCCACGGAGTATAATTTAGATTTATTTCTGCACCTCTACGTATATCCTTTTCAGCATTACCCGTTTGCAATAAAACACAATTATCGCCATATTGATACGAATCGAATAAACTATTATTCGTATTATCATAATAAAGACCTACTGATAATGATAATTTCTTTAGATACAAGTCATAAGCTATATTCCATGATTGTAAGTGAGAGTTTTCTAGCTCCTCGTTTCCTGTTTGATAAAAATTGTTCATTATTAATATTCTTGCATCGGACATTTGTAACATATCAGGCATTTGCGTACTTGAATTATATGTTAATCGTATACTATTGGCATCATTTATATTATAACCGGCCATGAATAATGGGGTAAATGTCAAATTCTTAAATCCGTTTCCTTCTAATTGCGTATCATAATTGCCTCCTAAGCTGACTCGATACATAAATGATTTCAATTTCCCGCTAATTTCTCCATAAGCATAATGCTTTTGCGTGTTAATATCTTGTTTTTGCCATTTTTCAGTTATTGAATTATTTAATTCATTCGTTAAATAGTTTAAATGACCTCTGTAGCCAATGGATAAATTTGCTTTTGAAAATTTATGCTCATAAATAAATTCACCTATAATTGTTTTCTTTTGGTTTTTTATAGACATTCTATCATCAAAACCAGTAGAACCACTTTCCATTGAATGTGTATTTTGTTCATTATCGAAGTAACTACCTACCACATTAAACGATATTGAATTGTTCTTTGGGAGTATTTTTGAATAATATATATCCAATGTCGGAACTACAGTTTTCTTATTATCATTTAATTTTCCAGTACGCTCTTCCTGCAATGTGTTTTGCATGAACAAAATATTCTTACCGGCATCAAGTTTTTCATTTGTCGTACTAGCTAACGCTTTTATCTGGAAATCATAATTGTTTTCCTTGCTGATCGAGTAGGTTAAACCTATATTATGTTGATGGCCCCATGACTGGCTTTCACGGATGTAATCATAAATATATTGATTGTTACTAATCTCATAATTATAGCATCCTGATTCCAAATCTTTTATATCACGCTTCATATTTATATGCGTACCATAATTAAGTGTAAGCTTGTTATCTCCTTTAATATAAGACAAGGCAACCGAAGCATTTGAAAACATCTGTCCTAATGTACCATATACATTACCACTCCATCCTGTATCTAAAGGCCTTGTTCTGACATTTACCACATTTTCCGCATCATTAATATATCGCATAGGAGGCACATCATAAATTTCTACATTCTTAATTTTATTTGCTGGGATCAGTTTCAAATCATCATCAGTAGCCCTGATACCATTTATCAGAATCAGAATAGATTTACCGTTTATCGTTGATAAAGAATTGGTAGTTTTATCAATATGTAGATTAGGCAATGTTGCGATGAGCCCACGTCCGTTTTCAGCCTTTTCTATTTGGGTACTGGAAAATGTATAGGAGGTTTTATCTATGCTTCGAATACTTCTTTTCCCTTCAATAACTACTTCATTTATTGACTTGGAATCTACTTCTAGCATGATGTTCTTTGTTATGCTTTTATTATTTATGTAGACAGGAATTGATACTGTTTTGTATCCTATATATGATATTTTTATGATATACTCTCCTGGATTTATTTTTTCTAAAACATATTCACCCGATAAATCTGATACACTTCCTTTGTATATATTTGCTGTGTCACTAGCAAAGAATAAAGCTATGTTTGCAAATGGTATTTCAATTTTTCTTTCATCTACGATTTTACCTTTTATCGATACTTCTTGGCTATGGCAGATGATTGAGGAAAGTACAAATATTAATGATAATAGTATGTTCGGTTTCATAATGCTACAATTTAATATGTTTTTGTAAATATGTTATGTTCTTGCTTTTAAAGACTGATAATATCGAAGAAAAAAATCGTATATGATTAATTCATGCAACCTGTTTTTTGTGGAAAATAGTCTATTGATAAACATATGAATTACACTGAATAAATGTTCAGAAAAATTTATATCATTTTGTTTTAAAGCTATTTTCTTAAAATACAGACTTGAACTTGATATATAGTCATTTAGTAAATTAGAAATATCTGAATCAATTTTAAGATTTGACCCCTCTATTGATTTTTCTACTAATTCTTTATTCTTTCGATACATTGAATTTATTGATTTAGAATTGAACTCATTAAATCCAAATTCATTTTTATACGCCAAAGACAATTGCCGAAAATAATATATTATTGAAGATAAGTCTATATTTGTAAATTCAATATATTTATTTATAATAAAAAAAGCAAGTTCATGTTTGAATAAACGATTCTCATTTTTTTCATTATAGCATAAATATTTATAAATAAATTCGCTTTCCAAGCAGAAGTGCTGTTCTGTCAAATCTATTGGTAAAATACAATATCTATTAAGTTCTCGTTCATAGGATTCTACTTGTACTTTCCAAATATACTTGTCTTCATATAATTTATTTATATAATCTGTAATTATAATGAAGAAGTCACTATATATAGTTTTAGATGGTATGAGAAACCTAAATCTTAAGTGAAAATCAGGATCATTATACCTAATAAAAAAGCAACTTATATTCTTTTTATAAGAATGGAGTTTATGGAAAAGTAATCTTATAACAGTATCACTTAGATTCTCATTCATATATAATTTAATATAAAGCCATGTATCTCCTGGTAAGAAAATTTTCTGTACTTTCATGTTAATCTTGATTTATGCAAAATAACAAAACTTCGTTAGCATATTGCCTATTCGATTCATCTTTTACTGCAGATGTATAATCGTCATATAAAAATTCACTCACCCAAACACTATTAAGTTTTGCTTTTTTTATTGTTTGAATAAAGGATTTTATACTTAATCTATTGCTCCAATCTATAAGTAAAGATTTATCGTCTTGAAAAAAAGTGGCACGAGATTTTAATTTTCGCTTTATCTTCCATTCATTGATTGCAAATGAATTTTCTTGTGCATTTGTATATTTTTCAAGCATTGTTATTTCCTCATGAGTAATTTTCCATGACGCTGGCAGTAAAATGATATTTTCAAGGCAAATTCTAGGTATAAAATCTAAAAGCTCATATAATGAGTTAAATCTTAAATATGTTTTCTTTGTCTTCTGTAAAGAGAATTCTGAAAGGAAATTATAGTATGTAAAATCATTGTCGTTGTAATTATGAACTGAAATATTTATAGGCAATATTTCTTTATTATATTTGGGAGATAGTAATTTAAGATATCCATTATTATAAGAGATGTATATGTCCGAAATTTTTAAATCAAATTCCTTTTTTTCTTGCGAATTAGATAATAAGGTCAATTTACTCATCTTATCAAATTTTTCTCCTAATATATTATCTAATTCTGAATCTGTCCTAAATATAATATCTGATAAAATTTGTTCATTTCCTATACTTTTTTGCTCACAATTTACAATTTTCTTTATTATGTTTGTAACATTATTATCATGTTTCCTATATCTGGTTAATGGCGAAATAGCAGTTCTATAGCTTATCCCTTTAAAATATATTTTATCGGCTTCAAAAATTTCCAGCATTATGGAGAAAGAAGGTGGAAATATATTTTCTTTTACAGGGAACTTTATGATATCATCTTCGTAAATATTGCATTTTAATGATGAAGGTGAAGAAAGTATTTTTTTTAATATTATTTTTTCCAAAGGTGTGATAATGCAATGATTCTCATCAGCCTTTTTTGACGGTAAAACGAGACCTTCTAATAGAGGAGTTTTTATGCAGAAGGAGTTAGTTACCGGGTATCCTATTCCTATTGAAGGATCTAAAGCTTCTAAGAGGGGTACATATGTAGATTCGCCGTACCTATTTTTAAAGCATTCAGTAAACTGCTTTAAATTGTCTTGTACGTCATTATGAATATAACAGATTTTAGAGTATAACTCTAAAAAGTTGCTAATTTCTTTTTTTATTGAGTTATTTATACCCCCTTGTATAGGTCGTTCTGTATCAATAGTTATAGCCTTATTATGGTTAATATTAAATGTCTGTTTTATTTTGTCTAAAATGAGAAGATTGATCTTTGTGTAATCATTATTGTTATGTGAATTTTGAGGATTGGGAATTGATGTAATAAACTTTTGGACATGCTTTAGCTCTGGAATATCATGAATCATTCTGTTTAACCATTCGAAAAAATGGGAATCTGGAATAAAATATTCAATTTCAGGGATGATGATTTTATTTGTTATTAATTCTTGTATATATACATTTGCACTATTGGCATCAGCACCTATTGATAATAGGTGTTCTTGTATCTCTTTATATGTTGTACCATCCTTTGCTAATTTTAAAATACTGTTTAATGGAAGATTGCTTTTTATTTGACTATACTTATATTCTAAATCTTCCTTTTCTATGTAATGCCAAAAATGAGTTTTTTTATATAATGTTGGATTTGCATAATATCTTTGTTTTGTAATAAAATGGAGATTGTGAGTATTTATTATGTAATCCTTTACAATTTTGAATAGGCTAGTATCATATGTAATATGGCCAATCTGGTCATTTTTGAATAATATAGTGTCATTAGAGTTAAACATACCAATACTATAAGTAGATAACTTTTCAAAGGGGGTGCATCGAGTACACATTCTTGTATAATACTTGTATACTGATATTTGTTGGCGTACCTCTTTCTTTGAATCTTTTGTTATCACTTTTCCTATCAGCGTATTATATAAAGATTCTGATGAAGTATAAATAATGTCAATAAAATTAGGGTCTTTCCTGATTTTATTGACATCAAAGGACTTTAAATTCTCTATTGGATATAGAGGTGCTCTGAGTAAAAAATTTTCTAATATATTAAGCATATTGTCATATTGTTCACGTATTTATTAAGATAGTTAAAGGGTGGAAGTTCAATTATTCCCACCCTTTAACTAATTGGAGTTAAGAAACTACTTTCCCGGAGTTGGCTTAAGCTCATCACTCGGACAACCTACATGGCAACAAGAATAGATTTCTGTAAATTTTGTGTTTTGGCTGTCGCTTCGAGAACGTGTAACATTTCCGCCTAATGCTTTGTCCAATTCATTGGAAGATAATTTCCCTAATGTCTTTTTTTCAATTTTCAATGTTGTTTTCATAAATCTCAATCTTTAAATTTAACAAGAGGTTAATTAACACGTGCTAAATATAGTAGTTTTTAGTCATAAAAACAAATTTCTCTTTATTTTTTTTGCGAAATAATATACTGGAAATGTTTTTCAGCATATATGATTAATGATTCCACTTAAAAGTTTTTTTTGCTTTATAGTTTAATAGAACTTCAAGAGATTTGTCTTAAAATCAATAATATTAAAATCTTTTCTTTTTTCTATGTTTTTTGTAATTTTGCAATATACGTAATAATCAACTTGAATCTATTATATGCAGAAAAGATTTCCCCAATATATTCAATTAGACACAATGGACTGTGGTCCAACCTGCTTAAGGATTATAGCTAAATATTATGGCAAAAGTTTTTCATTGCAAACATTGAGAGATTATTGCCATATTAGTCGTGAAGGAGTTTCGCTACTTGGTATAAGTGATGCTGCCGAAAAGATTGGTTTCCGTACCATGGGAGTGAAAATAAGTTTCGAACAGTTATGTAACGAGGTTTCCCTCCCGTGTATAGTACATTGGAATCAATGCCACTTTGTTGTAGTCTACAAAATCGAAAAAAAGAAAAATGAAACTTATGTGTACATTTCTGACCCTGCTTCGGGACTGTTAAAATATAAAAAGGATCAGTTCCTTAAATGTTGGGCACAGATTGTTTCAGAAACTTCAGGAAAAAAAACGGTTGGTATAGCATTGTTGTTAGAACCAACTCCGAAATTTGCAGAGCAAAAAGATGAAGATTCTAAATTGAATTTCAAGAATCTGTTGAAATACTTGTACCCGTACAAGCGCTTTATTGTACAGCTTTTTTTGGCGATGCTTACCGGAAGTATAATAAGTTTGATATTGCCATTCCTTACACAATCGGTCATAGATGTCGGTATTGGAACAAGTGACTTGAATTTTGTTATTGTTGTCTTGATAGCACAGGTGGTTTTAGTTTTAGGACAAATGGCAAATGAACTAATTCGTAGTTGGCTAATGCTTCACATGACAACTAGAGTTAGCATATCCTTGATATCAGATTTCCTAGCCAAATTAATGAAATTACCCATTGCCTTTTTTGATTCTAAAATGGTGGGAGACATTATGCAGCGTATAGGGGATCACAGTCGTATCCAGTCCTTTCTTACGGGATCCATGCTCAGTATCATGATGGCTACAGTTACATTTGTTGTATATGCATTCGTTATGGGAGGCTATAATATGAAAATTCTGGGGATTTTCATTTTAGGTAGTATTCTTTATGTGGTATGGGTTCTGCTTTTTATGAAGAAAAGAAGAAAGTTGGATTATATGCGTTTTCAGGAAGCTTCAGCTAATCAAAGCAGCATTGTCCAGCTAATAACAGGTATGCAGGATATTAAATTGAACGGCTGTGAAAAACAGAAAAGATGGGAATGGGAAAGAATACAGGCAAGGCTATTTAATGTAAGTGTAAAGGGATTGGTCTTAGGGCAGACGCAGCAGATTGGTGGTACATTCATTGATCAGACTAAAAATGTATTCATTTCTTTCTTGGCTGCAAAAGCCGTAATAAATGGGGACATGACTTTAGGTATGATGACGGCAATGCAATATATCATAGGTCAGTTAAATGCCCCTATTTCACAATTCATAACTTTTGTTCAGGAAGCTCAGGATGCAAAAATATCATTGGAAAGGCTTAGTGAAATCCATGATAAAAAAGACGAAGAAGAAAATGACAGGGATTATATTTGTGAAGTTCCTGATGAAGCAGATATTGAATTTAAGGATGTTGTTTTCCAGTACAATGGTCCTCATTCGGAGAAAGTTCTGAATCATATAAATATAAGAATCCCACATAATAAAGTAACAGCTATTGTTGGAGCATCAGGAAGTGGTAAAACAACCATGTTGAAGATGATGCTTGGATTTTATGAGCCGGTTTCGGGAGAGGTCTTGTTAGGAGGATATAAAATTTCGGACTATAGCCCTACAGTCTGGAGAAAAGAATGTGGAACTGTAATGCAGGAAGGGTTCGTTTTTTCTGATACGATATCAAATAATATTGGGGTTTCAGATGAAGTTCCTGATATGGCCAGGGTGAAAAGAGCCGTAAAAATAGCCAATATTGATGATTTTATTGATCGACTTCCACTTCGATATAATACTAAAATTGGAGCAGAGGGTAATGGCGTAAGTACAGGACAGCGCCAGAGGTTACTTATTGCACGAGCTGCATATAGGAATGCGCGTTACTTATTCTTTGATGAAGCAACTAATTCCCTTGATGCAAACAATGAAAAAGTTATAATGGAAAACTTGAACGAACTTTTTGAAAACAAAACCGTGGTTATTGTTGCTCATAGATTAAGTACAGTGAAGAATGCTGACAATATAATTGTACTGAATAAAGGAAACGTCGTAGAACAAGGAACGCATAAGGAACTTACCCAGTTGCATGGATATTATTATAATTTGGTCAAGAACCAGTTGGAACTAGGAAACTAAAATAGAAAATAAAATATGCCACAAGAAACTAATTTTCACAGTGAAGAAGCTCAGGAAATTTTAGGGAAGATTCCATCATGGATTATACGATGGGGCATAACATTGATATTCCTGATTTTTTTATCAATAATAATTGGATGCTGCTTTATAAAGTATCCGGAAAGAGTTAACGGCACGGTTACAATGACAACAAAAAACTCGCCAATCGATGTCGTATCAAAAAGTTCTGGTAACCTTGAACGTATATTGGTGGGCAATGGTGATTCAATAAACAGTAATGTAATCCTGGGTGTTATGCATTCCAATGCTAATTACAATGATATTCTTTATGTCGAAAGGAATATCATGCAGATTACCGATACTGCATTGAATCTAGCCGTATTTGATGACTGGATTTACAAACTATATGATCTTGGCGATTTGCAGAGTGAATGGACTTCATTTTCTTCTGCTTGTTTAAAGTATCGCGATTATATAGAGCGAGCTGTCATAGCGCAGAAGAAAGGACTTTTGGAGCAACAAATAGGCAAGCAGACTGAATATTACACTCAGATGAAAAATCAGGCTGATATTTTGAAGGAAGATTTGAAGTTCGAAGAAAAAGGCTACAGACGTGATTCTTCATTGTTCATTCATAGAGCGATGTCAGAAACCGAATACGAAGAATCTGCCCGGAAATTGCTTCAGACACGTAATAATGTCGTTTCCTTTGAAGCCCAGATGACATCGACAGAGTTGTCTATTTTACAGAATAGACAACAGATAATAGAATTGTCCATCCAACAGGATGATGAGATTCTGGCCATGGAACAGGATATAAATAGCAGTAAAGAGAAACTGCTTGCTTTAATTAAAAACTGGAAAATATCAAATTTACTGGTATCCCCTATTGATGGTATAGTATCTTTTGTCAGAAAATGGGATGAGGGGCAGTTCATCAATGCTGGGGAAACATTTTTGGCAGTGATACCCAATAAAGACTGTAAGGTTATTGGGATTGTTAAGATCCCACAAGAGAATTTTGGAAAGGTAAAAAGTGGACAGAAGGTGAACGTAAGATTAAACGGCTATCCATATATGGAGTATGGATTATTAACGGGAATTGTCGGATACCTGTCTTCTGTTCCGGAAGAAGCTGTTGACCAGCAGTCTTCCCCTCAATACACAGCTGAAATTGTTTTTCCTAATGGGATGAAGACTTCTTATGGAAAAAAACTCAGACTCATTCAAAAAATGAATGGGACAGCAGAAATAATAACGGAAGAACGTAGTCTAATGATGCGTTTAATAGATCCAATTGTTACATTATTAAAAAGTGGTATATAAATGAAACCCAATTATTGGCTTTTGACCTTTTTGATACTTATATTGTTTCCTGGAAACATGTTATATTCTCAGGAGAGTACTCTTTTGCAAAAGTGTTGGACTCTGGAAGAATGTATTCGTTATGCCCTGGAAAATAATATAGAATTAAAATCGGAAAGGCTTTCTGTGGAAGAAAGCAAAATATCTTTATCTGACAGCAAATGGGCTTTTGCTCCAAATGTTTCAGCCAGTACTTCATATAATCTTTCAATAGGTCGTGTTCTTGATGAAACTACTTATGAATTTGTAACCAATCAGATGATGGAAAGCTCCAGTTCATCCGTCTCTGCAAATATATTGCTTTTCGATGGTTTAAAAAGTTTACGACAACTGCAATACTCTAAATTAAATAAGGAAGCTGCTGCATTGAAATATAAAAAGGCTGAAAATGATTTGTATCTAAACATCACAGCTTATTTCTTGGAAACTCTTTGTGCACAAGAGAATATTAAGAATTGTACAAGTATTGTAGAATCATTAAAAGAGCAAGAAGATTTAATTTCTGTAAAGGTTGAACATGGCAAAGTTACTGAAGCTGATTTACTGCAAATTCAATCAAAACTTTCGGATGCTGAAAATACACTTTTATCCGCGGAGCATAGTTATGATTTGTCTAGAATGAACTTATGTCAGCTTTTGGAAATTAAGGATTATACATCTTTTATTCCATGTGTAGTCAATACAGATAGTATAGAATTTTCCCTTTATAGTCATACGGATATTTTAGGAGGAATTGATTATCTGCCGGAAATCGCTTTGGCAAAAAAGAATATTGAGTTGTCTAGAAAGAATATACAAATCTCAAAAGCCCAATATTACCCGACCTTGTCGCTTAGTTTTGGATATGGATCTAGTTTTTCTAATGCGAGACAAAAGGTTTTGCAAAATGAAGATGGCTCATATATATATAATTCATATCCATTTTGGGAACAATACAAGGACAATGCCAGCCAATATGTCTCATTAGGTTTAAGTATTCCTCTGTTTTCTAGTTCAAGTATTAACTCTGTAAGAAAAGCTAAGTTGGAACTTAAGCGCAACGAGTATGCTTTCTACACAGCAAAAAAACAGGCTGAAAAGGAAATAACTCAGGCTGTGATAGATGTAGAAACTGCTTGGAAAAAATTTCAAGGTTCAAAGAAATATCTTGCTTCTGCTCAGGAAGCTAAACGACAAATAACATTAAAGTTCGAGATTGGGGCTGTTGGTGTTACAGAGTATAATGAAGTAGTTTCGTCACTAGTTCAAGCACAGGCTCAATATCTTTCTGCAAAATATGAATATATGTTTAAGACAAAAGTTCTAGATCTTTTTCAAAATGAATTTATTCATTAGCGACACTGTCCAAAATTTTGTGTAAATGGAAACAGGATTCAGCTGTAAGTTTATTCTTATATTTGGATTTTGTTTTCAAAAATAGGGATAAATTGGTACATAATCAAGCTCCAGTTATGAACAGGCTGTATCCATTTCTTCTCGATCTCCATAAGTGAAAGATACACGGTCTTTTTTACGACATCATCCGAAGGGAATGAAAGCTTTGGTTTTGTGTACTTTCTGATTTTCCTATTAAATTATTTTTCTGATTTCCAGTGGAAACTGGAAGAAAACAGTCAGGTCATCCCAATTGTTCTTCCATGACAGTATAGCATAAGGATACTTTCCTCCTCATTTCTTTTCCAGGTTTTCAAGTTCTGCAGCACCAACTTCCTTGTTGGGTGCATTGTAGATATTCTTCATATCTGTCGTAAACTCTTTCTTATCCTTAAAACAACATATTTACAGAAGTTTCTTATCTGATGTACCACGCAGATTTGGGTGGATGACTGAGGGAATACGGTACGGATGGTGTCAGAAAATCCATTCAGATTGTCGGTCCAGATAATCAGTCTATCCTGGACTACACGGGCTTTCAGATCTGTCAGGCCCCATCCATAAAGAAGAACTTTCCGATTTGCCTACCCACATGCGCAGGACTTCCTTCAGGCCGTTCTGCTTCAGTCCGACGCTAAGATAAACGGTCTTGTTGATGATTTTGCCGTTATCCCGTACATTGAATACGATGCCGTCTATCTACACTATCAGATACACAGAATCCAAAGGGTGGTTTTATCATTCCTGGGCAGTCTGGTTTACCTTGTTTGTGATGATGGAAATGGCCGATATAGAGAGCTCTATTTCATAAATCTCACGCATTTCTTCTATATCAGAAACGCTCATCCCTTTGGCGTATAAGGAGATAACAAGCTTCTCTATGGAAAGTCTACGGCTTTCATGTTTCGGCACTGCTATCGGTTCAAGTTGGCCGTTTTGGTCACGGGGAATGGATATGACTGCCTCACCGTGCTCGATCTGGATTTTCTTCGGATAGCTGCCGTTGCGGGAATTGCCACTGTTTTCCCCGCTACAGAATTCTTCTCATCGCCCAGATACGCATCCATTTCGCCTTCCAGCATCTTCTCCAACACTTGGGCATGCAACTGCTTCAGAAACTGATAGAAATGATTTTCTACTACGAAAATGCGGAATAAAAATAATTTGTATTATTTTAACAAAATAAATATTGGATTTATATTGGTTTATTATCTTATTTTACTTATATTTACGGTGCTATAGTTAACTATGGCAAATTAATTTATTTATTAATTTAAAAGAAAAAAGCCATGAGAAGAAACTTACAAAAGGCTTTAAAAGATGCGGAATTTGAAGCCATGAAAAATGATCAGATTGCAATCAATCATGAGTTAATGTCTCAAGTATGTGGTGGCAAATCAGCAGGTTACATTTGCTCTATAAGTGGTGAATGTAATTCGAGTGGAAAGTCGTGCGGTTCATCAGCCAAAAAAGCTTTGGAAGCTGTTTGGGAAACAATTTTTGGATAAGGAATGATAAAGCTAAGAGCTACTGTTGCTGTTACAATAAGCAGTTGAACTAAATTGGCTGATGCTATTAGTAGACATTCTTTAATGGTAGATAAGGAGGAGCAAGTGTTACTTGTTCCTCCTTAATAAAATACAAATTATGGATATTGCACTTTATAATAAAATCTTTTTATGCTTTTATCTGAATTTAGAATTCCAATTAAAGATGCTTTAGATAAAGGCTGCATATATTAATAAAATATCTTTAAGAACAGATGAAGCTTGTTGAATATATAAAATCCCCTCAGGAAAACGTTTCGAAAGAATCTTGGAAATACCTCATAAAAGTATTCTTTTTGTACATTATTATCTCATATTTATTAAGAGGATTAACTGGAGTTTTAAAAAATATTAGTTCTACCTGTGATTATAATAACATTTCTATTATTGAAGATTATCCTCTGTGGTTTGTTATTGTAATTCCAGTTTTAATTGAGGAATTTGCATTTAGACTAGCATTAAAAAGAAAGTTATTCCTTTTATTTATTTCTTCCTTATCCTTTTCATTCATATGCTCTGCATTTATATTTAATGTTCATGTTTATTCATGGGATAATTTTATTTTTAGAATAACACTATCGATTTTAATTTCTTTACTTTTAATTCTTATTCATAAGAAATTGTTTTGTATTAAATATAATTACTATTTTTATATATTCAGTATATTATTTGCTCTTTTGCATGTTATAAACTTTGACTATCATAATAGAAGTTCTATTTATATTATAATAAATATAATAAATACAATCTTAATTATTCCATCAGGCATAATTTTAGGGTATGTAAGAGTGTCTTATGGATTTTTATATGCAATTATATTCCATTTAATACATAATTATATACCAATGTCTCTATATTTTATTTTGTAAAACGAACAAAAGACACTTTTATGAAAAGATTATTAGATAAAATTAACGACATTCTTTATAAGAATTTTTTTCTTGAATTGGTTAATAAGTTTAAAGAAGAGTTTCCTAAAGGTAATATAGTTTTATTTATTAACAACATTCCTCAATCAGGTATAGTAGAACAATATGAATGGCTTATACATAAAATAAAGCCTGTAATTTATTCTGGACTTAATCAAGCTGGAATTTCAGATTTTACAGATACAACAATTAGAGACATACTTGATTATATTGTAAATAATTATCCAGTTTACATTTTATGGAAAAATCAGCTTATAAAAAATTTTATATTTAATTTCCAGAAAATATATTCGGCTACAATAACAGATAAAAATGAACTAACTAATCTATTGAACTTGAAGGAAAAAGATTTTGTAACATCAATAAGATTAGGAGTGGGTGATAGACATCGAGGGGGTAAAACTGTTGCAATAGTAACATTTTCCAATGACTCTAAAATAATTTATAAACCAAGAAATCTTTCGATAGATTTGCATTTTGGAGAGTTAATTGACTATATTAACAAAGCTGTTAATGTTGATTTAATTTCACCTCGTGTAATTGTACATGAAGATTATGGATGGGCAGAATATATTGACTATAAAGAATGTAAAACAGAGATTGAAGTGCAACAATATTATTATAGAATAGGTTGTTTACTGGCTATATTTTATACTTTAGAAGCTTCTGATTTTCACTATGAAAATATAATTTGTAATGGAGAATTTCCTGTACCTATTGACTTGGAATCTTTTTTTTCTCCTTATAATCCTATTGATGGAACAGAAACCAATCAAGCATTGAATCAGAGTGTTTTAAGAACAGGACTTTTACCTGTAACCGTTCATGCAAATACAGATGACTCTTTCACTAATTCTGTTGATATAGGTGGACTTTCTGATGTAGAAGGGGCTATAAGTATCACGGAAGATTATTTGATTAAATACAAAAAAAATGGAACAGTTGTATACAATAGAAAAAGAGGTAAATTAAAAGGTGGAAAAAACATTCCAAGTTTATCAGGGGCAAAAATAGATATGTCTGAGAAGTATATTAATAAGATATCCCAAGGTTTTGAATTGATTTATATGTATATTTTAAACAATAAATATGCATATATAAACCAATTATCAAAGTTTAACAATGACAAAGTGCGCATTTTATTTAGAAATACAGTTTCATATGTCCATTTGCTTAATGAGGCTAATAATATAAATATTTTAAAAAGTCATGATAAATTAAAAGACTTAATTACCTATTGGTTAAAAGATGTTACTCCGGATTATAAATTAATAGAACGTTTTGTTGATTTTGAAATAACAGATTTAATTAACTGTGACATTCCATTATTTACAACACAGGTAAACTCACGTAATTTATGGTATTCAGACAATGGATATTTGTCTAACTTCTTTGAAAGTACTGGATATGAAACAGTAAAGAACAAGATTCTTCAATTATCTTTAAGTGATTTACAAAATCAGCAATGGATTATTCGCACAATTCTTAATATACGAAAAAAAATAAAGCATGATAAATATAAATCTAATTTCCATGTTTATGATAAAGAAATTGTATCTAAATCTGATACGAACTTATTATTAAAACAGTCTGTTGACAAAGTAAAAAATTACATATTGCATAACATAAACTTAAACGATAAACAAATTAATTGGCTAATTATTCGTGCAGGAAATATAGAAGCAAACAGTTATGACATTTATGAAGCATCTTATGACCTTTTTTCTGGAATGCCGGGAGAAATTTTATTTTTAGCTTATTATGGTAAAATATACAACGATAAGCAAATTCTTGAAATATCAAGAAAAGCCTATAATTATCTTTTAAAAATATTGACACAATCAAAGAATAGTATAAAACCAATAGGATTATATTCAGGATGGGGAAGTATATTATATCTTAATACTTCTTTAGCAAAAATTTATGAAGATAATAGCTATTTATATTCAAATTTAAAAATCATCAACACGATTAATTTTATTGATTTAATTAATCGAGATTACAATTTTGGTCTAATAAAAGGCAGCGCTGGTTTTATTTGCGCTTGTATAGACTTATATAAAGAGATTAAAGATGAAAAAGTCTTATATATTGCCGAATATGCAGCTGAGCATTTGATTAAAAACAAAACTGAAATATCAAATGGATATGGATGGAGAATTGCAAGTAAAAGGCCACTGACAGGATTAGGACATGGTGCATCAGGGTTTATTTTAGCATTCTGTAGATTGTATGAAATTACTAAAAAAGAGATTTATAAAGATACATTATTGAAAATTTTGAATTATGAAAATAGTCAATATGATTATAATCAGCAGAATTGGAGAGATTTACGAGATTGTGTAAGCAATTTTAACACCCCATTCTTTTCAACTGCATGGTCACATGGTGCTGGAGGTATAGGACTTTGTCGTCTTGAGTTACTCAAAGCGAAAATTTTTGAAAAACAAGCATTGATAGATTTACAAGCAGCTATTCATACAACACTACTAAGTGGATTTAATTTAAATTTCAGTTTAAGTTTTGGTAGTTTTGGTAATATAGATTTTATATACGAGTATTTAAAGCATAATCCAAATAAAGAAATCGAATATAAGTTTCGAAAACTATTAAATATATTATTAATAAATGTATTAGATGATAATTTTAACACAGGATTAGATGATGTGAAAACATTAGGATTGATGTCGGGAATTACAGGAATAGGCTATGAATGCATTCGATTATTAAACCCAGAAAAAGTTCCATCAATCCTTCTTATATAATAATTCTATTTTTCTATAATCCTCTAGAGGGTGTGTAAAAACTCCAATATTTAAAAATTAGCCCTACTACAAATACCTGTTGGTTAATTCTTCAAATGCGGCATTTTGACACACCCTAGTTCCTTTTAACGAAATGATATGGCACGATAATTGACAAAGATTCTGCTATAAAGTTGCTAAAGGAATGATGTTAGGCATGTTCTATCTATATAATGCTTTGTTCCTGCTTTTCCTATCCAGATACAATTTTCAGAACTAACACATTTTCAGCATGAAGACAAATATTTTTCTATGCTTCATTTGGCTCCACGTTTGTTCAATACATCCTTAATCATTTCCTTCACATCCAGTCCTACCTGTACAAAGTTTTTGTACAGAATGCGTTCCCTTTCATCCCTTGAATTGAATGTATAGAATTTGGGCAGTGGTACGTATGCATCTTCTTCTTTCTTTATTTCTGCCATATCGAAGTCCGTTTTGCAAAAGAACTTTGTGGTCTTGAATTCTTCCGATTCCTGAATGTTCATTGTCCCGCCGTTGCCGACCTTCGTCTTCACAAAGTCACGGGCTGTCTGTCCGCAGATCCATCCGGTAGGCATGTCGGATATCTTTGATGCAGGTACCAGGCTGTCCATGTTCTCGTTCAGGTTGATACTTGTTTTGTCACGGTCTATGGTTACGCCTTTTTTCAGCTGAACCACTTTTCCGAAGATGTCATTCGACAGCCATTCCAGTGTCTCTTTCGAGCGGGCAGAACCGCTTACCACGTTACCCACAGTGGTGATGATTTTCTGCATACCTACCTTGCCGTAATCTGCTTCAAGCTGCGGCAGTTCCTGGAATCCCAGCGTCACACTTACCTTGTTGCTTCGTGCTGTTCCTATCAGTCGGTCTATTTTATGAAAATATAGCGTCGGTAGCTCATCCACGATGATGCTCACCGGGATATTCTTGCCCTGTCCGGTATTCACTCGGGTCACAAGTCGGTTGAGAATAAGTGCATTCAGCGCACCTATGATGCTCTCCATTTCCGGGTCGTTGGCGATGAGCAGGTAGCTCGGGTTCTTTGGGTCACTCACCTTCAGGTCAAAGTCGTCTCCGTCCTTGTGGAAAATCCAATAAGATTCTTTGGTTGCCAGACGGGATGTATATACTCTTAATGTACCGATCATACCTTCCAGCTGCTCCATGGCCTTGTTTTTGAAAGCTGTTTGGAATGGTCCAAGTAGTGGGGCCACCTCATTGTCTGTTTCCAGCACCTCAAAGATGGTCTGGTAGCTTTCGTTCAGGAACGACAATATATGCGGCATGTCCGAGTATTTTCCCAACCAGTATGCTGGTTCTACAATATTCCCGTCTTTCTTGTCACGTACCACGCCCGTAGGTTTCCAGAATTTAGTTTCCGGATCCTGACGTTTCTCGGCATACAGCATTTTACCGTCCTTGTCATAGGGTTCTCTCTCATAATTGACAAAAAAGTAAATGCAGGCAGCCAGAAAGTTTACAGCAGAAGTCTGGAAGAACTGGTCGCTTCCGCCGCCACCTTCTTTTTTCCCTTTCTGCAATGATTCAAGCAATGTCTCAGCTGTTTCACTTGCTGCGGCCAGGTTGTTGATATATTTTGCCTGTATAGGGTTCACACGACGGCTGTATTCTACATCCACAAAGTTGATGATATTGAACTTACAGCCTTGTGGCAGTTTGCCCAGTTTCTGGTTCTTCTTGTAGTGATAATACAGTTTTGTCGCCAAGGTAGGGAATTTATAATCGTACACGACCATAGCAAACCCCTTGGCAGAGTGCTGTCTGATAAATGGTTCGATGATTGAAAATGTCTTACCGCTACCCGGTGTACCTACCACCCATGTCCCGCGGAATGGGTTGCTTATACTTACCCAACCCTTACGGAATTTACCTTTGTAATAGTATCGCATGGGAATGTTCACACTGTATTTGTTTTCTTGTATTTCCTCGCTTTGTTCGAAGCTTTCATTCTCAAAATTGAACCTGTCTTTCATCAGTCCGTCTTTTAGGAACTTCGAAATGTTGTCCAGTGCGATATGGATCAGTATAACGCCTGTCAGTGAGGCAGCCATATAGAACCAGATATTAAGTGATAGTTTGTACAGTCGTACATCCATCGTATAGTTATATAACCATACAGACAGTACAATCAATCCCACGCCGCTCACGAGTGGGTACAGCACCATTCGCCGGGCATCAAATTCCAGCTGTTTCTTGTTACGTGTACCGATACAGGTGATACAGATGAGCAGGAAGGTTGCCACCTTGCTGTACACCAGATGCCCGTCATTATATATCATCCAGTGCTTGATACGTCCGTGTATGTCACACAATATTCCGCTCCAACTGTCAAGCAGGGCTGGATCCAGTGCATATTCAAAGAATTCCATTAGCACGGATATGTAGATTACAGCCCGGAATATTCTGTAGAATCCCTGCAACTCTTTACTTTCTTCCATATTCTTTATCGAGTGTGTTTGTGTATGATGTTAACCGTTTTTGAGTTGTTCTCTATCTTTATTTGTTCAGAGAGATAATAGGTCTTATACGGTGAGCTTGTGTCTTTGGTGTTTCCTGCATTGCCCCGCTGCCTAATGAATAAAGCCAGGCTTTGGCTGTCTGCTGTCCATCCACTTCTGTCGAAGTCCAATACCAGCAGTCGTCGGAGATTTCCGGAAGCGGATCTCCACCGCATAGTTCTATTACGGGATTTATAGTCTTGCGGGCAGTGTACAGCAAGCGCATCTCTGCTACTGAAGGGATAAAGGCACTCTGGCCGTATCTCCACATGTCAAGCACGGATTCTGCCATGGGAGAGGCAGTCTCCTTTGTATCGTAGATGGCAAATGTATTTGCATTGCCGTCATAGGCATCTGTATTGGCAGATGTTCCTTGTCCGACACCCAGACTGTCTGCAAACGCCTGTTCCTTAAATTCCCAGAGATAGACGGCATACCCGATTCCTTTGTGACCGTCATGGGTGTCTGTGTCAAATACTACAGCGACAGCTTTTTCTCTTGTCGTGTCATACATTTCATAAGGTACAGTCGAACCGTCTTCACAAAGGATATGCCCTGGACGTACAGTCATGTCTGTTTCCTCGATGTGTGCATCGCAAGCTGTCAGCATTGCGGCAACCAGCATTGCCGGCAATAACCGGCAGATTCTTGTTATTGTCTTTCCTTTCATTTTTTCCCTTATTTTATCGGTAGTTTTATACCCAGTGCTATACCTGTACGAAACAGGTCAGCTCCCTTGATTATCACATCATTTTTTACTTGCCAGTAGAAAGTCCAGCCGGAGCGTAGCACATAGTTATGCTCATAGCCCAGATGTATTCCTGCCACAAATTTATGTGTGTCACTTCCTCCTGAACCTCCAATGCGAAGACTTCCGTAGTGGTTACGTCCTCTGATTACGCAGGGCTTGTATGCGACTCCGATTCCCCAGGTGCGATAATTTCTCCAGAAACTTTCCGGACAGACATGTCCGCAGGTTTCGCAGTCCGTCCATTGCAGGTAGCCGTTGGCGAAAAACTCCCATGTGTGCCTATAGTTTACCTCATGTTCGTAGGCGAGCGTAGCTTCCATACCGTTCTTGTATAATAATCCGGTACCAAGCAAAAGACGGCCGCTGTTACGTTGTGCTGATACATTTATACTGAGTAGCACACACAAGAGGGAAAAACAAATAATCTTTTTCATGCTTATTCCTCCTCCAAAAGATTAGAATTAAACGAATCGGCCGAAAGAACATCTTCATAATCTATATTCAGGCTGATGTTGCGTCCGCTTATCTGCTTCTCTGTCATTTCAATGGTCAATACTTTATCATTAGGGAATGTCAGTTTCTTTATGGCAATCACATTACGGTAGCCGTGTCTGAATGTCTTGCCTGGTTCCAGTACAAGAGCCGGTGCCAGTTCGATTACCTGCGAATTGGTGGCTTTTGTCACTTTCTTGTCGGCAAGTTTGATACGTATTTCGTCAATGTCAAAGCGGATGTTGGTCTTGTTTTCAATAGAGAAGTCTATGAAAAAATAATCACCTACTGAATAGATGTTATTCAGGCGCATGACCATTCGATGCTCTTTGCTTGCTACGTTCCTGATTTTGGCCGGTGAATTCCAGATGCGTCTGGCAAATCGGGCCATATCAGCAAGTGGCATCGAAACAGCTGGATTGTTGAAGGCTTCACGTTCTTGTAAAAGCACTTCTTTGTCCGTAACAGCTTCCCGCATTCGGGTTGTATAGAGTAAGGCATATTGCGTACGATAGCGTTCTGTTACGATGGTCACAATAGCAAGTATGTCACCGTCTTCATGCCCGGCTTCTTTTGGCTTTAGACGGATAATGTTGTCTATGGGCTGATCCCCAACAATTTTTTCAGTAGAGATATCTACAAAACGTATGGGTTCGGATGCTGTAATCACGGTTGTAACCTGTTCGTTTACTGTCAGATGTTCCATTTCTTCATAGGTACGCTGTGCCAGCACCTCACGTCCGGCAAACAGCCCCGTTGTGAGGAATAATACCATTATTGTTCTTTTCAAGTTCATATACATTTCGTTTTGTCCTTTTATTGTTCTTTTGTTGCCTGTATTTCAGTATTATGTTGATGTAGCTCTTCGTCAACACGTTTTTGAGCTATCTCATAATAGCTCTTTTCGGTTTCAAAGCCTATATAATGTCGTCCTGTCCGGATTGCGGCTACTGCAGTTGTGCCCGAGCCTATGCAATTGTCCAGAACTATGTCTTTTTCGTCCGTATAGGTTCGTATCAGATATTCCAGCAAGGCTACCGGCTTTTGCGTCGGATGATAGAATGCACCCTTGCGGTGTTCCTTGGGTATAGCGATTACCGAAGTGGGATATTTGTCATCAGCCATACGTATTGGAGACAGTTCTGTCTTGCCATAGCAACGGTTGGTAAATCCTTCTGTTTTCCGGCGGCTGTGGTTTCTTTGTTCCGGCAGGCTGGGCTTCATCTGCGGATGATAAACTGGTTGGTGCCTGTAGAAGATTATAATATCCTCATGCTGGCGCAGCGGCATCCGGTTGGCGTTCAAGTGTCCTGTTACCCTGTCCTTATGCCATACAAGGTTATACCTCCACATTTGTGGCTGTGAAAGCATCAGTTTTGCTGTAAACATGCCTTGTGAAAACAGAATGATTGGACTCTCTGGCTTGGTAATACGAAGGTATTGTTCCCACAGCAAGTCTAAAGGGAGTTGTTTGTCCCATACTGCTGAGCGGTTTCTGTTGTTCAGTACGCCATACGGCAGATCGGCAATGATGGCATCTACACTGTTGTCTGCCATCTGGTTCATTCCTTTCAGGCAGTCCATATGATATATGTGATCTGTTTCTATCATAATCTTTTATTGTTTGTTATTACCGTTTACCAGATAGACAAATGTTCCGTATTTCAGCTTCACCTTGTTTTTCTTGATGGCCTTGCCGATAGCGTTGCTTGTTTTCTGGTAGGCATTCTGCATTGCTTGCATTCCCCATTGGGTCAGACTGTTCCCGGAACTCGTAGTGTTCATGCTGATGTTGCCTGTTACGGCTCCGCTTGCAACATCTTTGCTCGTTTCCCGAAACTGGCTGTTGGGTACATATAGCCCTTCCAGTCCATCCGTGTCATACAGTGATAGATTTACTTTCACCAGTTCATCATCCACCAGTATGCTGTTGATACTGCCTTTCACCCGTCCCGAGGAGAATCCGTTCATGGTTGCATACAGGTAAGAACCACGTTTGACTACATGGTCGTCAATTTCCACGTCATCAAGCAGTCTTAGGCGTACACGTGAACCGTCAACGGCCTTGATATTTTCATCAATGATGGCCTGTATGAGTTTAGGCTCGCGGGAGTTTTTAGACAGTGTGTTGAAGTAATCGGAGGTTGTCTTTACTTTCTTCACCACTTCACTGGCTTTTTCAGTTTCTGCAGGGGCTTTCACCGAACGGCTGTCTTCTTCAATTCTTCCCGCAGAATGGATTGTGTCCCTGGGTATGGCTGTAGCGTCAGAGTCTCCGGCAATAGGCTCTATAGCTTTCTGTCCTTTTAACCTCGCTTCTGCCAAAGCCTTCTCCAGTTCTGCAAGGGCTTCTTTTTCTCTCTCTTTGGTATCGGTCTCTTGTGCGGCCATAGCCTTGTCTTGCTCCTGCTGGTCGAGCAGGGCAATGTCATTTTGTGTGTATTGCGATTCATAAGCTTGTTTGTTTTCATCCGGTTCATCACGGTCGATATTATCTACTGCGGAATAGTCTTGTATTTTACCCCATGACTTTGCCATGTTCTCATATTTGCTTCCGATTCCGTCTCCGTCTTTGATTTGGGCATCCGGAAGTTCTGGATTCAGAAATTCCGTCGTCTGCAGCGTTTTATCCGGAATCTCTGCTTTTTCTGCATGGAACAGGTCGAAGATAAAGTACGATCCGCCCATCAGCGGAATGTAGAGGATTGCCGGTAACATAAATTTGGGCTGCCTCCAGTTGATTTGCTTGATTTTTTCTTTTATATCCATTGCTCTCGTTAATTGATTTGTACATATTTCCCTTCTAGGGCACACGTCTTTAATATTTCAGCATTGTCTTTCCCAAAGGCGATAAGTATACTTCCACATCCGGGCGAATCACCGCGTGTACCGTCCGGACGATAGAATCTGATGCGATGGCGTAGAAACTTCATGGCTATTGCTTTCTCGAAGATGATATCCTGGAACATCTTGGAATCACATCGGTTATATAGCAATGCGATACCGTTGCCATGTTCTGCCAGCCTACGAACAAACTGCTCTATAAGCGGACGTGAGTAAGGAGGATTGAGCCATACGCGGCCTTCCCATTTTTGAGACAATCCGTCAATACGTTTGTCATACATGACTGTAGCTGTCGGCCATAGTGGAGCGATCGGTGCACAGGGGTCAAGGTCGAATTTTCCCAGTGCTTCCAGTACCTCTTTAGGAGTATACCATTCATCTGAAGCCTTTTCTGTCCTTTCAAATCTTGTATTCATACGTGTCATGTTGTGCTTGCTTTTTACTTGGTTTAGTTTTTATGGGCTTTTGTCTTCTGCTTTGCTGCTGTTCTGTTCAGATGATGGATAAAAAACTTTTCGCCGTTCTTTGAGTACGGAATCTTGCATTTCAGTTGCTGTTCGTTGCACTGGCTGATGACGGTACACTACAGAAATGCGGTAAATGTTCCATACCAGTCCACCTAAGACAAAAGCAAAAACGATGAACAGAAACAAATTCCGGTGCATGTTGGCAAATCCCTGTACTTTTGCTGCCGCCTTGTCTATTCTGGTTGCCTTGGCAAATTTGCGTCCGGCTTCTACGTCACGCTCATAGCGTTCCTTGTATTGCGGATCATTCTTGTCCGGCATTTTCTCGCCGAACAGCATCCGTCTGAATCCTTTGATGTTCATAGGCCTGTTCTTTAATAGTTTATTTTGGTTTTCTGTTCTATGTCTTTGTTAAGCAGCGTGCGCCAGTTGGTGATGAGCAATCCGTGGGGGTTGTTGTCGGTTCTCGGCACTCTTTTCAATTGGCCTGCCGTTACCAGTTCACGCATCAGAATGCTGCTGCGGCGTTCAATACGTTGTCTGCCATAGTAGGTGAACTCCATTTTCTCCTTGTCAAAGGCTATGCTGTCACAGAAAATGGAAAATACGGCACTTGTACCCAGAATATTGGAATAGAACCCTTTTTCCTTTAGTGTATTGTACTGTGCAAGTCCTGTTTCATCCACCAGATACATGGCTTTTTCCATTGTGTATCGGATGTATTTGTCATCCGGTGCCAGTGTGAAGAAATAATGATGGAACATTTCCACATGGCTTCTGGCTTCTACGTCCAGTGTTTCGTCCATGGTTGTGCGGTTTACAAGTATGGGGACGTTTCCGTCCAGTACATACACTTTTTTCTGTGCGTCAGTAACCATGGTACGGGCTGTCCAGATGCTCGACACACTGATGATGATACATCCTATGAGGAAAGCGGTACAGATTATACCTACCAGTTTTATTTTGTTTTCTAAGTTCTTTATTACCATAATTTTTTTATTTAGTTGTTCAATGTCCTCATATATTCTGCATGAAGCATTGGTATGAGGGTTAAGCGCAGTTCCGGCAACAGCCGTTCAAATTCTTTAGCGAAATATTTGACGTCATGCCCAAGGAGGATAACTTGTACAAATACCCACCAAATTCCTTCTCTGCGTTTCTTGGAGTTTTTTTTCAGTTTGGCACGGTGCAGTCTGTACACCAGATAATCTACTACCGGTACGACATATCGGTCGTCACGCCCGAAGCATTCATCCAGTTCCTCATATTTCAGATCATACGGGTAATTGTTCAATATATACCTGGCTATTTCGGTAGTACGCTTTTGCGCAAAGCTCATGAATGCTTCATCTTCCAGCCATTTGTCAATTTTCTCTTTGCCTTTCATACCTTCTGTTGATATATTGTTTTATCTCATTATTCCTCCTACGGCTCCGGTTGCCGTCATCTTGGCCTGTTGGGCAACCCCTTCTCCGAAGTTTCGGGTAGAGAATGCCGTATCGCCTTCCGGAATCATCCATGCCGCAAGGTCAGGTACGAGGTTCAGACACTTGAGTGCCACGATACTTGCCGCCATCAGATAGCCGGCAGAGAAGAACGAGTTTTGTAAGTAGGCTGCCATCGTTTGTTCGCTTGCGGTTATCGCCGTCAGGTTCTCCATCTGGATACACAGTACAATGTCAAACAGCAACAGAACGTAGAAACCCACGAAGTACAGCATTGCTCCGTAGAAGTGTACGGTCAGATATCTGGTCAGCCATTTGGCCCAGGCACCTTCCCACTTCGGCAGGAGAGAGAATGCCCATTGTATTGGACCGAAAATGGTCAGCATTCCCAGCAAGATTTGCTGGCAATATATCGTTGCCCACCATCCAATACGAAAAACGATTAGGGCAATGAGCATGATGATTTTATCAATCCCCACGATTACACCCGAGGTCAGTGAGGTAAACCACAGTTTGGCTGCATCCTTTTCCATTCCTGTCACTTCGTCCACACCGGTCTGTTCCATTGTTGCCTCTATTAGTCCGGGGTCCGAGGTCCCAGTATGGGCCACGTCCGCCTGAGCCTGCAGGCTGGTATATAGTGTGTCGCGCACGTATATCAGTTCCTGCACTTCCGCAAACTTGTCTGATATTTGGGTGGCTTCCGCTTCATAGAGGTCATGTGTGTACGAGCCGATACAGTTGGGTATGTAGGACAGGAAGTCCAAAAAACACCAGCTGTTTCCGCTGTTAGCCATTCCCGTGTCTGCCGGAGGATACCACCAGCACAGTACGACAGAAATAGCAAGAGGCCGGAACAGTTTCATCACATCCAGAGGTTCGTGTTTTACCATCATTTTGTAAGTCATTCCGGCTGCCATAACAAGAGAAAACAGGGCTGCCAGTGCCATGCACATTTGTAGAATCCACCAGAAAGGGCCTTGTGATCCGGTGAAGGTCGCGTCTGTTAGAAATTCATTCGTCTGGAATATCACGTCATCTATTTCCTCTTCGAGAATATTGATGCCGAAATCCGATAGTATGTTTCCGTCTGCCATTTGTTCCTCCTTTCCCTCTTATCTGTTTACTGTTTCTTCTCCGTCACCGCCTTGTGTGCCGCCCGCACCCTGCGAGCCGCGGACGGCAAAGCGCGACTCGTTCCATCGGTTCATCGCTTCCCGGGCTATGCTTCCTTTCTCGGGAGTTCGGCCCACATCTTCCGCATTCAGAAGCTCACTTGCCAGCGAAGCGTTCTGTCGCTTGGCCAGGTAGCATACAAGTATCTCGTTCTGTCGTGCCACGTCCTCATAGATGCGCAGGTATTCCTTCTTGCGCTGGGCATTGGGCATGTAGGCATCCCGTGTGGCGTTTATGGCACATTCATAGATTTGATAGTACTCTGTCCACCTTTCTCTGTCGTCGGTGGTACCGCCGGCAGTCAGGATGCGGTCGATGTTTCGCTTTAAGCGTTCCATCTGTCCGTTTATCTTGTCTCCTTCAGCCTGCCATGCAAGGTCTATCTGTCGGTCGGCTACGTTCAGGGCCTCTATTTCCGCACGCTTTACCAGTGCGGAATCTATTGCTTCCGCATCGTCCACCTGACCGTAAAGGTTGGCTCCTGCGATTGTGCGGAAAGACAGCTTGTTTTTTGTGGCTGCCGTCTTCTTGTAGTTATTGTGCAGCGCCCAGTAATATAATTCGGGAGTGAGCGCACCCGTACCGGTTTCCATTACTGTAATCTGGTTCTGCTTGGGAGAGTCATGATTGTAGGTCGCATACTGTGCCTGAACCATCGTAGCCTGAACGGCTATCACGGCAAGCAGTGTTAATGTTTTTGATGTCTGCTTCATATCTTTTTTGTTTTTATCGTTAATAATCCAGACGACCGGCACCGCGCCAGCGGCCGAAGGCACCGTCTATGATTTCCTGTTTGGTTCTTTCTCTGTATATCTTCGCTTTCCAGTAGCCGATTCTTACCTGAATGTATCTCCAGGTCTCTATGTAGGCCTGGTTCAGATGACGCTCTATGTCATCCAGTGAGCGGTTCACCGATTCCAGTACCATCAGCAGGTCGGCGGTCGAGCAGGCGGCGGCTCCCGTTGCATAAAGCACAAGGTCACTTACCGACTTGTACAGCTGTTCTCCGTCATGAGCAATATCCCGTATGGCTCTTTCGTTAATGCTGATTATCAGCAGATCCGACGGATCTACACGCCCATGCTGCAGTATCTTTTCGTTATAGGCTCCCAGCATGTCCTTGTAGTCACTTATTCGGTCGCTCACCGTGTTGTAGGTGTTCTTTACATTCAGCACCGTCCGCAGCGACTGGTACATCACGTCAATCACATCAAAAGCCCGGGTATAACGGTCCAGATCTATATTCAGTTCCTTGTAATTGCCTACCTCGTCCCGGCTGTATTCATGCAGCAGCTTGTTGCTGTATTCCAGCGTACTGCGTGCCAGTAACAGACTGCGTTGTTTCTTGTGGTCGTTGATGTAGGCTTCTACCGATACGATGTCAAAAGTCCATTGGGCTTTTGCAGCATCCGGCAGAAGGGTAATCAGCAACAGACCGATAATCAGATATTGTTTCATGGCTCTGCCTCCTTTCTGCTTGTTCTTTCCGGAAGGTTTCTGGCATTCTCCACCCATCGTTCATGGCATTCTTCCACCAGTGTCCGGCGGCGTCCCTCGTCCCAGTCGAGTGTAGGGGCGATATCCTTCAGTACGTCAATGATACTCCGTTTGTAGTGCATCATCTTTTCCAGTGATACAAGGTCTGCATATATTTTCGTAATGCGCGAATCCACTTCTCTGGCTATCTCCAGACGGTCACTCGACCAGAGCAGATGATATACCTCTCCGGTAGGCGTCTCTTCCAGCGGAGGAGTTTTCATGTATTCCGTCGTAATCTTGCACGACGGATACTGGCGGGCAATTTCCGCTATGCGGTCATTCACCAGCTTCGTCTTTTCCGCATCCGACATGCCCGGATCCAGAGTGATTACTTCGGCTACATGGGTATCCGTGTACTCCGAGGTCAGTTCCCAACTTATCTGTACGATAGCGCGGTGTATCTTGATGCCGAGAAAATATTTCGGCTTTCTGGCTATGGATACCGTTGCCCGGAATGTGATTACCCCGTCAATGTTGGGCATGGTGGCCTTACGGACAAATGTATAGCCATTCCATGAGCCGCTGTCCTCCCAGCTGAGTCCATAGGTGGTCTTGCAGTCTTGCATGATGGCCGGGATGCGGTAATAGTCATCCGTAGCTACCGAATTGTCCTCTGCGGCATCGGCCTTGGCCTGTTCATATTCCGTCAGTTTCCGATCCCATTCGGAAAGTTCCGCCTTTAGCTTGTCTATCTGCGTCTTGTTCGCATTGTATTGCTGGCGGAGCACGGCAGCTTCTTCCACACTGGCTTCCGAAATCTTTTTCAGCAATATGGCGTTCTCGTCCTCCAATGCCTTTATCTGTGCTTCCAGCGATGCTTTCCTGTTTTGCGCTTCCTGAATCATGCCGTCCAGTTCCGACAGATCCAGTTCGTCGTCCGTCACCGTAGTCTGCATGGCACATTCTTTAGTGTGTGCGTTGGGAGAGCTGCCGCACTTTCTGCATTTGTACTGGGTACTCCCTTGTCCGAGAGTCACACCGTCCGAACAGGTTACGCTGATGGTCACGCTCTCACACCCCTGAAGCTTCACTTCATCCGTGGCCTGATAGTAGTTCCTGCCGTCCGATGCTATATAATAGGTGTAGCCGTCCTCGTTCTCGTTGAACTCCGACAGCCGTGCGTTCAGCTGCGCCTTGAAGGTGTTCAGGTCCATCGAGTAGGAATCGAATACCTCTTCATATACGATTTCCTCATGGTTCCAGCTTTTCTTTACATGAATCTCGTATGCATAGGCTTTCTTGGTCTGTTTGCCGCCCCGACTGACGATGTAGCTCTTCATCCAGTAGTTTATACTGTAGTTGTTTCCGTCATTTTGTCTGTTAAGCTGTTCCACACGGTTTCTCGACCATCCCGCGTAGCGTTCTGAGTTGGCCAGCGCCTGCTCTCTCTGTGATGCGTTCGGATAGAATCCGGCATCCGTGGTGGCAAAGCGTGTCCATTCACCACTGTTGAGGATGCTGTTGTCGTCTGTGGGAGGATAGTAGTCACACAGTACGGTGCTTCCCTGGTCGCGGCGGGCTATGTACCACCGCTGGGTATAGTAGGTGCCGGCTGTTTCATCCAGATAGTCTGTTATCCATTGGGTGAGGTTATAGTTGCTGATGTCAAAGAGGCCTGCCACGTTGTCCGGACCGCCTATCATGTCTATCAGCAGTCCGCCGGCGTCCTGCTCGGCGCGTTCCATCAGTTCGCTGTAATGGTCGTAAAGGTTGAATATTTCCTCCACCTTTCCGTTCATCAGGCTGTGGAACGCACTCTCCTGCAGCAGGGCTTCCCCCAGATTGGCCGTACCGGCGGTGGCAAGTCCCACTCCCAGATTGTACAGATTGTCTATGTCCTGACGCAGATTTTCCTTGGTGAAGTTACCCGGGACACTGGCCAGATCGTCCAGCATACGCTGCCAGTCAATGTTTCCAATTTCCGACAGTCTCAGAAGCGGAGCTATTTCCTCGCTGATTTTCAGGAAAGTGATGTCCGAAAAGGTTAGTGAACTGTTGGTCACGATGCTCTCAAACTGCATACACAGGTTTTTCGTGTCGTCGCATACCTTCATCAGATAGCTGCCCCAGTAGATGGCTGTTTGTGGCGAATGGAGCATCTGCTTGGCTACAACCACAATTTTGGGCATGATTTTTTCTGCCACCATGCGGTAGATACGGCGGTAATAGTAGTTTTCCGTACTGCTGCACCAGATTCCCAGATCCGTGAAAGCCTTGTGTTGAAGAAATTTCGACGCAAATATTCCGGCAGCGGCCACTTCAGCGGCGTTGTAGTGCTTCAGTATATTGTCCACCTGTTCACCGTAATAGCCCTCCGCTACGGCTTCCGTACCGAATGCGGCCGCCATGGCAGCTACGGTACGTGCATCGTAGTTCACGCTGTAATACTGGGCATGTACGGGTCGGGTGACAGCCAGCAGTAGTATTGTTATGATAAGTGACAGGTGTTTCATTTACGATTGTTTTTGCTATAGGTTACTCCAATAAATGGTATCATACACGTTGATTTCCTCTTGGCTCATGCCGGTATGCAGACCTTTTTCGGCAAGCATACCCTTTATGGCCTGCAGGTTCTTTCCTTTGATAAAGGGGATGCTTGAAAGCTCTTCTTCGGTTTTCCTGCACAAATCCTCTATGGTAACAATACCCGCCTGCATCAATGCTTTTCGGATAACCATATACGAACCTGTTGGAATGTACGTGTTTGAGATATACGTCTTTACATTCATTCTTTCTTTTCATTTGTGTGGAATTTTATGGCTTATCAGTATGAGTTTGGCATGTTTCTGAGATGTTTAATAAGGCTGTCCGCTTCTGTTACAGCATTATATGCAGACAGGCGCTGGTGAACGAAAAGTTCTAAGGCTATTTTATATCTTCGTTCTTCCCATTTGTCGGCTTCTGTATTTTTTCCTATGAGAATGTTTGATTGATTTCCGCTCTCTTGAAAGTCAATGCCGGCATATTCGTCCAGTTCCTTGTTTGTCATACCTAACTGTAATGCATATTTCCCCAGAATTTTTTCAATCATTGAAATGCTTCTTTCACTCAGATATCGGGTATGCGCCAGTTCTTGTTTGCTTTGGCTGCAAAGGTCTCTGATGGTGAATATGCCGTTTTTCTGAAATATTCTTTGAACACGAACGCCATATTGTTTTCCGAAGTCAAGTGACTTTACGCTCTTACTGATATCCATTTTTCCCATTATCTTCTTATTATTTTTTTGATGGTTTAAGATTCAATACTTTCCCTGCTTCATTCACTTTCTTTGCGAAAGGGAGTGATTTGCTGATTCCGCTGGCATCCCAATCACGACAGTAAGCTTCGATAGCTTCCTGATGAGAACACCCCAGTTCTTTCTTGTATAGTTTCAAGGCTTCCTTTTCCGCACGTTCCGTCGTATAGGTCATATAGCATTCATGCGGTTCCTCCACACCATACACACCGCTTGTACTTCCTCTTCTGATGAATACTTCCCTGAAGAAACTTCGTCCCTCCTTGTTTTCAAGGCGGTTTACAGTGAATATCTTTTTGCAATCCACATCGGTAAGTCCGAGGATTGCCTTGATTTCATCAAAGCGTTCTCGGAATTTGCTTTGATCAAGCAGCATGACCACATCCGAATTGTTTATGATGGCTTCTTTTACTATCGGACTGCCGATAATATCCTGTATTTCCTGGGTTACAACTCCTACCGAAGCCCAGAATTTACGGGCGGTCTTGTACATAAATTTGATATACTCGGCCATCAGCGGGCTGGCGATGGCTTTCCATGCTTCCTCGATTACAAGCACCTTACGGTTCTTCTTGATGCGCATCTTCTGTAGGAATACATCCATGATAATGAGCGTAACAAGAGGGAACAGGAGGGGATCATCTTTTATACTGTCGATTTCGAAAACAATGAATGTTTCATCAAACAGGCTGCTGTCCATGTTCTCGTTTAATGTCTTCTCATGGTTGCCGCCTCGATAGAAGTCTTTCATCATATACCGGTAGGTGGAAAGGTCAATCCCTGAAATTCTGTTTTCACTGCAAATATCCGGGATACGCTGTACAGAGAACTCGTAAAAGGAATTGAAGGAAAGTTCCTTCACCTTCAGTTCTTTGCGTCGTCTTTCCATCTCGTTTATCATTCTGTCTATACGTGCATCCCGCTCTCTTTCGCTTTCATCCCGCCTGTCGTTGTGATTCCGCTCATCTATCTGAAGGCTTTTTTGTAAATCCTCACGTTGCGTGATGGAAAATCCTTCAAAGCCGTTGAAATACGTGTCGTAGTATTCCGTGATTACCTGTTCTATCAGACGGTCTTCCGTCTTTGTCACTGTACCCTGCGAGCCTTTCCAGATAAGCAGAACAAGATTTTTCAGGAAGCCGGTCTTTTCCACGTTCAGTTCGGCACGGTTGATGCGGAACGGATTCATGGTTATCGGCTTTTCTTCCGTATAGCTGATGTACTTGCCGTTCAGATATTCACAAAGTCCTTCATAGGAATTACCGGTATCTACCATCACTACATCCGTACCTTGCTCATATAACTGTCGTACTACCGAGTTCATGTGGAAGCTCTTGCCGCTTCCGGAAGGGCCGAGACAGAAGAAGTTCGAGTTGTCTGTCAACTTGTATTTTCCTTCTTTTCCTGTTATGTCGATAGCCACAGGTACACCCTGACGGTCAGTATAATATATTTTCAGTGGGGTTTCCTCGCTGTGCTGGATACGTTCTTTATACATCAGACACATGGCCGCATCACTGAGCGTCAGAAAGCGGTCATAGTCCTCGCTCATACTGTAGCAGTTACCGGGGAAGGAGCTGACAAACAGTTCCAGTTGGTTATAGGCCCGTTTGCTGATATGGATGCCCAGGCGTGAGAAAGTATTCTCCAGATGGTTGGTGCATTTCTGCAAGTCAGTATCAGCCGGGACGGACACTATCAGGTTATAATGAGTGTAAACCAGTTGCTTGCTCTCTCGGGCGATTACTTCCTGTACTCGTTTTATGTCTTCTACAGCCATCTGGTTTCCCGGGTTGGGAATGCTTGCATGACGGTTCTTCTTCTTGTCAAGCAAGGCCAGTTCGCGTTTCTGGTTAGGCAGGAAGATAATCTGGTTATACACCACAGTTTCTGCATTTGGTATGCTGTCTATGGCCGAAAGCAGATCAACAGGCATTTCACTGTTGTTCACTTCAATATTTGAGTATGGACGTATAAGTGATGGCAGGCTTACACAATCCACATCTACCAGACTGTAAACCTTGCAGCGTTTGTCACCCATTGACAGATTTTCATCGCTCGCTTTGAAGTTGGTCATCGAGACTGTCTTGTTTTTGAAATCCATGGCAAAGAAGCGGTCCACATACCTGCTCGCCTCTGTTTCGTTCAGGAATACAGCCTGCACACCTGCATCGTGCAGCAGGTCATGTACCTTGCGGATTTTTACCAAGAAGTCGCGCCACTTCTTGTTGTCAAATGAGAAAAGGCGGCTTTTCTTGGATTCCTGCGTAATTGTCAGATAGCATACACTGTCCGTGTAGTGTCGTCCGTTGAAGTACCTGAAATAGGCTGCCGACAGGAATTCATGCTGATCTCCGCTTCCGTCTTCAAACTGTTTGCGAATAAATATGTCTTGCTTGTGAATGGCATACCCTTCGCCTAAAGTTTGTGCAATGGCAGAAAACAGATGTGTAAATTCATAATAACTGTCTGTATTGGCTGAGTACTTCTGCACCGGATTCTCTATTTTCAGAATGGCGGAATATTCTCCGGTTTTGGTATAGATGATACCTATGCCATCCGTATTCTCTACAGAGAAATAGATGTCTCGGAAAATGTGCTTGCGTTTTCCGCCGGTACCGAAAGCATGGACAGAAATAGCCATTCCGATACATAAGGCGATGAAGATTAGAAGAATATATATTGTCATTTCTGTATTATTTCAATCAAATAAGGGCAGATTCACCTTCAGAGAAGGCGAACCTACCCGCATTCAAAATTTAACATTCAACTTGCCCACACATGTCTCATGATGGTTTATTTTTATTCAATCACATTTTCTTGGAACTTGCATAGACGAACACTCCCTTGTCAATTCGTTTGGAGTGCAGTCCCTGTCTTTGTTTCACGATGATCAGTGAGATGCCTGCCGACAGGATGGCTGTCAGGGCTATCAGTCCGGCAACAAAACCGAGCAGGCAGTAGGCGGCGATGAAGCCTACAATGGCTCCACCTGCCGTACCTGCAGCCCAGTAGATGTATCGCCCCTGAATCCCCATGAGTTCAAGCGGACGTTGCAATCCCTTGAACACCGGATAGTCAGGATAACGGGTCTCTTTGCTTTTCATCTTCCTTACACTGTTTTTAGGCTGTGATTCCAAAGAATAACGGGAGTGCCTGAGCTGCTGCAATCAGGAAGATGCAGGCGCCTACTACCATCATAATCTTCTTCTTCACGTCCTGTTCCTCGTTGTTCATGGCGATATAGACGCTGATAGCACCTACAATGGCAACTACACCGGCAATGGCGTAGCACAGTTTAACCATGATTGGCACATACTTCGCAATTTCTTCCGCTACGGTGGACAGAGCATTTGTTCCTGCCGTGTAATCACCGGCCGTATTCTGTGCCATGAGCGAAGTTGCTCCGCACAGCAGCATAATCAAAAGCATCTGCACTTTCATGGATGCGGATGCTGTCATCCTTTTGAAAAACCCCTTTACTTGCTTGATCATTCTTTTTTACTTTTTTGTTTTATACTTGTGTTTGTTTTGGCCTCGTTTCTTCCATTCCGTTCTTTTATATGCGGTATCCGAAAAAGGCCGGAAAAACGATTGATGCTCCGATGATGAACAGGCAGGCGCCTACCAGAGTGGTAATTGATTTTGTGATACCGTCTTCACCTGTGTTCATTTTGATATAAATCTGGAGCGCGGACACGACAGCAAAGACTGAGGCGAATGCGTAGCAGATGTACAGGACATACAGCATCATTGTCACCACATAGTCGTGCATTGTCGCCAGTGAATCGGCGCCCCAACTGTAGTTTACGCTTCCGCATTTGGCGAATGCATAATAGGGCATCAGACATAAAATACATAGTAGTTTTCTCGTTAGTTGCATTGTATTGTTTTACAGTTTGTCTCTGATTGGTTTCCAGGCTAAGGCCGGACGGTTGTCTATGTGTCCTCCCGATACCATTGCTTTGTACATTTCTTCTGTCGTGAATGCATCCGACAGATAAGGTTCGGTTTCCTCCATCCGTTCTTCGGCCTTTGCTTTCAGCCGTTGCAATTTCTCTTCCGGCGTTTCTGTTGGGGGAGCGGTTTCCGGTTCTTGCTGTTCTTCAGTAGCTGTGCTGCCTTCTGTTTCATATTGTTCACCGCCTACGCTGAAACCGGTATCACTTTCTGTGACTGCGACGCTTTCTTCCTCAGACGGATCCAGGTCGAATACCTCTTCCTCTGTCTTTTCTTCCCTTTTTTTGCCATAAAGTTCCTGTGCGATGATTACGGCGTAGTAGATGATATATGCCACCGTTAGGACAATGGCGAAAATTAAGTATGATTTCATATTTTATTATGATATGATTATATGGTTTGAATATGATGCTGCAAAGAAATATTTAAGATTCTATATTTTGAAATACTTGAATACTAAACATATATCATCTTAATAAGATTTATCCAAAAATAAAAAATCATATTCAAAAATCATATTATAAATAATACAAAGGAATAGAGTGGTTAAATGATAATAAAGAGGACTCGAATGGAATTTGTCTTTTGTTGCACTGAAATAATGGTTGTAAAAGAAAACTTATGCAATTGTATATTAATAAAATTTAGTGTTTTATTTGTTTTTTTGAAAATAAATCATTATAATTGTGGTGTTCATTTTAATTTTAACTTTTATGAAAAAACTAAATTTTTTATTAGGTGTATTGGCGATAGTAATATGCCTTACTGGGTGTAATAAAGAGTCTGAGGAGTTGCCAACATTGAGTAAGAATGAGGTGGCTGCTATTGAGAGTGTAAAAAATGAATTATCTGAACTTAATGTTACTTACAGAAGCAACTTAGTTCCCCAAACAAGGATACCCAAATGGTTAAGATGGGTTATATTTGGAGCTGCTGATGCAGCAGGTGCTGTGTTTGGAGGAGTTAGTGGAGCCTGCGCTGCTTCAACTTTAGCTTGGACTGTTACCAAAGCAGAAGTTTCTAAGGTCGAAACTACTACAACACAGGAAGCTCCCGCATCTGCTATAAAATCAGACAATCTTATTAATATTGAAAACGGTAGCATAGGTTATGTGCATAATGTAGTTATTGCCAATACTATGGTTAATAATAGTGATATATATTCTAAAAGCAGTGAAGATGTTTTGGATATAGTGTTGACTGAGTTGGGAAATCAGACTGGCACCGTAATAAGTGAAAGCCAAAAAGCTGATATTATTAGTAATACTACACGTATTGTTAATTCTTTCGATGCAAACAAAACCGTTGAGGAATATTATAATGAGCTGATACAACAAACTAGTGATTTAAAACAAAAAGAAGCATTAGAGATATGCAGTATAGTCTTGGATGGATTACAATACGTAGATGACAATGATACATCATACATCGAAAATGCCACTACAATTGTTAAAAATTCCGATCTTGAACCAGAACTAAAAGCAACATTGCTAGATGGCATATCAGTTGCTAATGCAAGCGTAAAACTTTGGAATACGGATGAAATCTCTGACGTTAAGCTTCAATGACATTTTTATAAGAATTTGGAATTTATATCACTCTTATTTAAATAGTAATGAACAACGTATAAAACAATCATAGTTTATACCAGTGAGTTACTTTTAAGAGGTAACTCGCTGGTTATACTAACTAAAAATAGGATATGAAAAATAGATTTTTTTTTATAGTAGCACTGTTAATTGCATTCGCATCTACTGAAACGAAAGCACAAACATTTATAGAACGGACATTCTTTGAGGTTTCAACGGCAACAGGTCTCAGAAATAATGGTATAACACCTATTGATTTTTCTTTTAAATGTCATGTGGATATTGTCCCGATATTTTATCTTTTCATTACTGCAGAGGATAATTTAAGCCTTTATAAAGCAAGAGAAATCAAAACATATACTAATGGTGTAAGTTTAGGTGGTGGACTGGGAATTAAATTGCTTAATAGGGTAAAAAGTATTCACTCTCTTGATTTGCGTGCCAAATCATTAGACAGCCTTGGAAAACCAGATTGGGAGCGTACAACTTATGATGTATCATTAGCTTGGTATATCAAGTCTTATAAGTTTTCACCAATTGTTGAACTTGGTTATAGATTTATTGATTCTCACACTGACAAATATGATAACTATGGAAATGCATACATTTCTATAGGCTTGAGATATTAATGGCATTTATTTAATCTTAATTCTCAAAACACCTTTTTACCCATCTTTCTTTCTATTTTAGAAGGTGTATTATTTTGGGGTAAACTATATTGATTATAGCAGAGGAATTGCCACATATCAATTTTTAATTCTATGCATAATCTAACATTACAGCTTGCCTATTGGGTGAATAGAAGCTGCATATCATAAATTATTAGTCCCGATTCGGTGAGACTTGTTAAGTTCCGTATCCGATTCGGGACTAATGGTGTTTTATTGGAGTTATTCGAAATAACTTTTGAGGAAACTGCCATCAGTTTGGTTATGACACACCGCTCTCTTCCATGAACGCTTTGAATCCGTTCACAGTTATGTCATTGGCTTGCTCATACATATCCTCCATGCATTCAAGAATTTCCGGGTAGTATTCTTTGATGAAAAGTAAATCCTGAATCTGTCTGGATACAGCTTCCCTGATGCTGTTGCATATATGCGAGTTGGGAGGGACGATTTTACCGTCTTTTATCAATGTGGCCATACATAGCGTACAGAAATGTCCGGCCCAGCACGAACGGCACTCCTTACGGTTGATTATGTGGAAATAATCTGCGTACATCTGCTTTACAATGCTTTCGTTGATGCCGTCTGCAACATTCCCTATCGGTTTGGAAAAATCGGTGCGCTCGCACAGGTGCAGATTTCCCTTTGTGTCAACAAAATAGTTGGCTCTTCCGGCAAAGCATGAGTTAAAATAATTGCTGTATGTCGCAGGCGTCGTGGCTGTTTTTTGCAGGATAGTATAGATGAATTTCAGCCACGAACGGACAAGAGGCTGGCTGACCAGGCTTTTGTATAGTTCGGAGCCTCTCAGTCCGGCATTATGTAGCTTGAAAATATTTCTTTTGATATCAAACTCCTGCAGCTGCCTGTCTTGCTTATGTTCATTTCTGTAATCACTGAACTCTATATAGTTTAGCTGTTTCACCCCGCCAATGGATTCTCCGATAGTACGGTTTCTGAAATAGCTATCCACCGCCGTATGGTCATAGTTGGGGGCGAGTACAGCCTGTATCTGTACATTGTTCAGCAGATACGGTTCAGAAATTCTCCGTATCATACTGAGTACTTCCTCTATTCTCTGGCCGGTTCCTTTTCCGTCTTTGAATACTCTGTTCTTGTCATTCTCTTCAGGGGGACCGTCATAACTGATGGTGAGCGAAAAATTGTTCTGTATCAGAAAGTGAAGTTTCTCTTCTGTCAGCAGTGTCCCGTTTGTAGTGATATGAAACATCACTTTTTCATTGGGTATGCCGTACTTTTCCCATGGCAGCGTACGTGCATAGCGGCTTAATTCCTTCATCAGACCGAATTGCAACAATGCCTCGCCTCCGTAAAAGCCGATTGCGGGCGGATTCCTTTTGAGATAATATTCCCGGTACTGGCAGGGGACATTGCCAAAGATATTTACATACGAATTGAAATAGTTCTTTATTCCGGATTTCCCGGATTCTGCCGAAAGGGCGGCTGTCCCGTGAGCCTTGCCATTTCCGTTTTCCTCATGAATGGTATATGGGCAATATCTGCAACGCAGATTACATGCGTTAGTCAGCTCAAGTGTCACCTTTTTAGGCACTGCATCATTTATGGCCTGCTGCCAGATTCTTTCTATATTATCTTCTTGCGTGTTGACCCTTGAGTCAAGTATGCCGGGAACCAGCACGTTATTTCGCTGTAGTTTTTTGATAAAATCCGTATCATCGGAAGAGAGATTCACATGGACTTCCTCTTCCGATGACGCATTCAGACTCAGATATCGTGAAATTGTGTCACTCTCTTTGGGAGAAAGGCACAGAAAAATGTTTGCTCTTCCGTCATATAGATAAGTGTTGCCTTCTTTGGCGGCGAATGTCTTGATTAGAGGAAAGTTTTTGTATTTTTCTTTTTTCATGGATACCCGAGATTAAGTGTGACAATTCTGATTTCTTTTGTATGCAGCAGACGGCTTATTGCCAGGACATAGACCAGTAGTTCAGCTGCTGTCCCTGTGTGTCACCTTCCTGATAGCATACACATTCACAGACGCAATTATCCGAAACGGATGATTGTCCGCCTTTGATTTTTTCAAGCTGTTCAGCGTTGAGATCGTTCACCGGCAGATCTTCAGGCCGGAGATTCAATTTTGACAGTTGTTTTTTCATAACATGTTAGATGGAGTTGGTTATGATGCCATATTTCTGCTACTCCTTTAGCAGAATTACGTTCTTTCTCCAAATATAGCGAAAAAATGTATAGCGTCCTCTATTCAGGTATGAAAAGAACTCAAATAGTTTGCAGAAAATTGCTAAAAGTGACTTCCTATGATAAAAAACAGATTCTATTGTTCACCATTTCACCTGTGTTTCTATTTTAGATACTCTCCGAACGAATGAACAGTCGTAGCCATCAGTTTATTATAATAATTATCTACTAGACGGATTGTGTATCTTTACTGATAAATCTGATTCATAAGCATATAAAACGCAAAAACTATGTGTATATCAGAACAAGATTGGTCCACTGGTAGAAGGTGATGATTTCTTCGGAAGAGAAAGGAAATTCACAAGGCAAACAGACAGCTCGATGGTAGTCATTCTTTTTACTGTCCGCACCCGCCAGCTTCTAGTATGTCAGTTCCAGATATATTTCACTGAGCATGACTATAGCCACTTTATATTTGTCAGTAGCCGTTTTCAACGACCTTTTTTCGGTATCGTTATTGTGCTCAACTGACGGTGAACAAGGCAAAGGACACGAGCGTACAAACAATGTTTTGCATTAATATAATTCAGTCTCCCCCTGACAAAGAGAGCTCCTGAAAAAAATGATATTTGAATATTACATTTTTCTGTTCCGCAGATAATCATTCAGATCCTTATATTCGAAATATCTTGATGATTCGTCGCTAGTGTGTTCTGCATAAATTCCAGAGATTGTCTCTACCGTCTTTTTCCCTGCCATGTCGTTGTCAAGGTAACAATGGATTTGTTGGTAGTCATTTATGACCCCCAGAGTTTTCTTCAGATTATTGACTGAATTCATGACAAGGTAATCAGAGGGAAAGTCAATACAGACCTCTTTGTTGTCGGACTGTTTCAGTGTCAGGTAGGAAAGAAAGTCCATGAAACCCTCGAATATACAAACATGGCATTGTATTTCGTCATGTCGGTGTCTGATAATAGATATATCTTTGGTTTTGATGCATCCTTTGTAATATGGATTCCGGATTTCAAATCCTTCTGACTGGTTTCTGAAGCCAAGGGCAAAATATTTTCGTCCTCTCAGTTCATAGTGTATCTCCTTGCAGAACATTTTTGCCACTTCTGTATTAATAAGTCGAGTCCTAAGATAGGAAAGCAAGGCATGGTTCTTGAGTGGAAGCACAATCAGATTGCTGATTTCCGGTTCTATCGGCTGTGATACTGGACTCGGCAAACGGATGTGTGGTATGACAGTTCCTTTTACATGTTGCTCTATGTGGGCCAGCACCTCACTCACACTGTTTGTCTGGTACAGATGCTTTCCCAGTTCCACCAGGTCACCGCCGGTTGCTGCTCCGAAATCGTACCATTCATTGATCCGGCTGTTTACCTTGAATGAAGGTGTCTGTTCTTGCCTGAATGGAGACCGGTACCAGTACTGTCCGGATTTTACACATTGTGCATGATACCCAAGCGATGCCAGGTAGTCCACGATGCATAATCGTTTTGCTTCTGCTATGGTCATATTGTTTATCTGTTTTACCTTTCGGTTTAGTTTGGTTTATTTCCTTTATATATAGATACTAAATTAAACTGAATTATATAGAGAACCGGCCGCCGTCATTCTTCATCAAAAAGCATGGCTTCGGCTTTGCTCATGTCATAATAGAAAAGTTTGTCTCGTTTTATAATCAGCTTCAGATTGTCTGTCAGGTATTGCAATAATTTGACCATGACATTACGCCCGCGTTTGAAGCCGATACTTTCATAGGAAACCATCAAAGCCTGCAGCATATTTTCAAACCCCTTGATGGGCTTGTCATTGAAGGCTGCTGACAGAGCTTCCCGATGCTGCTCAATGCTGAGCTCGGTGTAGCTCGACCTTTGTCTGGGTTTCGGCTTATCCGGTGAGGTACTGCATTCTGCAAGAATCGGGAGTCCGTTGTCATCTATGGTAAAGGCAAATGGCTGGAACTCTTTTTCACGGATGTGCAAAGCATGTACCTCGCTGACAGACGGATTTTCATTGTTCTTACTTATTACAAGAACTGTTTCCGCTTTATTGCTCATTTCGGTACCAATATGTCCGCGCACATTGTTGTCCCCTTTGTTAAGATGTAAAACACAGTGAATGTGCAGATCGTATTTTGACGACCATTCCATCATCTTATTGATTACCTCCACAGATTCGCTGGTACTGTTGATGTCCAACATGAGATCACGTATTCCATCGATAATGACTAATCCGTAGCCTCTTTTCTGTTGTAATGCATAGTCAATTATCTGTATCCTTAATGATGGAGAATATTCTCGTAAACCGATAAAATCAAGATTTTCGTTATCGGTTGTTGTCGGCAGATCGGCAAGTTTTAAAATGCGTTCAAGTACATTGTGACAATGGTATCTGCTTTGTTCGGTATCTACATACAAAATTCTGCGTTTGCCTTCCGGTAAATGAGCACGGTAGTTCAACACTTGCTTGCCGGCCAATGAAGCGGCAACGATAGCTGATACGTTAAAGGTCTTTTTTGATTTTGCCTTACCTGTTGATGCGCTGAAGTTTCCAAGCGTGGCTATTGTCGAATTGTCTATCCAGATAATTTGTGGTGGGGTTTCGTACGTGTCTGTTACCTTGATCTGACAGGCTGACAGCATCTCCGACAATTGATTTATATCAAGTTCTCCACCTGCGGCGTAATTAGTTTTTCTTTCTTCTTCCATATTGATTGTGATTCTTTAATGGTTGGGTTGCAGAAATCTCAGTAGCTAAATGTATGGCTTCATCTGCAGCTGGCTCATAGTTCTGCAACAGCCAATCATCCAGATCTTTCTTTGAAAAATAAATTTTCTTTCCCCGTGGCTTGTAATGGGGGATTACTTTGTTGGCGGTAAGTTTGTAGAGCAGACTTTCGGATACACCGATATATACACAGGCTTCCTTGAATGTAAAGACATTTTTTGTCGTATAAATACTGTCTTCAAGTGTGTTCATACGTTCCAGGATACCTTCAATGGGCCCCAGCCTTTTGATAACAGCTTCCATTTCGCTCAACTGTTTGTTCAACCGTTCCATGAGTGTTGTTCTGTTCGACATATAATAACCTTTTAAAATTTGACAAAAAGAATGTTCCTCCGTTAAGCAGCGCGCTAACGGAGGATAAAGGTACAATCTGTATTCTCTGATACAGAATTTATTGCGTGATACTAAACACGTATCACTGTTACTATCACGCTTTTACCTTTCACATTCTTTCATTTCAGTCTTTTCTTGTCATTTTCTCAGTCTTTCTATTGTTTCCCTTATATTGTAGGCGGCGGCAGTCATATTGTTTTTTGCCGCAGATAATGCGGATGAAAGACTGGAAGCAGAAATGAATCTCTTACCATCTTTTGAACGTAAAAAATGCCCTTTGCTAAGGATGGATTGCCAGTTTAACTGGATAAACCTGTTTTCCAAAAGGGCATCGAACAAAATTGCCAATAGGCGAATATTGTTTACTTGTATGCAGAATCCTTTTTCACAATAAAGAAGATTCTGCATATCCTTGACGGTAAGTACAGAAACACAAAACAGATGGTAGGTATCGGCGCAAGCCGTAATACCTACCATCTGTTCTGCTGTGATTTTGCATCCAAAAGAAAGAGGAGGAGTACGCATTAGAGTACTCAAGCTATGTACTTCTGTTGCTTGGGGCGGTACCGATGAATCGTACATCTGTTTAAGCTCCATGCATTTCTCAAATGATAATGCATCATGAGTAAAAGAACTGCTTATAATTTCAGAATACTCTGTCAACAGAATCTTCACTATGTGAATATTCATTTCATGACAATTCCTGCAAACAACATCGTCACATTCTATGTAGCGATGACTGTTTACAAAATCATCGACATAGCGCCAGTACTGTTTGCTGCATTCCAGTACTTCATGCAAATAAACCTTTTGCGCTTCCTGTAGCAAGGCGCATAGCTCGTTAGCAACATCTTTTACTGTTACGAAATGATGCACGTGTTTGCCTTTCCCAAAAAGAGAGAGGGCAATAGCCTAAATCTTTCATAATTGAAATTTTTAATTAAGTTAAACGATATTATTATTATTGATTTTACCGCAGCTATACAAAGGCTGGAGTAAAACTTGAAATCTTCTTTTTTCAGCATTATAATGCTTATTATATTTTTTCAGTCAAATAATCCGTTAACCAAATTTACAGCCATCTCCTTACGCTGCTCTATCATTTTGACGTACTCAAGAGTCATCTTCATATCTGAGAGTCCAAGTAATTGGGACGTTGTATAAAGATCAGCTCCAAGTGTGAGCATCATAGCGGCGAATGTATTACGCGCAGTCTGGAACGTAAATCTTTTTTTTATTCCTGCTGCCTTGCCCCAGTCTTTGATAAGAACGCTAATCATAACAGGTGAAGGCAAGTCGAATACATAGTCATCAGCAATTTTCCGACCACGTTCAGGCATCCATTTTACCGCCTCTGAAGATAAAGGAATGCGGATGGGGGACTTACCTTTCCGAATTTCCATCTTCAAATGATATTGTCCATCTTCATCATATATATTATTCCATTTAAGCTCACGTATATTGTTAATACGGAGCCCACAGAAACAAGAAAACAAGTAGGCACTCTTCACTTCTCTATTTCTTATTGGAGTAGCTATCAATGTGCGTATTTCGTCCATCGTCATATATTCCCGCTTGCACTCAGGTTTATGGATCTTGCAGGAAGAATTTATTTGTGTGAAAGGATTCACTTTTATATAACCGGCTCGTACTGCAGCATTTAACGCACTGTTAAAGACACGATAATAATTGTATAGTGTATAGTTTGATACGATTTTCCCGTTTGGCCTGTACTCTTCAGTCAGGTAATCAAGGAATCCTTGACAAAACTCCTTGTCAATATGCTCCAACAGAACCGGCTTTTGTACATAGTCACCAAGAATCCGCATGGTAACTTTTATTTGCTCGCTGTCCTTTTTACCTTTTTCTTTTTGATTTCTCTTATAGATATTCATCCAATCAGATAGACATATTGCTTCCTGGACATTGCCTGTTTCTGCTTCTTGATTGGCTAATTCGATAATTCGTTTTGTTTTGATTGCATTTGCGGCTGCCAATATAGCCCGATTCTGGTTTCGGGCATTATTGTCGGTTTCTGGTATCAGATACATTTTCAAATACTCGTAAGAGCGTTGCCCGTTACGGTATATATCCAGATATAGGCTGTAGTTCCCATTTGTGAGTGCCTTCATCCGGAGCCGGACAGGTTCTTTGACCCGTGTTGATTTTTTCACTCGTGCCATAGGACATAGTTCTGTTGCTTATATAACAAAGTTAATGATTAAAATTGATAAAAGGAAACAAATAAGAAACAAAATTTTTCTTAAAATCAATCATGAAGCACATCCTGATATTAAGAGCGAAATCTAATCTAATTCTTTGAATAATAGAGAATTTAGTTAACGAATAAAACTGTTTAATTATTTTGAATTTTGACAACTTAATAAATTTATATGATTTATATATTAAAAATATGGATTTGTCAGAAAATAAATTAGAATAATATTAATCTTTAATCAAAACCGGGTTATGGACTCGTTTATTTCTATTTTGTGTTTCCCTGTAGTTGTTCGTAAATTTTTCCTGACTGTTTCAAATGATGTGTTCACAAACCATTCGCTGAATGTCTCTATTACAAACGTAGCTGTCGCTTCACTACTGAGACCATATTGAAAAGCAATATTCCAGGCAAAGTTTTTCAAGGAAATTTGAGTTACCGACATTCGTTTTTTTATGTGAATGCCCTTAATGGAAAGAACCTTACGATTGGTAACAAAATAACGGACGCATTCATTTATTTGAAAGATTTCTGACTCGTCAAATCCCAATTGCTGAAATGTATCACGTGTATATTTTAATACGGCGTACAGCTTCTCGTTTTCTTCTTTTTCCTTTTGTGAAATGTACTGCTGATGCTCTTGCTGATATTCATAATGAAATAGTTCCATTCTTTTTTTCAATAGAACCAGATCATTCTCTTCCAGAGTAACATCTTGAGAAGTATCCCCATTTACTCCATCTGTGAGAGGTGTTGATTCCAGTTCTTTGAACATATATATAAAGTAATGGAAGATAAGCTTGAGTGGAATATAGATGGACACAATAAATACAGGCAGTAAGATGAGTTTTGCACCAAACAGATTACATGCTTGGAATGCAAACATTGATGCCAACAGTATTGTTATGGCTTGTACTGTTAATGACCAGAGTAGGTTTCGTTTTTGGTTCATATCTATTTTTATTTATTGATGTGACAAAGATATAATAGTTTTCCATAAATAAAGAAAGATAACGACTATCTGAAAAATTGTAATATTTTGATTTGTAGCGAGTTGTGAAAAGAAGAACCAAATAACTGCAAATAAAATCTCAAAAATGAAAGCTAATGAAAATAAAAAACGGTTGGTTAAAAAAATATAAATATACCTAGCGCAATTTTTTTTGCCCAAATAAACTCCTTTTTTGTATGACTCATTCTTAATCGTAGGAGTATGAAATTTATATATTCCCTTTTTGAAAGAAAAAACGATTTAGTTTAGTTTATTTTCCTTATATATAGGTACTAAATTAAACTGAATTATATAGAGGGCCGCGCGTGGTATTTTTTATTCCAAACATTATTATGATTTATGTAATATGTAAGAATAACCCCATTATCGGGAATAATCATATTTGTGACATAAAAAGATTATTTTTAACTCCAAGGTTATTCTAGAAAACAGTGACCTTTTGTTCTTGCAACTCCATATAAATGTTTGCAGCTTTACATTCTATTTCTCGAAAGAATAGATTCTTTGTTCTGATTTTTCCTGAATACAATATAAATTTTATTTCACCTTTACAAACTTCAATTCGATGATCCGGATATAAACTTAATGTTTGATGAATAGGATCAGAATTTACGTCAAGCATTAATTACCGAGTTTCGTAGTCAAGGTTTATAATTGTCTTGAAGGTATTATATTCTTTATCCCAGCATATAGTTGTACTTGAAAATTATGCATTGCTTATAAATTTACGAACTGATGATTATTCAATGGAAGTGTAAGCCAAGAAACGATTTTTTTTTCGTATAATTGCTCTATCTTTTTTTGGGGCTTTTTATTCCTATTCTTAGCTCTAAAAAGCATCGTTATAAAATGCCCATATTTGTACCAAGATACGCATAACTAATTGATTTACAGTGTATGTTACTTTTGAGGAGGTGAAATGATTCCGATAAGGAAACAAGATAATAAACAATAAGCAAAAGCGTGCAGCTCAATGAGTTGCACGCTTTTCTTATTATCCGCATGGTTTTCCTTATTTGTTTGGATTGAGGATTATGTATCTTAGGTTATAATGAAAGTAGTAAATCTGCTAATAAGACGGCTGTTTCCGGTTCATCTTTTGGGGAATCTTTAGATTTCCATGCTACAATAAATCGGACATACGCAGCTCTCACTTTATAACCCTTTTTTTCCCACTCACACATTGTGGCTTGCATATTCTGTGATAATTTTGCTACCGCTTTATTGGTTGAGGCTGTATATAAAACAGAGTCTTTGTAAATCAGAGAATCTCCACTTCTTAATGCTAATATCTCTTGTTTGCGTCCTTTAAAAAATTTCAGAAAGACATCTTTGTGGGAGAGTTGCAGAACTATTTCTTCGGGCATCGCATATTCTTTTCGGTCGATACAATGTCTGTCAGCGCTTATATGGTTGAAGCAGTTGCCATTCGTATGTATAAACAGTTGATTTTTAGCACGGGTCATTCCTACATAATATCGACGCATAAGATGGTCGTCTTTTGAGTAATTATCGGATATGAGCATATACACATTATCGAATTCTCTTCCTTTGGCTTTATGGATGGTTGATACTACAACATCTGTTCCCGAAATGTCACAGAAATCTTCTACTGATGACTCAAATACAAATTCTTTGAAGTCACTATGGTATTTTACTTTATTGGTTTGCTCAAATAGTTCTATGCAACGCTTTACATATGTCAAGCTTTTACTTTTTTCATAAGTGGTGTAGGTTACATGCTTTGCTTTTTCCCATAACTCTTCCGGAATTAAAGGAGTTTTTATCCGTTTCTCTATATATCTCAAAAAATATCTCATCTCGGCCATATTCCAGAAAAGGAAGCCATCCATGGATTGTATCAATTTGCTGTTTATGGCATGCTTTCGCAAAAGAGCCGTTAAAATGACTGCTTCTTCGTTTGTTTGGGTAAGCACACATGAGGTCCCGCTTCCTCGTTGATGAAGCAGTTCTTCAACCAGTGGCTGATACATATACTTTGATTGATGATATGTTACTCCAACCCATCCGTTCTCTTTTCGCATTGAAATGATTGGGGTACTTTTCATTCTTTTGCCTATATTCTTAGCGAATTCATTGGCAAAATTTACCAAATGATGTGTACTGCGATAATTTTCAGTCATCTCAATGAATTTATTTTCAGGATTTTGTGTCAGTTGGTACATATATCGGGAATTTGAACCGCGGAATTCATAAATGTTTTGGTCATCGTCGCCCACTGCTATAACACGCATCTCTTCATTATTGGCTATCAAGGCATTCACAAGGTCGTATTCTTCTTTTCCCATGTCCTGAGCCTCGTCTATGACAAGTACTGTCTTACCGATCTTGGTTGGTTCCACTTCCCCTTGATTAATCATTTTGGCAGCTTTCGAGACGATGTCTTTGGCATCCTCAAGGTTTCCTATTCTTCCTAAAAGGTCAAAACAATAGGAATGAAATGTTTTTATCTCAATAAAATGGGCAGCATTTCCTATTAGCTCCATAAGCCTCTGTTTGAACTCCGTGGCAGCCGCTCTTGAAAATGTCAGCATTAGGAGCTGTTCATGCTTTACATCTTCAAGTAATAGGAGTGATGCAAGTTTATGGACCAGTACGCGTGTTTTTCCACTGCCGGGACCTGCTGCAACAACAATGCAGCGCGATTCCTTGTCGGAAATAATTTCCATTTGGCGTTTGGATAGCTGACCGAACAATTGCTTGTATTTCTGAGGAGTCAGGTTGCGCTGTATTTCACTTACTCTTTCTCCTTTAAAATATTTTGCGACAAACTTTTTGTAGTCCATCTGGAAGTAGTCTTGGACATACTGCAATGCTGCATTATAATCCTTTACCATCAAATTGGCGTATTCCCCTACAATATGTACTTGCTGGATTTTTTGCTTGTAGAATTCGTTAAGCATCCGGTAGTCGTCTTGTTTATATCTTGATTTGTTATCCTTTATTCTTTGAATATTCATAGCATTATAAAGAATAAGGAAACCGCCTTCAAGCTTTAATGCTCCGATTTTTGATAGATAAAGAAGGGCTTCTTCTACATCTTCCAACTGTAGTTTGTCGGGTTCGCTGAAAAGAGATTGAGGATTTGACTTTATTTGATTTAGAAGTTCTACCACGGAAAATTGGACTGTTTTGTTTTGTGAGCATTCTTTTTCCGTATCGGCAACTAACTTGTATAGCCATTCTATGGTGAAACGGCTTATTTCCAGTCGTTTTTCAAACAGTTTGATGGTTGAATCGAAATCTGTCTGGCGACTGATTGTTATATTATGGGAAGCGTCTTCTTCTTTTTTGACGTATCCTTTGACACAGAGGAAATAGAGCAATGTCCGAATATCCTTTTCTTTGGATGTATTGATTCCGCTGTTTGTGGCATTATCATTTAGTTGCTTATATGATGTTTGTAAAGATTCGTCAGGAATGTGGTTAAGAATATATCGTTCGAGTTTTGCAAAGCGTTCGAGGAGAGTCTGCGATTTTCGTTCCGAGTCTCCGGTATCCAGTAAATAGGCGGATATATCTTTGTTATCTGCCAATATGCCTTCTTGACGCATGCGTTCTACAACAGATATTATTTCTTTTTTACTGATTCCTAATATATCTGCCAGATAATCAATTCGTGATTCGGCCTCTGAGTCTTGAGCTTTGGTAATGTATTTCTGTGAAATCAGTGATTTGATGATTCGAACAGCCTTTTCTATTTCATCACTGCCAAATAACAATGATGCCGATATGCGCATTCTTGCTTCATCTATATTTTTTACAGTGATCCCCGTAGCATACACATGGGGTACGTTATTTCCTCTTATCAGGTATCCGCTTTGTTCCAAAGTAGCCAATGCCGTCCGAACACGGGTTTCAATATCGGATACGGAGTCGTCCCAACCTGCCTGCCGTGCTATTTCCAATGCAGAACAATTGACTCTCATACGTTGTCTGGTAAGGTCCTTTATGGCCTTCCATACTTGTTGTATTTCGCTGATGCTTAATTTGGTTTGATTCAGCAGTATAAAATGCTTGTCCAAGTCATTGTCGCTGTAAAGTACATAACAACGTGCGCTGAGTTTAGGATCGCGACCGGCTCTTCCTGCTTCCTGAACATAGTTTTCCAGTGAATCGGATATGTCATAATGTACTACAAGTCCGACATCTTTTTTATCGACTCCCATACCGAAAGCTGATGTTGCTACAATGATGCGTACTTGGTCATTCATAAATGCATCTTGGTTGGCAATCTTTTCTTCTGATTCCATCTTACCATTGAAAGGTAATGCTTTATAACCGTCACGAGTCAGTTTTACAGCAAGTTCTTTAGTACGTTTAGTGCGCGATACGTAAACAATGGTAGGACTATCGGACTCAGCTATAAGTCTTCTTAATTTTAAATATTTATCATCATCAGTTTCAGCGTGTATGACAGAA
>OGZR01000068.1_pt1 | contig 76345 bp, 74 predicted proteins | sample 1576851 | NCBI WGS metagenome assembly OGZR01 (sample SAMEA3541492, study PRJEB24748) | human gut metagenome | biome: human gut; feature: human-associated habitat; material: faeces | place: China | collected 2012
ATAAAATATAAGTATCCTGTTTTATTTGTTTTGTTAGATTTAACAAGCTTTCTAAAAAAAATATCTTTCATAAAGTATTCTCCTTTTAAATTATAATATGTTAAGATTTATTATATTTTTCATTATTTCCATTAAAACATCTACAACTATACTGTTTCCAGCTTGTTTATACCCTTGGGCTCTTGAAACAACTATTTTATAATCATCAGTAAATCCCATTAATCTATGAGCTTCTCTTTCTGTTAACATTCTAATATATTCTCTTCTATTTGTTCCATACAATTCAATTGTTTGCTCATCCTTTAAACCTGTATCGGTAGAAATATAGTTATCAACACCTGCTCTATGTCGGTTTCCCATTGTAGAAAGAATCGTACGAGCAACAGGTAAATCAATAGCAACTTTTTGTACAAATGTTTTAGTTCCTGTTTTCATAACGTATCTTTCTAACTTGGGAGATAATATATATTTTTTGTCATATGTACCTGGAACTTTAGATAAAATAATATTTCCTTCATTGTCATAAGAGAATCCACCTTCTTCACATGAAGATAGAAGAAAATCTTGCATAATATAATTTAGTTGTTTTTTATCAGGTGGAAAATGTAATAAATCATGTCCATTTATGTCTTCTCTAATACCAACAACGTAGACTCTTCTTCTTGTTTGGGGAATCCCGTATTCTTTTGCATCTAAAACGTCTTCGTATATTTGATATCCTAATTCATCAAATACGTTTTTCATAATAGCCCAAGTTTTACCTTTATCATGTGTTGTTAGTCCACGTACATTTTCATATATAAATACTTTTGGATTTACATCTTTTATAAGATTTGCATAATCGTAAAATAATGTACCTCGTGTATCTTCTAACCCTCCCTGAAATCCAACTGTAGAGAAAGATTGACATGGAGAACCACCTACTAAAATATCAACTTTATTTCTAAAATCTCTACCATCTAAAAGTCTAATATCTTGAAAAAAATTGCTATCTTTTAATAAATGACCATAATTTGCCATGTATGAAATTTTTACAAAGTTGTTTTTTCTAACTTTACTTGTATATAAATTGTCCACATACTCTCTTTTTTCTTTTATACTATTTAATGAACGAACTATTTTTCTTTCTTTTTCGGCATCATAATCTATAACTATTTCGCCATTATCGCACGCAAAAACAATTTCATGATCAATATGTAATCTTTTAAACGCTTGTTCTATTGCACCAATTCCACTAAAAACAGTTGCTAATCTAATTTTTTTCATTCTACACCCCTCATTGCATTAAACGCTGATTCTAGAATTGCTTCTAGAACATTCACTACTATACTATTTCCAATTTGTCTATATGCTGGAACATTGGGCACTACCACTTTAAAAGAATCTGAAAATCCCATTAATCTTAGACACTCTCTATAGGATAATTGTCTAATAACTCCAACTTGGCCATTCCAATTACCAACATATGCACGATTCATTATTTCCTCGTTATTTTTTACTTTATTTAAAGGTTCAAATACAAAATCACCATTCCAGTTAAATTGCTGATTTGCTTTTTGTGTTTGAATTATATCATGATTTACTCTTGCTCTATTCTTATATTTTGGATTGGTAACAAATTCAAATCCTTTTTTTCCTAGATAATGTTTTGTTTCAACTTTATCTTCTAAATATTTTTTCATATTAGTTGTTAATTCTATTTTATCAGGTTCATGATAATTAATATTTTTATTTTTAAAACCAATAACAAATAATCTTTTTCTATTTTGAGGAATTCCATAATCCTTGGAATTTAATATATTAACATTTATCTCATAATTTAAACTTTCAAATATTTCTTTGATATGTTTCCATGTATTACCGTTATCATGTGTTAGCATTCCTAAAACATTTTCATATATAAAGAATTTAGGTTGTATTTCATTTATTAATCTAGCAAATTCATAAAACAATGTTCCTCTTGCATCGTCTAATCCAGCCCTTTTACCGATGATTGAGAAGGATTGACATGGCGATCCACCAACAAGAAGATCGACCTGATCTTTATATTTTTTACCATCAATAAATCGAATATCTTCATACCATTTTTCTTCGGTAATATCATAGTTTGCCATATAACTTTTTTTTACATAATTTATTTTTTTTAAATTGTTGTACAATTCTTTTACATAATCATTTATATCTTTTTCTTTTTTATTTGCTTCTTCAATAATTTCTTCTTTTGTTAATTGTAGTTCACGTTCACCATTATCGCAAGCGAATACTATATCATAGGGTATGTTCATTTTGTTTAAAGCTTGTTCAGGAGCACCAATACCCGAGAAGACAGTTGCTAAGCGTAATTTTTTCATTTCTTAATTCTCCACTTTTATTTTCATCTTTTTTCTTTTATTTCTTCTAATAGTGATTCCATTCTATATTGAAAACAGTCTTTAATTTCGCATTCCCATATAGTGATCACTTTTATATCCATTTGTTCTAGTTCTTTTTTATTTTTTATATCGTTATCTATGTTTTTGTTAAATTTAGAAATCCAATATTTTTCTCTTGTTTTAGGAATATAGGCTAATTTACAGTTGTAATGGTGATGCCAAAAGCAGCCATTAATAAAAATTGCAACATTATATTTAGAAATATAAATATCAGGAGTACCAGGTAAATCTTTAACATTTATTTTATAACGGAAACCATGATGAAATAAATAATGTCTTACTTTTAATTCAATGGAAGTATTTTTTCCTTTTATTTTTGACATGTTATATGATCTTATTTCTTTAGTTACTCTATCAGCCATATGTATCCTCAATTCATAAAGTTTATCTTAATTTAAATTGTATTCCTCAATTAGCCTACAAGTATTTGAATCGAATAGAGAAATAATTATTTTTATTTTCAAGTTATAAATTTTTTGGGATTTTAATAAATAATATGTATCTACATTTTGTTTGTTATTTGAATCAAATACTATATAGTGTTTTTTTGTTTTCTTATTTATTTGTAGAGTTGGCTTAATAAAATTGAATATGATATCTATATCATTTTTTAAATTTGATGAAATATATTTAGATGCATCACTAACCAATGCATTGTAAATAGGCGCATTTCTTTGACAAATTTCAGCAATAAATGAGTGATTGTTATATGTAGGATTGAGATTAATAATATTCCAACCTTTGCTAAACATATATGCAATAAATCTATTACAAAACACACTTTCTTTATTATCTTTTTCAGCGCCTTTAAATATTAAATTTGTTAAAACTTCAATCTCAGTTTTGTTTTCAAATTTTGCAATATTTGATAATAATTTTTTTCCAGGATGCTTGGTTTGACCGTATTCAATTTTTTTAATTGTAGATGGGGAAACACCTAACTCTTTAGCAAAATTAGATTGAGATAAACCACTAGATAGCCTTAAATTTCTAATATATTTTTTTAAATGCATTTTATTTCTCCGTTACTTTATAAGTAATGATTTTTTATTATATTATAGTGTAAAAAAATCTGTATTTTACAGAAAATATTATACTAAATTATCAGTGTATTGTAAAGAAATCTAAGGGAGACATTTTAATAAAGATATATTCAAATTCATAATATTCAGTTATAAATTTGAATATTAAAATTACTATCAAAAATAAAAAAATCACCTTTTGTTAAAGGTGAAAACACATAAAAACTAGTTAAATAATGATAAAACTAAGAAGATAATAATTGTTTAGAATGTAATATCAATTTTATTTGCACTTTCGCAAATTTCTATATTAATATTTAACCAATTTTCTAAACCATCCAGTTTATCTTTCATTATTTTAAATAGCTCATTATTTTTAAATTGCAATAATATATGTTTTTGATTAAATACACATTCTATATTATTTAAAACTTCTATTGGTTCAATATTTAATTCATATTTTGGATCACAACAAGTTTTTATAGGTTCTAATGTATCAGCTAGAGCTAAAATAAATAACAAAGGATTAGTATCGAATGATATCGGTTGAGCGTGTGGTGGAATCAATTGTTCTAAGCCACATTTTTTATATAATTCTATTGTTCCATAATCAGTTGCAAACCACACATTATGAGAAATAATACAATCAGCTAGATATGCAAATATAGGAAATTGATTAAAACAAAAATGAAGATTATTTATATAGAAATTTTCTATATTTTTGCTATCATCATTTAATGAAATATAAGATAAATAATAATTTTTTACTAAGCTATCATATAACCATAGCCCACCGGCTATTCCATGATCATAATGATTGATATACTCATTCATTTTGCAATATTCTAAATAATTAAAAATAGTAGATTTATGATACATGCTACTTGTTATTATAGTTCCATTATTGAAAATAATGCTATTATTAGAACAAGTATTATTTCTAGAATTAGCTATTCTATATGGCATTATAGGGTTTGTTTTAAAATAACAAGGTGCTGGATAAATAATTCCCAAGTCATAGTATGTATTATAGTTATGGTATTTATTGAATTTGTTAATAGGTTGATTATTTGTTCTCATACGATTTTGAAAATCTTTGGATTTTTTTCTATATTCAAATTTATATGTCCAATCCTTTTCTTGAACATAACCCATATCATGAAATAAAGAAACTAAGAACCAAAGATAGCTGAATTCAAAAATTTCATTTTGATTATCATCAATTATTTTCAGGTCATGATATGAACTGTTTTTAATAAGTAAACCAATGAAAAAAACAGATAAGGTGTGATTTATTCTAAGTGGTTCACATTCTTGTATTATGTCATGTATTAAATAACTCTTTCCACCATAAGCAAAAAAATCTTTTATAAAATTTCTAGCATCATTTATATTTTTAGGAAGTTCTAATTCATTTAAGTAATAATTCCAATCCATAGGATTATTTTTAAAATAATCAGACATTGTTTGATATAAGTTTTTCATATTAACCTCTTTTCTATAAATATTTTATAGTTTTATTTTAACGTATTACATTGATTTAATCATTAGGTTTTATGTATATGCACATTAAAAGCTATCTAAAGGAGCAAATGAAATTTGTTATGTTGCATTATTTAAATAGTCCAAAGAAATTTATCTAATCGTGATTTGATAAATCACGATTAGATAAAAAATTAAAAATAATAAAAGAAAAATAGAAATAAATGGCGTATATATTAGTGAAGGGATATACTATTGATTGTAGTAATGTATGATAAAGATAAGAGGTGGATATATATGTTGATGGAAATTTATTTAAGTGAAGAAAAAGCAAAAAAGAATAATATAAATTTAAATGAATGTTATCAAAAGATAGATAAGTATTTTAAATCACGAGGAGTAGAAATTGTATCAAAAGGTATTTATAAAGGTGTTAGAAAAGATTTTGATACTTTTGCTATTGCACAAGGATCATTACCTGATACAAAATGGTTTTTAAAAGTAGTAGATCAATGGTATATAAGTTATTTTGGAGATGGACCAGAAAGTCCTGAATATAGAGAAGATGCTTTAAGATGTTATTATGAAGTAGAAAAACGTAATAATGGATTCTTTAGAAAGCAAAAAAGCGCTCAATTTTGATTTAAATGATTCTCTATTAAGAAAATACTACCCTTCAAAAAATTATAAAAAAGGATGGAGTGATCTTAAAAAGTATTTTATTAATAATGGATTTAAACATAGGCAATATTCAGGCTATGTTTCTCTATATCCTATTTCAATGGCTGAAGTAGTACAAGTAATTAAAAAATTATCTTCAAATTATACATGGCTAAAATATTGTGTTAAAGAATTTGATGTAACAATTGTAAGTGATGAATATAGTATGAAAAGTTATATTCAACCAGTAGATGTTTTTGATTAATGATGTGAGGTATTTGATATATGTTGATGGAAATCTATTTAAGTGAAGAAAAGGCAAAAAAGAATAATATTGATTTGAATGAATGTTATCAAAAGATAGATAAGTATTTTAAATCACGTGGTGTAGAAATTGTATCAAAAGGTATTTATAAAGGTGTTAAAGAAGATTTTGATACTTTTGTAATTGCTCAAGGGCAATTACCTCAAACAAAGTGGTTTTTAAAAGTAGTAGATCAATGGTATATAAGCTATTTTGGTGATACACCAGATAGCCCAGAATATAGAGAAGATGCTTTAAAGATATATTATCAAGCAAAAGAACAAGTTAGAAATTATGTTAAAAAACATCGTATTTGAATAAATAAAGTAAATTATAGAAGTTATCGGCAAAAAACATAAATTTATACGTTGTTAAAATATATAGTTTTTGCCGATAACGGTAATAACAGCCCTCTAGTTTATCACTAAAGGGCTGTTATTATTTTTTGATCATAATAAATTGATAAGATTTTAAAGTTGTTGGGTCATAGTTGTTGTAGTTATCTAACAAGATATTTCCTTGGATATCAGGAATTGGTTGTTCGTTGTTTGTAAAGTTACATAAACAAATAATTTCTTGTCCTTGATAAGTACGTTTATAACCAATAACATCATCTACAGTATTTACTTCTTCAAAATCACCATAAACAAGAATATCTTCTTGTTTTCTAATAGAGATCATTTTTTTATAGAAGCTATAGATTGAATTTGGATCATTGAATTGACTTTCAACATTGATTTTATCTTGGCTACCTGTCATTTTTAACCAAGGTTTGTGATTACTGAATCCAGCATATTCACTACTATCCCATTGCATTGGAGTTCTGGTATTATCTCTACTTCTAAGGTTAAGGAAATGCATGGCTTCTTCTTTAGTAAAGCCTTCTTCTAAGGCTCTTTGGTATTGACCATGACTTCCAATATCATCAAATTCATCAATGCTTTCTCTTTCAAAGTTTTCCATACCAATTTCTTCACCTTGATAGATAAATGGTGTTCCTCTTAAATTAAAGAACATACCAGCAAGCATTGTTTTAGAATAATAATTATGATTTTTCTTATCTAACACAAATTTATCGATTGCTCTAGGTTGATCATGATTTTCCAAGAAACTAGCAATCCATCCAAGTTTTTGTACTTCTCTTTGACTTGTAAATAAGAGTTCTTTAAATTGTTTAGTTGTCCAATCTTGTCTTTTAAACCATTCTTCATCTTCACTAATATCAAAATTACAATAATTAAAATCAAACATCATGGAAAAACATCCATCTTTACCAATAAAAATACCTAAATCCTTATATTGAACTCCAACAGCTTCAGCGACTGTCATACAATTATGTTTTTCAAATGTTTCTTTCTTCAATTCATCAAAAAATACTTCAATACCTGGTTGATTTCTAGAATAAGCAAAACAAGCACTTAAACCATCTTGTCCATCAACAGGACCATCTAAATATCTTTGATCCTTTTTAATAAAGTTAATCGCGTCTACTCTAAATCCCGCAATTCCTTTATCTAACCACCAATTAATCATTTTATAAAGTTCTTGTCTTAAAGTTGGATTTTCCCAGTTTAGATCAGGTTGTTTTTTAGAAAAAGCATGGAAATAATATTCATCTCTTCCTTCAACCTTTTGCCATACAGAACCACCAAAGACGGATCTCCAGTTAGTTGGTTCTTTACCATCTTTAGAGGATTTAAAGATATAATAGTCATGATAAGGACTATTTGGATCTTTTAGTGCTTCTTGAAACCAAGCATGTTCATCTGAACTATGATTGATAACAAGATCCATAATAATCTTAATTCCTTTATTTTTAGCTTTTTCAATCAATTCTTCTAAATCAGCCATTGTCCCAAATTCAGGATTAATATCATAATAATCAGAAATATCATATCCATTATCATCCATAGGTGATTTATAAATAGGACATAACCATAACAAAGTCACTCCTAAATCTTTTAAATAATCAAGCTTTTCAATAATCCCTCTTAAATCACCAATTCCATCTCCATTAGAGTCCTTAAAACTCTTAGGATAAATTTGATAAGCTATCTCCTTCTTCCACCATTCTTTATTCATTATTCTGCCTCCTTTAAAATATATAATTTTGAATAATAATCTCCACAACCATCCTTATTTTCACCACAAGAACTATCACTTATAATAAGTCCCACATTCATCAATTCATCTCCATATAAATCTAAACCATTAACATTATACATCTTATCTTCATCTAAACCTAATAAAGGTAAACGACGATAACCTACATTAACTTCTTGTAAAGGTCGATAGTAACCAACAATTGCTTGTGTTTTATCATGAGAGACAACCATCCAAGCTGTTTCGTTTGATGTAAATGGACTTTTTAAACGATAAAATGTTCCAAATTGAAATAAAGAACGATATTGTTTCATAAAACTAATTTGTTTTTTAATAATTTCTTTTTCTTCAAAGGTTAATTGATTAACATCTAATTCATAACCAAAAGTACCAAAATAAGCTACATTAGCACGTGTTTCAAGTGGTGTATTTCTAAATGTTTGATGATTAGGAATTGCTGAAACATGTGATCCCATTGAAGAAAGTGGGTAAACAAGAGAAGTTCCATATTGAATCTTTAATCTTTCAATAGCATCAGTATCATCACTTGTCCAACATTGAGGTGCATAGTAAAGCATTCCTGGATCAAAACGTGCTCCTCCACTTGCACAGGATTCAAAGAGTATATCAGGGTATTTAGTTGTTAGAACATCGTATAAATGATAAACACCTAGGATATATTCATGCATGACTCTTCCTTGTGATAAAACATCATGAGTGCTTGAATAGACTTCTGACATACAACGATTCATGTCCCATTTAATATATGAGATATAGGAATCATCAATCACATTCATCATTGCCTGGGCAATATAGTTGACAACTTCAGGATTAGAAAAATCTAAAATATATTGATTTCTTCCATGACAACTCTTTCTATGAGGAGTTTTTAATATCCATTCAGGATGATTTCTATATAAGTTAGAATCTTCATTGACCATCTCAGGTTCAAACCATAATCCAAATTTTAAACCTAAATCATGAATTCTCTTTGATAGACCACTAATTCCATGAGGCAGTTTATCTAAATTAGGGTACCAATCTCCTAATCCTTGATGATCATTATTTCTATTGCCAAACCAACCATCATCTAATACAAATAACTCAATTCCTAATTCTTTTGCTGTTTTAGCCATTGAAACGATCTTATCTTCATTAAAATCAAAATAAGTTCCTTCCCAATTATTCACTAAAATAGGTCTTACTTGATCTCGATACTTCCCTCTAGCAAGTCTTTTTTGATAAAGTTGATGATATGTTTGTGACATTTTATTTAAACCTTGATTGCTATAGACCATTACAACTTCAGGACTTTGAAAAGAATCTAAATGATCTAATAGATATTCAAAACCATGAGGATGAATTCCCATAGATACACGTGAGACATGATAATTATCGACTTCTACTTGGGCCAAAAAGTTACCACTATAAACCAAACTAAAACCTAAAACTTCACCACTTGTTTCTTTACAATTTTCTCTTTTTAAAGCAATAAAAGGATTAAATTGATGAGAAGAACAGCCTCTTAAAGAATAAATACTTTGAATACCTTCAGTAAGTTTTCTTGTTTTAATAGAACGTTCTCTTGCCCATGATCCTGTAAGTTCAATCATTTCATAATCTTGATCAGGTAAGTCTAAAGACATAGACATCATTTGATTAAGTCTTAATTTTTATTTTCCTTCATTAATAATAAAAGCATTTCTTGTAATAACAGGTAAATCATGATAAATGGTATAACTTAACTGTAATTTTGTATCAATAACATCATCATATAGGGTAATGATCAATGTTTGTGCTTCATCTTCTTTTTCTACATAAGTTGCAGGTAAATGATCTAATTGAGGTTTACCTTGAATTATTTGATGATTTACATATTCAAAGTTTAAAATATGACTGCCATTTTCTTGGGTGATGTCGATTGCTGGATGACGTAAATCACCAGAACCATAAACAGGATATTCTTGTTTAATATGTTCTAATGAAAAAGTGAGGTCACCTTCATAGCTACAAGATGACATTGGTCGAGGACTTGTTTCAAAAAGATGATCAAAGTTATCTCGATCATGAATTCTTTTTCCATAATAGAGTTGACCTAATTGATTGTTTTTTAAGATTTTAAAGATATAACTGATTTGATCATTATATAAATGAAAAGTTTTACTTTCTTCATGAAATTGAATCATAAATTTCTCCTACTCACTAAATAAAAATTTTAAAACATCTTCTAATCCATCATCTACAACAGATTTACAAACAATATTTGCTTTAGCTTTTAATAAATCACAGGCATTTCCCATGGCAACCCCTACACGACAAAAATCAATCATTTCTAAATCGTTTTCTCCATCACCAAAAGCGTATGTGTCATCTTGATCTAAATGATAATAATCAAGAACTTTTTGAATACCGGTTGCTTTTGAAATTGTTGGTGAATAAAATTCAAAAGCATTATCACTGCCATGTTCATCAAAATTAATAACATAACCAAAATCATTTTGGATATACTTTTCTATTTTTTCACGATCTTTATTTGTGACATTTGCTTCTATTTTAATCGCTCTTTTTAATACCTCATTACGATCAAACTTTGTTGTAAATAGATCTTCAAAATGTCCATTTTGAACAAAGAAGTTATAAAGTTCTTTATAAGAAGGATCAATGTATAAATGATTCGCTGTCGCAATCATATAATCACAATGAAGTTCTTCTAACATATTTGCTGTCTTTAAACATAACTCATAATCCATTCTATTTTCATAAATAGATTTTCCATCAATTTCTACATAACCACCATTATTTAAAACATAACCATCAAAAGTACCATCCCACCACTTTTGATCTAACATGGCTTTAGGACGTCCACTACAAATAAAGAGTTTATGTCCTTGTTCTTTTAATCTTTTTAGTTCTTTTTGTACACCTTGAGGAATTTCTTGAATACCACCATAAGACCATATTAATGTTCCATCAATATCAAAAAATAATACCTTTTGTTTCATAACGTTTCTCCTTTCGTTAATTATATCACAAAGCAATAATCAATAGTTTTCAAGAAAAGAAAATAGACAAATACGTAAGAAAGTACGCAAGATAATACGTATGATAAATTTGTTTTTTTATTTTCATAATGTATAATATAGGAAGAAAATACGGAAGATAATACGTATGATAGTACGTATGAAAAGGAGAAGTTAGAAATGAGTTATCAACCACCTTATACCATCACAAATCAAATATTAGCCTATGTATCTTCTATTTCTGAAAAAATAGGAAACATTTCAGCTAAGCATAATTTAGAATCAAAGCCTCATTTACGAAGAAATAACCGTATTAGATCAATTCATTCGTCTTTAAAAATAGAAGCTAATTCTTTGTCTTTAGGACAAGTAAGAGATGTTATAAATGGTAAAATTGTTTTAGGTAAACAAAAAGAAATTCAAGAAGTAAAGAATGCTTTTGATGCTTATGAAAGAATAAAAGAAATAGATCCTTATGATATTGAAGAATTAAAAAAGTCTCATGGTATTATGACAAAATATGTTGTTGATATATCAGGTGAATTTCGTAATAGTGATGAAGGGGTTTTTGATGATCGAGGACGTTGTATTTTTATTGCGCCACCCCCATATCTTGTTCCTTCACTTATGGATGACTTATTTAATTGGATGCAAGATGAAAAAGATAATACGCATCCTTTAATATTAAGTTGTATATTTCATTATGAATTTGTTTTTATTCATCCCTTTTGTGATGGAAATGGAAGAATTGCAAGATTATGGCATACAACACTATTATCTAAATGGAAACCGATCTTTGAATATATTCCACTTGAAAGTCAAATAGAAAAATTTCAAAATGATTACTATAGTGTAATAGCTAAGTGTCATGTATTAGGAGAATCAACTTTATTTATTGAATTTATGTTAAGTCAAATAGATAAAATTTTAGATGATATTTCTAAACAAGTTAATGAAGATATTGAACAAATAGATCCTAATATAAAAAAATTACTAGATGTTATGGAAGATGATGTTTCCTATTCTAGTAATGAGCTTATGCAAAAACTTAATTTAAAAGCAAAAGAAGGATTTAGAAGAAACTATCTTCGTCCTGCGATAGATCAAAATTTGATTTATATGACAATACCGGATAAACCAAAAAGTAAAAATCAACGTTATATCAAAGTATAGTAAAAAAAGGAATCTTGCGATTCCTTTTGAATTAATCATCTAAAATAGAAGATCCATTAGTCGCAATCACTTCTTTATACCAATCATATGATTTCTTTTTAGAACGTTTATAAGTTCCATTACCATAATCATCAACATCTACATAAATAAATCCATAACGTTTAGACATTTGATTTGTAGAGTTAGATAATAAATCAATTGGTGCCCAAGTTGTATAACCCATTAATTCAACACCGTCTTCTTCAATAGATTTATACATTTGACGAATATGTTCTCTTAAATAATCAATACGATAATCATCGTTAATAGACCCATCTTCTTCCACTGTATCTTTCGCTCCTAAACCATTTTCTACAATAAATAATGGTTTTCTATAACGATCATATAAATCAACACATGAAATTCTTAAACCGATTGGATCAATTTGCCATCCCCAATCAGAACTTGGAATATATGGATTTTTAATAGCTGTTTCTGTATTACCTGCACTCATTTCTAAGCCTTTTGTATCAGCAGCTACACAACTAGATGAATAGTAAGAGAAGGAGATGAAATCAACAGGATATTTTTTCATGATTTCTAGATCTTCATCAGTCATTTTAATATTGAATCCTTTATTTTTATACATTTGTAATAAATATTTAGGATATTCACCATGAACTTGTGTATCGCTATAACAATAGATTTGTCTCATTCTTTGTTGTTGTTCTAAAAGATCTTCTGGTTTACAAGTATATGGATAGTAAGTTAATTTTGTAAGCATACAACCTACTTTAGCGTCAGGAATATTTTCATGTGTAATTTTTACCGCTAAAGCACTTGCTACAAATTGATGATGCATTGCTTGATATTCAACTTCTTCAAATTTTTCTGGTTTGAATCTTGATTCAATAAGTCCACCGGTCATAAATGGATGTCTAATGATTGAATCAATTTCATTGAATGTTAACCATAATTTTACTTTATCTTTATATCTTTTAGTAATAACATCAACATAACGTGTAAAGAATTCAATGGAACGACGATCATACCAACCATTATAGTCCATACAGAATGCTAGTGGTGGTTCATAATGGGACATAGTAACTAATGGTTGCATCCCATATTTTAAACATTCATCAAAGACATCATCATAGAATTTTAAACCTTCTTCATTTGGTTCTAATTCATCCCCTCTAGGGAAAATACGAGACCAAGCAATAGACATTCTATAAACTTTAAATCCCATACCTGCAAGTAAAGCAATATCTTCTTTATAATGATGATAAAAATCAATCCCATGGCGTTTAGGATAATAAACTTCATCATCTGTACTTAAAGCTTTTTCAATCATTTCATCAGAAATATCGCATAAACCATGTGTATTTAATAAATCTTTCATAGATTTAGGATCAGTGAATAATTGTACATCACTGCAACTTACACCTTTTCCGCCTTCTTTCCAACCACCTTCATATTGGTTAGCGGCAGTAGCTCCACCCCATAAAAAACCTTCTGGAAATTGTTTCATATTATGTTCTCCTCTTTTTATCTTATTTTCCTAATTTTATTATATCTAAATTACTTTTTATTTGTTTATTTTTTCAAAATATAAAAAGATATAAATTCTACTTATAAGAGGTGTTGTTTTCTATTTAAAATGATATGATTTGATAAAGGAAGTGGTTATATGGATCTTATTAAAATTGGTAAATATATAGCAGCTAAAAGAAAAGCATTAGGTTTGACTCAAAAACAACTTGCAGAAAAATTAAATATGTCTGATAAATCTGTATCTAAATGGGAAAGAGGCATTTGTTTACCAGATGTAATAGTCTATCTTGAATTATGTAAAATATTAGGAATAAGTATTAATGAGTTTCTTGCAGGAGAAGATATTATAGAAGAAAATATTGAACAAAAATCTGAAGAAAATATTCTTAAAATTACCAAAGATAATAAAACAAAACAAAAGATTTTAAAGAAAATCATTACTTTATTACTATGTGTATTAATTGTTTTTATGACAGTTAGCTTCTTTATATTCAAAGAAACAAACAAATCACAAAATTATATAGAATCTTTTTTAGAAGAAAGTACAGAAATGAAAACAGCTGAACTGTTATCAAAACATCAAGGTGATATTATGTTATTTCATTATGATACAAATAAACAATTTAATTTAATCTCAATGTATTTAACAGAATATCAAAAAGGTAAAAAAATATCTCATAAAGAAGTTTGTGAATTTTATATAAATCCTTCACAAGGTGCTAAGAAAGGTAATATTGCTCTTACCATAAATCAAGAAGCATCATCTATGAACATCATTGTTGCTTATGATGGTGGTTATTATTCTGCTGAGCAAATTTCTTTTTTGGAATATATTAAAGATTTTGATGCATGGTCGATAGAAAAGATTGAAGAAAAAACATTTATTAGATATGGTAAGGAACAAATGTTAGCAGCTTTATTTTATGGAAAAGAGGGTGTTTCAACAATTCCAATAGAAGAATTAGAAAAGAAAGATACAAAGTTAAAAAATGATTATATGTGTATTCTATCATTTAAATTTAAATAAGGAATTACTATGGAAAAGATAAAAATAAACAAAATAAGATGTAAAAGATGTGGAGATATAATCGAAAGTAAAACAGTACATGACTTTAAGTTTTGTAAGTGTGGTGCTGTTGCAGTAGATGGAGGAAAAGAGTATTTAAGAAGATGTTTTATTAATACAGAAGATGATTATGAAGAATTATCAGAATATGAAAAAACGCCATCCTAAGATGACGTTTTTTAAAAATTAAATTTATTCTTTTTCTTCATAACAATAAAGACAGTTATACAAATAAGAGCAGATAAAATAGAACCAAGAGCGGGTGTAAGTCCCATTGGAAGTAATGTTTCGGGGAAAAGTTTAGAAGTAATATAAGCTCCTGGAACTCTTATAAGTGCTATGGAAATTACATTATGAATAAAGGAAATAATGGAATAACCATAGGCTGTAAAGAATCCACTAAAACAAAAATGAATAGAAGCAAAGACACAATCTAAAACATATCCTTTTAAATATTGACTACCATACATAATAACTGCAGCTTCACTTGTAAATAACGAAAGAATTTCTTTGGAAATAAATTGACAAGTAATCGCAAAGAAAATTCCAAATCCTAAAGCAATAAAGCATCCATAGCGTAAAGTTTGTCTCGCTCTTTGATGTTGTTTTGTTCCAACACATTGTGCACAGATTGTCGAGATGGCAGATAACATACTTGATGGTACTAAGAATAAAAAGCTAATGATTTTTTCTACAACACCAACTGCTGCGGCAATATCAACGCCACGGCTATTGGCAATAATCGTAATTATGATAAATGAAATTTGAATCAAACCATCTTGCATAGAAATAGGAAAACCAATTTTAAAGATATCTTTAATAATCTTTTTATGTAATTTAAAATGGTGTCTATAGATGACAATCAATTTTCTTTTAATAATTGCAAATAAAGCAATAATTACACTAATAAGTTGTGAAATCACTGTCCCAAATGCTGCTCCAACGGCATGCATATTGAAATAACCAATGAAAATAAAATCTAACACGATATTAAAAAAACAAGCAACTGCCACAAAATACATAGGGCTTTTAGAATCCCCTAATCCCCTAAAAATAGAACTAATAATATTGTAAGCAGTAATAAAAGGAATTCCGATAAAACATATTTTTAAATAAAGCGTTGTTTCTTGAATCGCTTCTACAGGTGTAGACATAATAGAAACAATCGGATTAATAAAGAATAATAAAATCAAAGTAATGATCAGAGATAAAATCATAAAGATAATGATTGTATTTCCTACAGTCATCCTTTTTTCTTCTTCTTTTCTTTCACCAACATAACGACCAATCATGACCGTTGAGCCCATTGCAATTCCTACAAGCATGACAGTAATCATATGCATGACCTGACTTCCAATAGAAACCCCTGATAAAGAAGCGGCTCCATTGTATTGACCGACAATAAATAAATCAGCCATGCCATAGAATGTTTGTAAGAAATTAGCAAGTAAAAATGGTAATGAGAAAGTAATAACATTTTTTAAGGAACTGCCTTTTGTTAAATCTTTTTGCATAGCATCAACTCCTTGCTTTGTATTATATAGGATAAATGTTAAAAGATAAAACGAAAAAAAATGCTTAATCTAGCATTTTTTCATGGATGTGTTGTATTAAGTATTTTAAACTCTCTGATTTATTTTGTTTTAAGTAAACATGATCTGTTGTTTTCATATCTATATGTAAAGTATTTGTTTGTTAAATATTTTGACATCGTTGTTTGTTCAATATGACAAGCGTTAGCGGCTTGTGTAAAGTTTTTATATTCAACAGCTTTAAAGAAATAATGTATTTTCTTTAGATCCATACTATTACTTCTTTCGTTATAACAAAAAAAGGAGCAATGAAGCTCCTTTGTTCAATATTTATTTACGTTTGAATAATGATTTTAAACCACGAGATATTACTTGAAAGAAGCTAAGAGAACGAACCATATTATTTGGATCAACATAATTTCTAACCACTCTTAATGTCTTTTTATTATCTCTTGTCGAAAAGATAAAGTTTCCGTTGTTTTTCGTAACAACTGCAAAACGAGGAATCCATTTTCCTTTAAACATGACACTTGCCATGATTTCTGTTACTTCAGACCAAGGAATTTGAATATAATCATTGACGTTTTTATCATTGTAATATTCAAAAGCTTCATCCCCGACTAACACTTTACCATAGTTTGCCATTCCTAAATAAGAAGTAGCATTAATTGTTAAATCGACTTTTTTATTTAATGATTGTACCATATATTCCCTCCATAAATATTGAACTTTTTAAATTACATAATTCCAGCTAAACGAGCTAAGATACCAACGATAAATAATGCAACGATAATAACGATTGGTGAAACTTTTTTCTTTAATAACCAGCAGCAAAGTAATGTAAGTAATAATGCTGCAAGACCAGGAATTAATTGATCTAAGTTTTGTTGTAAAGTAGTAACTTTAATTTTATCTAATCCAGTAGCTCCAAGGGAAGCATATTGAGATAAAGCTGATTTAATACCTTCAGCCCCACCTTTGATTTGACTCCAATCAATATAAGCACCTTCAGATTGAGTAACTCTAGAAACAACAGGAGTAAATGAAATACTTACCCAACGTTGAACTAAAGAACCGATAATGAACATACCTAAAATAGAAGCACCTTGAGTAATTTTACCTAATAAACCACCAGATAAATCTTTTGCGATAGAAGTACCAACTTTATATCCAAATTCTTGAGTATACCAAATAAATGCCATACGGATAATATTCCAAGCAAAGAAGAATAATAATGGACCGACAATACTTCCACCTAAAGCAAGAGAAGCACCTAAAGCACCTAAGATTGGTCTTAAAGTGAACCAGAATACTGGATCTCCAACCCCTGCAAGAGGTCCCATCATACCAACTTTAACCCCTTGAATAGCTTGATTATTGATTTCAGCACCATTAGCTCTTTCTTCTTCTAAGGCTAATGTAACACCCATAACTGGAGCTGAAACATAAGGATGTGTATTATAGAATTCTAGATGTCTTTTTAAAGCATCTGCTCTATCTTGTGGATCTTTGTATAATTTTTTGATAGCTGGGATAATTGAATAACACCAACCACCATTTTGCATACGTTCATAGTTCCATGATCCTTGAAGGAACTGATGACGCCAAGCAACTGATAAACGATCTTTTTTAGTTAATTGAATTTTTTCTGCCATATTTCTTTCCTCCTTCAAGATTAATAGTCATTTAAAATATCACCTAATGGATCACCAGAACCAGTAGAACCACCATTACCAGAACCACCGTTTTCTTTTAATCCTAAGTAAATTAAAGCAATAGCAACACCTAAAGCACCTAAAGCGATTAATGTTAATTCGCTTAATGCAGCTAATACGAAACCGATAGCAAAGAATGGCCAAGTTTCTTTAGTTGACATCATATTAATAACCATTGCATAACCTACAGCGGCAACCATTCCACCACCAACAGTCATACCACCTGATAACCAAGCAGGCATTTGATTTAAAACACTAGTTACTGCTTCAGCAGGAACGATACATAGTGCAGCAGCAGGAACTGCGATTCTGACACCTTGTAATAAGATACCTAAAATTTGATAGATTTCAATTTTACGGAAATCTCCTTTTTCAGCAGCACCATCCATTAAGTGAACTAATGGGATAGCGATTGTACGACAAATCATAGTTAAGAATAAACCAGCTACTGATAAAGGAATTGCAACAGCAATTGAAGTAGAGATAGCTGTTTGTGTATTAACAGTACCACCATTTAAACCTAAAACCATGATAATTGCAGAAGCAACAGAAGCTAAAGCAGCATCTGGAGCAACAGCAGCACCAACGTTTGCCCATCCTAAGGCAATCATTTGTAAAGAACCACCTAAGACAATACCTTCACTTAGATGTCCTGAAACTAAACCAATTAAAGTACACGCTACTAGTGGTTGATGGAATTGGAATTCATCTAAAATCCCTTCCATACCTGCTAATAATGCTACTAAAATAATTAACATAATAGTAATTGCAGACATTAAATTTTCCCCCTATTTCATATTTTGAAGTTCAGTCTTTGCTTTTTTAAGAAGACTGTCCATATTTTCTTTAGAATCAGCAGGTACTTTACGAACATCGAAAGTAACACCCATTTCTTTTAATTTTTCTAAAGTTTCAACATCATCTTGATCCATAGCAATGGCTTTATTAACAACTACTTTACCAACTGAGTGAGCCATAGAACCAATATTTAATTCTTTAATATCAACGCCACCTTCAATAGCTCTTAAAGCATCTTGAGGAGTTTCAAATAACAATAAAGCTTTAGTAGCACCAAAACGAGGATCTTTAGCGACTTCGATCATCTTTTTGATTGGTACAACGTTTGCTTTAACACCTGGTGGTGCAGCTTGTTCAATCATTTGTTTACGTAATGCATCTTGAGATACTGCATCAGATACAACAATGATACGTGTTGGTTGAGTTGATTTTGTCCAAGTAGTAGCTACTTGACCATGTAATAAACGTGTATCAACACGAGCTAAGACATATTTAATATGTCCATCTCCAAGAACAGTTCCTTCAGGAATAGCCCCAGCAGGTGCTGATTTTTCAGCTTTTACTGCTTCTTCCTTTTTAGGTTCTAATTCTTCTGGACGAATGTTAACTCCGTCTCTAGCAACTTCACAGATATGAGTTGCGATTTCATGTGCGCTGTCAGTAGACATACGCATTGCATATGCTTCAATAAGCATTGGTAAATTTAACCCAGTAACGATAGCCCAATGATCTTCATGACCGTTAAGTAATAAGTTAGCTTGATTAAATGGAGTTCCACTCCATAAATCAACTAAGAAAAGAACTTCGTCTTGATTTTCAAAAGTGGAAATAGCTTCTTCCATTTTTGCTCTTAAATCATCAGGACCTTCACTTGGTTGTAAAGTCACAGCTTTTACATCTTTTTGTTCACCGAAAATCATAGAACCAGATTGTAAAATTCCATTAGCGAATTCACCATGACTTGCAAGAATAATTCCTACCATATTTTTCCTCCCTCTCTTTAATTAACATTGAATAACAAAAAAAGTAGGCCAACTATTTAAAAGAAGATACAATGCACCCATTGCTTTCTTTTAAAATAGTTAATGCCTACTTAAAGTTACACACTATTGAATATTCAATTTAATTATATTGATATACTAACATCAAAAAATGTAAGCGTCAATCATTTTTTTTTCGTTTTTATGTTTTTTCATTATTTTTTGATATAAAAAATAATGAAAAAGATAATATATAATATAAAACAATCACAATTTATCAATAAATAAAAAAAGGGGTGATCCCCTAATTTTGAAAAGCACTAGATAAAATTCTTTCTAGATGTAAAGCTAAGTATCCTACTTCTGATTCAGGTAATTCTTTATTTAATACTTTTGATAAAGCATTACACATTCTTACTGCTTGTTCATAAGCAAAAGGAAATTTATTTTTGGTAAATTCACTAATATCCATTTGAAGTTGTTCATTGGTGTTTAAGCGAATAATTAAGAATTTAATATGATTCATTAAACGAGCATAAGAAATTGATTCAACATCAATTTTCATATTTAAATCGGTTTGTAATTTAATAATACTTTCATGAACAACACGTGCTGCTTCCATGGATTCCCCTACTTTATTAGAAGAAATTGCTGAGTGAATATGTAGAGTAATAAAACCTACTTCATCATTATTGATTTCTTTATTGATAAAGCTTTTTATGATTTCTTTTGATTTTAAAGCAACTTCATATTCATCGGGGAATAAAAGTCTAATATCATAAGTAAAGGGATTTGTAGGCATGATGTTTTCATCCATACGTTTAATCGCAAAATAAATATGATCAGCCAGTGGAATTAAAATATCATGATTGACTTGTTCAAATTTATTTGTTGCTTCTTTAATGATTTCAGCTGCGATTTCAAGATAAACAGGATTGATATAATCAATGACTTTCTTTTTTTTATCTTTCGCTTGATAGTTCTTTTGCATCATGTATTTCTTGGCGTGAGGTGGAATTTCAAAATGTTCATTTACTTTTTTACCAAAACCAATTCCTTTAGCCATCACTATTATTTCATTATCATCTTCTTTAGCTAGAATGGTATTATTGTTTAATACTTTTAAGATTTGATACATTTTGTTCACCTCTTTATTTTTAAAATTATTTCTCCACTTTTTTTATGACCATAGTTCTTTTCTAAAGGTCCTTGACCTTTAGTGATAATCATTAAAAGACAATCATCGATGGCATTTTCTTTAATATAATTCAAATCTGCATTCCATAACAGATCTCCCTTTTTAACCTTCTGATTTATTTTAACAAGAAGTTCAAACCCTTGTCCATTTAATTTTACAGTATTAATACCAAAATGAATCAATATTTCCATACCATTTTCTAATTCAATCCCTAAAGCATGTTTTGTAGGATAAATCATAGAAATCGTTCCATCACAAGGAGCAACAACCAAACCATGTATTGGACGAATCATGAGACCATCTCCTAACAACTTATGAGCAAAGATATCATCGCAGCAATCTTCAATAGGTAAAACCTCACCATCAACAATATTTCCTATTTCTACATCCGTTGTATGATAATCAATTGTTTTTTCTTCATCATAAGAAGCAGGAACGTTATTTAAATAATCATCAATCTTTGTTTTTAAAGAAGAAGCTTTTGGACCAAAGATGATTTGAATAGCATTGCCCTGTAATAAAACAGCAGCTGCCCCTGCTTGTTTTAAAGAACCTTCGCTTACAAGACTTGGATCTTGTAAAGAAGCACGTAATCGTGTAATACAACAATCAAGGTCACTAAAGTTATATCTTCCTCCTAGCCCTTTAATAATCATTTGTACTTGGGGATCAAGTAATGATTGATCAAAAGAGTAGTCTATTTTCTTTTTATTAAAGATTGTGAGTTTATTATTATCTTCTCTACCTGGTGTTTTTAAATTATATTTTTTAATTAAATATGTAAAAGAAAAATAATAGAGGAAGAAATACATAATTCCAAATACTACAATCAAAATCCAATGTGTCTTACTATTACCTTGTAAAACCCCAAAAACAAGAAAATCTATTAAACCACAAGAAAAAGTAAACCCAATCGTCACCTTTAAAACATGAGCTAAAACAAAAGCTGTACCCGCTAAAAAAACATCAACGACAAATAACATAGGAGCCACAAAAATAAAAGCAAATTCAATTGGTTCAGTAATTCCTGTAAGCATACTCGTAAGGGCGGCTGATAAAAAAAGACTTCTTACAACTTTTTTTGATTCATCTTTAGCACTGCGATACATCGCTAAAGCTGCTCCTGGTAAACCAAACATCATAATCATGTATTCACCGGAGAAATATTTAGTTGCTTCAACACTAAAGTGCTTTAAATTTGGATCGGCAAGTTGAGCAAAGAAGATATTTTGGGCACCATCAATTAAGACCCCATTGACTTCCAAAGTACCACCAATAGCTGTTTGATAAAAAGGCATATAGAAAACATGATGTAAGCCAAAAGGAACAAGCGCTCTTTTAACAATTCCATAAACAAAAGTTCCCCCATAGCCACTACTGGCAATCAATTGTCCAAATTTAAAAATTCCATCTTGGAAAGTAGGCCAAATATAAAACATCAAAAATCCTACCAAAATATAAACAATGGTAGAAATAATAGGAATAAATCTTTCTCCTTCAAAGAAAGATAAAAAATCAGGTAACTGAATTTGATAAAAGCGATTATGTAAATAACTCACACCTAAACCAACAATAATTCCTCCAAATACCCCCATTTGTAAGGATACTTGCCCACATACATTTGTAAGGGTTCCTTCAACAACTTTTTTAACAATCTCATTTCCTTTAATAACTCCATCAAAAATAAGCAAACTATGAATCGTTGAATGCATCACAAAAAAAGCAATAATAGAAGATAACACTGCTACTTCTTTTGATTTCTTTGCCATTCCTAAAGCAACAGAGGCTGCAAAAATCAAAGGCAGATTATCAAAAATTGTTTGCCCTACAGACATTAATAAAATCAATATATGATTTAAAGTTGTTCCTGTACCTAAAATACCTTCTAAACCAAGAGAAGCAATTGTTGCTTCGTTGGTAAGAGAACTCCCAATACCTAAAAACATTCCCGCAATCGGTAGTACAGCAATAGGTAGCATAAAACTACGCCCTATTCTTTGTAAAACCCCAAAAATTTTCTTTTTCATTTTCTTCCCTTTCATTTATAAAAAGTATAGAATTTTATACTTTAAAAACACAATTTTTCGCATTTAGTGTATCATAAAATAATCTATATGTACATTTGTATAGATGAGTTAGATTATAGATAGTTTTAATGGGTAAGGTACTGTATAATATTTATATATAACTAAATTCAAGGGAGGAAAAGCATATGGAAGAGAAAAGATTGTTGAGTAAAGATGAAGTCTATTTTTTAGTATTTTTTTCTAATTTCTTTATTGGATCAATCATATTGTCTAATAGGTATCACCTTGATTCAATACGTTCATTTTTTATATTTGCTGGAGAGGATCCCTTTCCATTTACTTTATTTTTCATAGTGTTCTTTTGTTGTCTTTATTATCTTTTTAAAATTTTGATAAAAAAATACCCACTAAGATATTTTATTAAGAGTAATGATGTTTAATATCAAAAAGAAGAGATATTATGGAAGAAATTAAACAACTTGTATATAACTATGCTAAAGCAATACACACACAAAATGAAAAAGATTTTAAAGCATTATGGTCATCTAAAGAAAATACTTTGATTTCACTTACGAATCAATTTAATGAAATTGATGCTATTTATAATGATTTTTTAATAGGTGGTATTCAAAGACTTTATGAATCAATTGATTTAATTATAAAAGGAATAGAAATACATCAAATAGATGATAATAAAGCATTGCTTGATAACACAAGAGCACAAACAAGTAAAATTGTTCCTACAACATTAATAACAGCATAGATTGCAGTTGGTTTAGCTCCATAAAATGTTTCAACAAGTGTTTTACTTCCAAATTTACTCATAATTAAATAAGTTATTGCAAGCATAAAAACTAAAACACTGATACTAATAATGACAATTTGTAGAGCAGTTAATGATTGACTTGATGAAGTCATTTCTTGATTCATTTGGTCAGGTTGATTGTTGTTTTGTTGATTTTGTCCTAGGGAATCTTGTTGATTATTAGGTGCTTGTCCAGTAGAATTTTCATTTGTTTGATCATTTAAATCTTGGTTTTGTGAATTTGATTGATCATTGCTACTTTGGTTGTTTTGAGATGAATCTTGTTGATTAGACTCATTATTTTGACTATTTTCTCCTTTATTAGGCATTGAAGGAGGTGTTCCTCCTGCTTGTTGCATCATAGATGAAGTATTATGGTTTTTAGCATAATATAAAGTTCCTGGAATCGAACCTAAGGAAACGATAATACAAATTACACTGATGATAGCGGATAATTTCTTTTTCGTGTCTATCTCCTACTGACACTTATATCATAGACATTTGATAACTTTATAGAGTGTGAACAGTGTGTAAAAATATGGCATATTCAACTATAATTTTGGGATATGAAAAAGATGGAGTTAAGCGCTTACATGTGATACTATAGAACTAGGAGGATTCGTTATGGGAAAATTGGATAATAAAGTGGCAATTATTACAGGAGGAAATGCTGGCGTAGGTAAAGAAATCGCTAAATTGTTTGCAAGTGAAGGAGCAAAAGTTGTTATTTCAGCAAGACGTCAACAAGTCTTGGAAGAAGCAGCAAAAGAAATTGAAGAAGCAGGAGGAACTGTTTTATGTGTTCCTACTGATATTTCTAAAGTGGATGATGTTAAAAACTTAGTAAGTAAAACAGTTGAAACTTTTGGTCAATTAGATATTTTAATTAATAATGCAGGTGTTTTAGATAAAGGATTAAATGCAATTGATCAAATTGATTATGATGATTTAAATAGAGTTATTGATATTAATCAAAAAGGAACAATGTATTGTATGTCAGAAGCTTTAAAAGTGATGAAAAGTGGAGCTTCTATCGTTAATATCTCAAGTGTTGCTGGACAATATGGTGCAGGTGGTGCTGTTTATGTTTCAACTAAAGCAGCTATCATTGGGGTGACAAAACATGCAGCAATGCGTTTTGCTAAAGAAAAAATTAGATGTAATGTTATCTGTCCAGGAAGTATTACAACAGATATGGCAGCAGGATTAACACCTGATACAATGGATATGAAAATGATGGGTGCTATGTCAGCTCATAGTGATTTAACACTTCAACCTTGTAGTCCTTTAGATGTTGCAAAAGTAGCACTTTTCTTAGCAAGTGATGATGCAGTACCACTTACAGGACAAGTTGTTGTAAGTGATTATGGAGTAGATTTATAATATAAAAAATAAAGAGATTTCATTTATTATTGAAGCAGTCAATATTAGAAATCTCTTTTTCATTTTCAAAAAAATTTAATCATTATCTAATTTAACGGATACATACACAAATAAAAGATATGTTTATTATTATAAAGATAACCATAATTTAAAGGAACGATATAAACACTGCTTTGATCTATAAAACCTAAATGGTAACATTGATTATTTTCAATGATTTCTTTTATTTAAATCTGTAATTTCTCGTTCTGTTCGTCGCTTAACTATGCCCCAAAATGATATTTTTTAAAATGTTTATAATAAATAATAAAGAGAAAGGAAGTTGTAAACCAAGTGATTGGATAAGAAATAACAACACCTTTTAATGTTGGATAATGAGGAGAAATAAAGGTTACCCAAGCAACACGCAAAACACAAATACCAAGACAGACAAGAAGCATTGGTTTAAAAGATTCTCCACAACCTCTCATTGTTCCAGAAAAAATTTCTACACAACAGTAAGAAAAATAGAAAGGCATTAAAAAGAGTATTAAACTTTGACATTGATTAATGATGGCTTGATCAGATGAAAAGAGTTTTGTAATATAACTTCCCCCAAAACATAAGATCACACTTAAAGAAACTGCCATTGTTAAGGCAATCGCTAAAGCTGTTTTCGCTCCTTTTTGAATACGATCATAAAGATGAGCACCATAGTTTTGTCCTACAAAAGTTGTAATTGCGGCACCAATGGCTGCCATAACCATCCAAAATAAAGCATCAATCTTTACATAGACTGACCATGAAGCAATGGTTTGAGTTCCAAAAGCATTAATATGTGTTTGTAAGACGATATTGGCGATACTATACATTGTTGATTGAATTCCAGCAGGAGCTCCAATTTGGACAATTTTCTTTAATACAGGTAAATGAAATTTAATTTTTGATAATGTAAGTTGATAAACATCTTTAGAAAACATCAATTGAAGTGTGACTAAAATAGCACATACTGTTTGGGCAATAAATGTTGCAATCGCTGCCCCAGCAATACCTTTATGTAAAATAACAACAAAAACAAAGTCAAAAACAACATTAACAATACTACAAATAATTAAATAATAAAGTGGTCTTTTACTATCTCCTACAGCTCTTAAAATTCCTGAACCAATATTATAAATAGCTCCAGGAATCATCCCTAAAAAGTAAAGTTTCATATAAAGACTGGCATCATTTAAAATATCATGAGGAACACCTATCGCATCTAAGCATTGATAAGAAAAGAATAAACCAAAAAGCATCATGATAATTCCACTAACAATAGCAAGCATATATGAAGTATGGACTGCTTGATGTATCTTATCTTTATTATGAGCTCCATAATATTGAGCAATAACAACAGAAGCTCCAGTTGATAAACCAACATAGAAGTTAACAACTAAGTTTGTCAAATTCCCTGTTGAACCAACAGCAGCAAGAGCATTTGTCCCACAAGCTTGACCAACAATAATGGTATCAACGGTATTATATAGTTGTTGAAAAAAGCTCCCAATTAATATTGGAAAAAAGAAAAAAAGTAATTGTTTCCAAATAACCCCTTTCGTAAAATCTTGTGTTTTATTCATAGATTACCCTCCCTCTATAATAAAAAACACCAAAAGGTGCATTGTTTGAAATAATGGTATCACATAATTTTTGATAAAACAACCAAAGAAGAAACATCAAAAAGTCAAATAAAGTTCATATTTCTTCTTTATGATAATACACGAAAGGAGGAACAAGAACTTACTTAAACAAAACTTAATTATAAACTTCCCTTTTTAAAAAAGATAATAATAGATAATAGTAAAAAGCAGATCTTTTCCCTTCCCTTGGATCTGTTTTTTTGTGCATAATAAATACCTTTTATATAAACAACATTCATTGATTATGGTACAATAATTAAAAGGACATTTTGAATATGAAAGTAAATTGAAATGAAAGAATTTTTGTATGTATAAAATATTAAAAAGATACAAAAATCGCAAATTCTAATGACTATAATAGGAGATGTTAATAAGAGAAAATGATGAAGTTAGAGTTTTAAACATGATATTATTTTAAAGATGGGAGAAGAAAGTATGAGTAAAAAAACAGTTCAAAAAAGTAAGAAAAGAACAACAAGAGCCAATAAAAAAAGAACAACGGGTGTAAAGGCCAATACGGTTGTTAAATCGGCATCAGTTACCAGTGAAAAGGTAACTGAAGTCAAACCAGTAGAAGTACCAAAAAAAGTTGATATTGTTGAATCAACACCAAAGACAACTGTTCAACCAAAAGAAACAAGTGAAAAAGTTGTTGCTGAATCAGCACCAGCTGTAAAAACAGCGCCTGCTAAGAAAGCGACTACTAAAAAGACAACAACTGCTAAATCAACAACAGCTACAAGTAAAAAAACAACTACTGCTAAACCAAAATCTATAAAAAGTGAAACACCTGTTGAGGCTAAAACAACAGAAGTTATTCAAGAAGTTCCTGTTGAAAAATCACAACCAATTGATTTAGGACCTCGTAGAAGTGTTGCTTTTATTGGTTCAGAATGTTATCCATTTGTAAAAACGGGTGGATTAGGGGATGTTATGTCAGCTCTTCCAAAGAGTTTAGCTAAATTAAATATGGATGTTAAAGTTATTATTCCTAGATATAAATGTATTCCTCAAAAGTTCCAAGAAAAGATGGAATATAAAGGATCATTTTATATGGAGCTATGTGCAGATGGAAAACAATATTATGTAGGTATTATGGAATATCAAGAAGATGGTGTTGTTTATGATTTTATCGATAATGATGAATTCTTCTCATGGGGAAATCCATATACGAATCTTATTGATGATATTCCTAAGTTCTGTTATTTTAGTAAAGCAGCTCTTGCGGCACTTAATTATTTAAATTGGACACCAGATATTGTACATTGTCATGATTGGCAAGCAGCTTTAGTTCCTCTTTATTTAAGAACAAGCTTTAAAGATACAAATGTAGGACGTGCAGGTGCTGTTCTTACAATTCATAACTTAAGATTCCAAGGTATCTATGATCGAAAAACAATTCAATATTGGTCAGATCTTCCTGATTATGTCTTCAATAAAGATTGTATGACACAAAATTGGTTAGATGCGAATATGTTAAAAGGTGGTATCACTTATTGTAATAAATTAACAACAGTAAGTAATACGTATGCTGGAGAAATTCAAACAGAAGAGTATGGTGAAGGTCTTGAAGAACATTTAAGATATCATAGTAGTAAGATTTTAGGAATTGTTAATGGTATTGACACGGATATTTGGAATCCAGCCACAGATAAACTTTTAGCTGCTCAATATGATAGTCAATCTGTTATCAAGAATAAAAAAGCGAATAAAAAAGCACTTCAAGAATCCTTAGGATTAGAAGTTGATGATCATAAAATTGTTATTGGACTTATTTCGCGTCTTACAAATCAAAAAGGCCTTGATCTTGTTAATGATGTTATTCCAAGTATTATGGATGAACATACACAAGTTGTTGTTTTAGGTACAGGGGATGCGATGTATGAAGATGCTTTCCGTTATTATGAAAATAAATATAAAGGAAACTTCTGTGCTTATATTGCCTACAATGAAAATGTCGCTCACAATATTTATGCAGGATGTGATGCATTATTAGTGCCATCAAGATTTGAACCTTGTGGACTTACACAACTTATTAGTATGAGATATGGTTCTATCCCAATTGTAAGAGAAACAGGTGGACTTAAAGATACTGTTCAACCTTATAATTTATTTGATAATACAGGTAATGGCTTTACCTTTGATCGTTATGAAAGTGGACTTCTTTACGATGCAATCAATCGAGCTAAAACACTTTATTTTGAAAATAGAAAATATTGGGATGAAATGGTTGTTCGTGATATGAATAAAGATGTCTCTTGGCAACAAAGCGCAAAACAATACAAAGATATGTATGTAGAATTAACACCAAAATATTAAAACAATTTAAAAATGCAATGTTATTTAACGTTGCATTTTTTTATCCCATAATTTTTGACAAAACAAACAAGAAAGAAACATGAAAAAGTTAAATAAAGTTCATAAAACTTATCTATGATAATACACGAAAGGAGGAACAAAGATTTACTTAAACTTAAAACTTAATTATAAATTTCCCTTTTTAAAAATAGATAATAATAGATTAAAAACAGATTCTTTTCCCTTCCCTTTGAACCTGTTTTTTTGTTGTAACAATAAAAATTGCATTGTAACAATATAAATGTTACAATTAAATAAATAATGTTACAATGGGTGATAAAAATGAATGAAATAATAAATATTAAAGATTATTTAAAAGAAAATTTTGATAAAGAAACAGAAATAATAGAAATAAAAAATAAAAATATTCCTATTTATTTAAAACAAAAATATTCAATGTACCAAACAATGATATGTGATAAAGAATGCTTATTACTTTTTTCGAAAGATAATAAGATTCTTATAAAACAATTATTAAAACATATTGAACAATTTAATGCTTTAGGGTACGAACATATTGTTTTTTGCTTCCAAAGTATTAATACAGAACAGAGAAAAAGATTATTAGATTATAAAATAGCGTATATTATTCCCTATATTCAAATATATCTTCCATTTATCTATTTGAATATTAATGAAAAATATAAAAAAGAAATAACTATCAACACTTTTTCACCGTCAACACAACTTGTATATATAGAAATTCTGTTAAATCAATCAGAAAATATAGAAATCAATGAGATTATTCAAAAAACGAAACTATCAAGAATGACAATTAATAGAGCTATGAGAGAATTGATTCAACTAGGAGTTGTTTATACAAATGGGAAAAATACGAGAAAGGAGTATAAACGTTTAGAAAAAGAAAAATATTGGTCTGTTGGGAAAGAATATTTAAGATCACCTGTAAAAAACGCTATTTGGATTAATCAAAAAAAGATAGACGAAGCTTATGCAGGGGATAGTGCATTAGAACATCTTACAATGATGAATGCTGCTGAATATAAGGTTTATGCAGTTGATAAAAGAAATATTGATAAATATATTTCTAATGAAATACCTGAACAAAGTCAAAATTGTTGTAAGGTTGAAATTTGGAATTATGATCCTCGATTATTTGCAGATGAAAATAATAATGTTGATATTATTTCTTTATATTCTAGTTTTATGAATTTTGATGATGAAAGAGTTCATATTGAACTAGAGGAATTAATGGAGGAATATTTAAATGATAGGATTAGAGAAGTTTAAAAATCATTTTAAAGGTTTTGAAGATTATTACGTGATTATTGGTGGTACAGCGTGTACTGTTTTATTTGAAAACTATGGTGTGTCCTTTAGGGCAACCAAAGATATTGATATGGTTGTTCTTATGGAAAATATAGATGTTGATTTTACTAGAAGATATTGGAGTTTTATTCAAGAAGCACACTATAAATCAGTTTATGAATGTAATCAAGATAAAAAACTCTATCGGTTTACAAATCCTAAAAGTGAATTATATCCAAAGATGATAGAATTATTTTCTAGAAAACCTATCGAGTTTCCAATAGATGACCTATCACATCTAACACCTATTCATATAGGTGATGATATATCAAGTTTATCAGCAATTTTATTAAATGAAGATTATTATCATTTTTTAAAAAGTGGTATTAAAATTATTGATGGATTACCTGTTTTAGATGAGGCACATCTTATCCCGTTTAAAGTAAAGGCCTATATAGAAATCAAAGAGAGAGTTCTTCAAGGGGAAAGAGGTCAATCAAGGCATATAAGGAAACATAGAAATGATGTTTTAAAGTTGCTGACACTTCTTTATGAAGATAAGAAAATAGAATTAAATGGTATTTTAAAAGTTGATATGAAACAATTTATAGAATCTTTAAAAGAAGAAGATATAAGTAAAGGTTTAATAGATAAAGATACAGCAATAGAAATGTTAGAAACTATTTATTTAGATAAAGTAAAAGTATAAAAAGACACGAGGTTTTAAACCTCGTGTTTTAAAATACAAATAAAATCAAATGATACACAACAAAAGAGGCAAGCCAGGCGATAAGGCATTGTCCAAAGACAACAATCAATGCCCATTTACCATTAAGTTCTCTTTTGATTGCAGCGATTGCTGAAATACAAGGTGTATAAAGTAAACAGAAAATAAGTAAAGATAAAGCAGCTGGTGTTGTAAGTGACATCAACAATGATTGGGTTGAACCATAAAGAATAGATAATGTCGAAACAACACTTTCCTTTGCCATAAATCCTGAAATAAGGGCTGTTGAAATACGCCAGTCACCAAATCCTAATGGGTTAAAGATTGGAGTGATATATCCAGCGAGAATGGCTAGAATACTCTCTTTAGATTCTGCGACGATATTAAATCTTAAATCAAAGGTTTGTAAGAACCAAATAATGATTGTGGCTACAAAGATGACAGTAAAAGCACGTTGTAAGAAATCTTTGGCTTTTTCCCATAATAATTGACAGACGTTTTTAGCGCCAGGCATACGATAGTTTGGAAGTTCCATGACAAAAGGAACAGGTTCACCTTTAAAAAGGGATCCTTTTAAAATCAAAGCAAAAATAATACCAGTCAAAATACCAAAAACATATAAGAAAATCATAACGAATGCGCCCTTACCTGGAAAAAAGACAGAGGTAAAGAAAGCATAGATTGGAAGTTTTGCTGAACATGACATAAAAGGTGTTAGAATGATTGTCATTTGTCGATCTCTTCTTGAAGAAAGTGTACGACTTGCCATAACGCCAGGTACTGTACATCCAAAGCCAATCAACATAGGGACAATACTTCGTCCAGAAAGTCCAATTTTTCTAAGTAGTTTATCCATAATAAAAGCAACACGAGCCATATAACCACTATCTTCTAAAATAGATAAGAAGAAAAATAAAGTAACAATAATTGGTAAGAAACTTAAAACAGTTCCTACCCCATTAAAAATCCCATCGATAATCAAAGAATGTAAAGCTACATTGATTTGTGCTTGGGTTAGAAGAGTATCAACATAATTTGTTACAGTAGATACACCATTTTCTAAGATGCCTTGTAAAAAAGAACCAATAACATTAAAGGTCAAAAAGAAAACGATACCCATAATTCCAATAAATGCGGGAATACCTGTATATTTTCCAGTTAAAAATTGATCAATTTTTTGACTTCTTAATCTTTCTTTACTTTCATGAGGTTTCTTCACAGTTTGTCTACAAATATTAATGATTGAATGAAAACGATCACTGGCAATAGCAGCTGAACAATCAAGACTACTTTCTTCTTCAAGCTGTTTACGAATGTGTTCTAAAATTTCCTTTTCATTTTGACTCAAATCAAGTTGTTCTAATAAAAGAGAATCATTTTCTGCAAGTTTACTTGCTGCAAAACGTAAAGGAATTCTTGCTTTTTTTGCATGATCTTCAATAAGATGTTCAATTGCATTAATACAACGATCAAGAGCTTGATTATCAAAATATTGTAAAAATTGAGGTTTTTCTTGATAATAAGCAACATGTAAAACATGACTGACTAATTCATCAATACCTTCTCCTTTAGCGGCTGAAATAGGAATGACAGGAACTCCTAAATGTGCTTCTAGTTCATTAATAAGAACTGTTCCCCCATTTCCTAACATTTCATCCATCATATTTAAAGCAACAACCATAGGCATATTGAGTTCTAATAGTTGCATTGTTAGATAAAGATTTCTTTCAATATTTGTTGCATCAACAATATTAATGATTGCTTTTGGTTTTTCTTTTAATAAGAAATTTCTAGTCACGATTTCTTCACTACTATAAGGTGACATTGAATAAATTCCTGGTAGATCCGTTATAAGGGTATTTTTGTAGCCTTTAATCACACCATCTTTACGATCAACAGTGACTCCTGGAAAGTTACCAACATGTTGATTAGAACCAGTTAGTTGATTGAATAAAGTTGTTTTACCACAGTTTTGATTACCGACTAAGGCAAAAGTAAGTAGATCACTTTCATGATAGATTTGATGATTATTGATTTTATCGTAACTTGATTCACCATACCCTGGATGATTTTTATTTTTAAAAATAATGTTTTCATTTTTTAATTCTTCTTTTTTAATAACTTCTTTAATTTCTATTTTTTGAGCATCCTCTTTCCTTAAAGTAAGCTCATAATCATGTATTTTAATTTCAATAGGATCCCCCATTGGTGCATATTTTACCATAGTTACTTCTACACCTTGGATAAGTCCCATATCTAAAAAGTGTTGTCTTAATGCTCCTGTTCCTCCTACAGAGACAATTACAGCACTTTTTCCTATAGCCAAATTATCTAATTTCATATTTTATCCCTTCTCTTTCTTTATAAGGGTAACTTTAAATAATAAGAAAAGCAATAAAATATATAATGTATACCCCTTTTTTTACATAATTATTCCATTTTATGGATATACTTTTTCTCTATATTGAAGATGGAGGTAGAAAGTATGATAAAAAATGCATTTTTAAGTTTAAAGAAAAATATAGGAAAAACGATTTTATTATTTGTAATAATTGTCGTTATTACCAATCTCGTCATTGCTGGTTTATCCATTCAATCAGCGACACAAAAATCAATGGATCAAATTCGTAGTAGTTTAGGAAACGATGTAACTCTTTCTGTTGATTTTAGAAACATGATGAAAAATAGAGAACCGGGTGAAGCCGTAAGTAATGAGACATCATTAACAACAATCATGGCAGATAGTTTAAAAAATTTAAAGTATGTAGAAAGTTATAATTATCAAATATCTACATCAGCTGATAGTGATTCTATTTCAGCAGTAGAAAATGAATCGGATAATAGTAATAATCAACAAGATACAAATAAGCCAAATGATCAACCAGAACAAGCTTCAAATCAAGGTGATTTTACGATCAGTGCAAATACTACAATGGAATATTTAGATTCATTTACAAACAGTAATTATACCTTAACAGATGGTCGTTTGCTTACAAGTGATGATGCAAATACAAATAACTGTGTCATTGAAACCAATCTTGCAAGTGATAATGATTTAAGTGTTGGTGATACTTTTACTATTACAACAACGGTTAATGATGAAACAATTATTCAAGAACTTACAATTGTAGGTATTTATGAAATTCAATCAACAAATGAAATTGGTGGTGCCCATTTCAATAATCCAGTAAACACGATTTATACTGATTTATCAATTGGGCAAACACTTACTGAAAGTAGTGAAAATATTACATCAGCAATTTATTATTTAGATGATCCAGAAAATGCAGAAGCTTTTGTAGAACTTGCGAAAAAGAAAAGTGATATTGATTTTGATACATTCTCATTAGATGCCAATGATCGTCTTTATCAACAAAATGCTTCTTCTCTTGAAAGTATGCAATCATTTGCGAAGATGTTTGTATGGATCGTAGTGATTGCTGGTAGTGCAATTCTTTGTTTAATCTTAGCTCTAACAATTAGAAATAGATATTATGAAATTGGTGTTCTTTTATCCCTTGGACAAAGTAAAGTTAAAATTATTGCTCAACAACTTATTGAAATAGGATTAATTGCAGTAGTTGCTTTTGTGATTTCTTTAGGTACAGGACAATTAACATCTCATTATATGGGGAATATGTTAGAAAGTAGTTCTTCTTCAAATGTCATGCAAATGGATCAAAAAGGCAATCAACCAAATGACAATCAAAATCAAACAGATAGTAGTCAACAAAAAAACAATACACAAACAAAAGAAAATTTTTTAGGAAATATGATGCAAGGACCATCAAATCAGGAGTTAGATGTTTCGATTACAGGTGAAAATGTCATTCAACTTGCCGGTGTTACAGCAGCAATCTGTATTGTATCAATTGCTGTACCTGCAGCCTATGTATTAAGACTTACACCTAGACAAATCTTATCTAGAAAGGAAGGTTAAGATGGAAAAGTTATTAGAATTAGAAAATGTAAGCTATAGTTATCAAGATGGCAAAGAAAAAAATCAAATTTTAGATCATGCTTCTTATTTGTTTGAAAAAGGTAAAATATACGCAGTTGTTGGTGCGAGTGGAAGTGGGAAAACAACAACTCTTTCCCTTGCCTCTGGTTTAGATAAACCTGATGATGGAAAAGTTTTGTTCAAGGGAAAAGATATTCAAGAAATAGGTTTGAATAAATATCGTCGAGAAGATATTTCAATTGTCTTTCAATCTTATAATCTTATTTATTATATGAATGCTTTAGAAAATGTTATGTCTGCTTTAGAAATTGCGGGGATCAAAAGAAAAGATAAAAAAGAATATTGTTTATCTATTCTTGAGCAACTTGGACTTTCCAAAGATGAATGTAAAAGAGATATTCGACAACTATCAGGAGGACAACAACAAAGAGTTGCGATTGCACGTGCTATTGCAAGAGAAGTCGATTTGATTCTTTGTGATGAACCCACGGGTAATCTTGATGAAAAGAATTCAATAGAGATCATGAATACTTTCCTAGATTTAGCACATATTCATCATAAATGTGTTATTTTAGTAACCCATTCACCTACTCTAGCAAAGATGTGTGATGTATCTTTAAGAATTAAAGAAGGAAAAATAGAAGAGGCTGTAACAAAATAAAATAAACAGCTAAAAATAGAAAAAGAATATTTTGAAGAATAATTTAAAAGTGGTAGTTTTTCTATCGCTTTTTTGTATTTTTAATCGCAAAAGTATAAGAAAATAAAAAGTTCTGCGGTTTGAAATCGCAAAACTTTACAAAATAGGTGAATCTGGCGAATATATTCTTTAAAAAATATTAAGAATTTTCTTCCCTTCTTTTTAATAATTCTTTGTTATTTTAAATAAGGATGAAAATGAAACAAAAGTGGACCCCATGTCCATTTTATTATAAACGTAATCCTTTAATATCTTTAATACGTGAGAGAATAATATTACAACTACAACTAATAACCCCTGGTAATGTATCAATAGTAGTATGTAAGAAATCCTCCATTTCACTATTAGAAGCAGCAACAGCATGTACATGTAATTTGTTTTTTCCTGTAACACGATAAATTTGAGTAACAATATTATTTTGGTTTAATATTTCTATAACATCAGTAAACGAATTTGACAATGTTTCAATTTCAAAATAACAAGATATAGCGCCACTGATTTTTTGAGGATTGATAATTGTTGTATATTCTTCAATAACCCCTTTTTTTTCTAATGCTTGAATTCTAGCTTTTACAGCAACTCTAGAAATCCCTACCTCTTTTCCAATATCAGAGTAAGAAAGACGTGCATTTTTTATTAATAATTGAACAATTTTTTGATCTAATTCATCAAGTCCATTTAAATACATAATCATTCCTCCGTTAATCATTTATTTAATACTATCATGCTCCTTACTATAAGTAAATCTTTTAAAAATTAGAGATATTGACTGAAAATAAATATTTGATTATAATACTTACGAAACGTAAGATAAACATTACGAAAGGAATATAAAAAGATGAATAGAGATTTAACAAAAGGTTCAGTTTTAAAGTCTATGCTTCTTTTTTCAATTCCAATGATTTTAGGTGATTTACTTCAACAATGTTATAACATTGTTGATACATTGATTGTTGGTCAATTTCTTGGTAAAAATGCTCTCGCAAGTGTTGGCTCATCGTTTACCTTAATGACATTTATAACATCTATAATCCTTGGTTTATGTATGGGAAGTGGAGCGTTGTTTTCAATTAGATATGGACAAAAAGATGAAAAAGGATTACAGGAAGATGTATGTGCATCATTTTTCTTTATTGCACTCATCACGTTTATACTAACAGTAATATCTTATATTTTTCTTAATCAGCTTTCTGTTTTTTTACATGTTCCACATGAAGTGTGGGGAGATATGAAAGGCTATCTTATTGTTATTTTTATAGGAATACCAGCTATTTTTTTATATAACTATTTTGCTTCTTATTTAAGAGCTATTGGTAATTCAATGATTCCACTTATATTTTTAGCTGTTTCGGCAATACTTAATATTGTATTAGATTTATTTTTTGTAATTGTATTAAAAATAGGAGTTGAAGGTGCAGCTATTGCTACGGTGATTTCCCAATATCTTTCAGGTATTGGCATCAGTATTTACTCACTTATAAAAAATATACAAGTACGAGCAATTATGAAATTACAATATTTTCATTTAAAGAGGGTTCATAAAGTGATTTCGTTTTCAGTTCTTACATGTATTCAACAATCAGTAATGAATTTAGGTATTTTAATGGTACAAGGGTTAGTGAATAGTTTTGGAACTGCAGTTATGGCAGCATTTGCTGCTGCTGTTAAAATTGATGCTTTTGCATATATGCCAGTACAAGATTTTGGAAATGCATTTTCTACTTTTATTGCTCAAAACTATGGTGCAAAAGAAAAAATGCGTATTCAATCAGGCTTAAAATCAGCAGTTTGTCTTTCTATGGGATTTTGCATAATTATTTCAACTATTGTATGTATTTTTGCTAAAGATTTAATGACTATTTTTATAGATGCAAAAGAAACAGAAATTATTATGGAAGGTGTCAAGTATTTAAAAATTGAAGGTGCCTTTTATTGTGGAATTGGTTGTTTGTTTTTGTTGTATGGTTTGTATCGTGCTTTAGGTAAACCTGGTATGAGTGTCATTCTTACAATATTTTCTTTAGGTACACGTGTTGTGTTAGCTTATGTTTTATCAGCAATTCCAGCGATTGGTGTTACTGGTATTTGGTGGTCTGTTCCTATTGGATGGGCACTTGCAGATTTAATAGGATTAATTTATTATAGGTGTAAAAAAAAGGAATTGCTTTCTTTTAATATTTAGGAGAATTATTTATGAACAACAAATGTGTTTTATTAAATGCCAAAAAAATGAATTTTGATGGGAAATTAGATTTTTCAATACTATCATCTGATTTAACAGTATATGATGACACAACCCCTCAACAGCTTTTAGAAAGGATTCAAAATGCTAATATAATAATTACTAAAGAGATGGAAGTAAGTGGAGAGATGATACGTCAATTTCCAGATTCTGTAAAATTAATTTGTGAAGCTGGAACAGGTTATAACAATATAGATCTTGATGCAGCAAAGGAAAAGAAAATTACTGTTTGTAATATTCCATCTTATAGTTCAAAGCGTGTTGCTCATACTGCAATCATGATGATTTTAAATTTAAGTTCTACAATACAAACACAAATGAAAATGCTAGGAAATGGCAATCATGATAACTTTACTCATAATTTACAAGTTCCTCATGTTGAAGTTAATGGTAAAACGTTAGGTGTTGTAGGAGCTGGGCATATAGGAAAAAATGTGATAAAAATTGCGCAGGCGTTAGATATGGATATTATGGTGTATACAAGAACGCCTAGAGAAGATCATGATGGAATTCATTATGTATCATTTGATACTTTATTAAAGAATAGTGATTATATTTCTTTGCATTGTCCACTAACATCGAGTACGAAACATATGATTAATAAAGATACTTTATCTCTTATGAAACCCACAGCGTTTATTATTAATACTTCTAGAGGTGCATTGATTGATGAAAAGGCACTTGTTGAAGCACTTAAAAATCAAACGATTGCTGGAGCAGGATTAGATGTTCAAGAAGAAGAACCACCAAAAGAAGATAGTCCTCTTTATCAATTGGATAATGTTATTTTAACACCGCATATGGGATGGAAAGGATTAGAAACAAGACAAAGACTTGTTTCAATTCTTGCAAGTAACATAAAAGCTTATTTAGAAGGAAATCCAATCAATGTTGTTTCTAAATAAAAAATATGTAAAAAAGCCTATTTTTAAAAGGCTTTTTTTTATAAAATGTTAAAATAGTATTTAGAAATGGAATAAGGTGATTTTAATGAAAATAAATGAATATCAAAAACTAGCTATGTTAACTTTAAATAAGGAATTAGATAAAAAGGATATTTTGATTAATAGTGTTATGGGTCTATGTGGTGAATCGGGAGAAGCTATTGATATTGTTAAAAAATGGCTTGCCCAAGGGCATGAGTTAGATAAAGATCACTTAGCAAAAGAACTTGGAGATATTGCATGGTATTTAGCTGAAGCAGCAACTGCTTTAGATTTGTCATTAGAAGATATTTTACAAGCTAATTTAGATAAATTAAAAAAAAGATATCCACAAGGATTTGATAAAAATAATTCAATTCATAGAAAAACAGATGACTTGTAGACATCTGTTTTTAATTAAATAATTTTTGATTTTTTCCTGAAGGTACTTTAAATAATAAAATAAGAATAAATCCAATTCCAACGACAAAGATAGACAAAGTAAATAAGACTTGATATGAGGCAACATCTAATATCTGACCAGCTATATTTTGAAAAACAATTGAACTTAAGTTTCTTAAAGTTTGAACAAAAGCAAGTGCAGTGATTTGATGTTCTTTTGGAACAAGTGTACTTATAATTTTTAAATTAATCATGATAAATAGCATACCCGAAGGATGTTTTGTAAGTAAAGTCACAAGGATTTTAAGAGGTAGCCAAACATTAAAAGCATAGCATAAAAATTGTATAGAAATCATAGTATAGGCAATAATAAGTAGTTTCTTGTTTGCAAGTTTATCCATAAATCTATTAGAAAACAAAACAAGTGGAGCTTCACATAAAACAGCGAAAGATAAAATTGTTGAAACAAGATCTACTGCTAAACCATCGTTTTGAAACATGGCTGGAATGTATGTATTAGCCATATTTGTAATTCCTTGGAAAATAGCAGAAATAATTAAATAATAAAGATATTTATGATTATGAATTAATGTACTAGTCTTTGTTTTTTCTTCTTTCTTTTGAATTAAATCTGTTGGTGTTTGGGTACCGAGTAAACCAATGATACAAAGAAGCATTGTTATAACAAAACAAACAAAGATGGCTGCTGGTGAAATCCATTGGTAAATAATTCCAGCAAGCCATGATCCTATGGCATAACCTATTGTTCCCCATATTCTTATTTTCCCGTATTGATAAGGTGAAGATGAAGCAATCTTTTCCATAACTGGATTTGTCCCATTAATTAAAGTTAAAACAAAACTATAACCAATAGTAATTGTAATTAAACTATCTGCAAACATAAAGGCAAAACCTCCAATGCCTGCTAAACTAAATAACACAAAGTTTACTTTTTTAACATCATATTTATCACTTAACATACCAATGACTGGTTGAAAAATCATCGACGTTAAAAAAGAAGTTGAAACAACTAGTGATACTTCACTGGCTTTAAAGCCTTTTCCTAATAAATAAACTGAAATTAATGCTGAAAATACGGCCCATGATAAATAATAGAAATTATACATGAGGAAATAACTTAAATAACTATTTTTATAACGTTTTAACATAAAAACCTCCTAATGAAATACTTTTAAATCTTTATTTGTTGGTACTTTAAAGAAGAAAACAAGAATTATACCAACAACACTATAAATAAATAAAACAAAATAAAACATTTGATAACTGGTAAAATCAATCAAATACCCTGCCAACATTTGAAATAAAATTGATGAAAAACTTTTACAAGCTGAAACAAGGGATAAAGCGGTGTTTTGTCTTGCGTTATCAACAATCGTTGTAATGATTTTTAAATTAATCATGACAAAAGCCATGGTTGCAACAGTTTTTGTAAGAAAAACAATAATGATTTGAATAATGAGTGATGAGATAAAACTAAAAGTAAAGAATTGTGCAAAAAGTAAAACAAAGACACTCATTAATAATTGTTTGTTTGTAAAACGATTCATATAATAGTGAGATAATAAAATAACAGGGACTTCTGATAATGTTGAAAAAAAGATAACCGTTGAAACATAATTAATTGGTAAACCACTTTGTTTCAACATGGCTGGTAAGTAAAGATGATGAACGTTGGTAATACCATAAAATAAACAAACAATAATTAAATAAAAAGGAATATGTTTGATTTTAAAAACCGATGCCATCGAAATCTTTTCTTCTGTTTTTTCCACGGGTGGTAAAATACTATGTGTTCCCAAAATACCAATCACACATAATAACTCCCCTATCGCAAAGAAAACATAAAGACTATAAGGTCCAATATTTTTATAAAGAGAGCCTGCAATAATTGTCGCTATGGCATAACCAATCGTTGCCCAAACACGGATTGAACCATATTTAAATCTTGAAAGAATAGCCATTCTTTCAATGATTGGATTTGTTCCATTGGTAATTGCTAAAACTAAACTATACGCAAAAGTAATTAAATAAATATTCTTTAAAAAAATAAAGATGATTCCCGATATACCGGCAATGAGTAATAAGATACTATTAACATACTTAGATTCATATAGATCATTAAGCTTCCCAATAAAGGGTTGTACAATGACGGATAAAACATAAGAACAGGAAACAACAAAGCTAACCTGAGAAGCACTAAATCCTTGATCCATCAAATAAACAGAAATAAATCCTGAAAAGAACGCTAAACTAAAGAAAAAGAAGAAATACATTAAGAAATAACTCAAATAACTATCATGATAATGTTTAAAAATTTTCATTTTTTCTCCCCATTAAAATACTTTTTTTATATAATAGAAAAGAGGTGATGATATGCTTTTACAAGAACAAATGAAACAAGATATCTTTTCATATAATGAACGAATAATTGTTGATTTTATTTTAGAAAAACAAGAAAAAATCAAAGATTATTCTACTAAAATGATTGGTGATGAAACCTATACGGCCCCTTCTACCATTATTCGTATTGCTCATAAATTAGGTTTTCAAGGTTGGTCTGATTTTAAAGAAGCCTATCTTGATGAAGTAATCTATTTAAACAATCACTTTCAAGAAATAGATCCTAATTATCCTTTTACCAATCAAGATACAATGATGAAAATTGCTCATAAAATAACTCAACTACATATCGAAAGTGCAAAAGATACGGCTTCTTTAATTCATCACGATTCTTTACAAAAAGCCATTCAAATTCTAAGAAAAGCTAATGTTGTTAAAGTCTTTGCTGTTGCCAATTTAAATTTCATTGGAGAAGAATTTGTTTTTAAATTAAATCGTATTCATAAAAAAGCTTATATTGAATCTGCACAAGATAATCAATTTCAAGATGCAATTATGACAACAAGTGATGAATGTGCCATTTGTTTATCTTATTCAGGAGAAACCCCTACTCTTTTAAAAACAGCAAATTTTTTAAAAGAAAATAAGGTACCTATCATTGCAATTACAAGTTTTGGTAAAAATAGTTTATCGGATCTTGCAACCGTAACATTAAATGTTTCTACTAGGGAAAAATCATTTTCTAAGATTGCTGGATTTACTTCTTTAGAATCTATGAATATTGTTTTGAATATTCTTTATTCATGTTTGTTTTCTTTGAATTATCAAGTAAACTTAGATTATAAAATCAATGTTGCTAAAAGAGTGGAACTTAATCGTGAAATAGATAATGAAGTTATTGAAGAACATCTCAAAGAAGATTAGTTCTTCTTTTTTATTTTAGACATTCATCTAAAATAGCAACACCTTTTTCTAATAAGTCACTACATGATCTTTTCTTCTCTTTGTTTTCTTTTAAAAGGCTATGACAACAAAGACTTCCTACCTGTTCTTTAAAATCCATGGCCAAACATTTACCACAAGCATAACTTTTGAGCTTTGACTGAGGGTAGTCTATATTTCCATCACTCGTTTCTAAATAGGAACAAATCATTGCCATAAGTATTGGAATACAGCACATTTCTTCTAATCCTGCAATACCTCTACCGAGACTTTCTGCTAATTTAAAAAGTTCTTTTTCATTTAACTTTAAAAGATCTTGGTAACTACATAAAAATGCCTGAGCACAGTTGTAACCTTGGTTATGTAATTCTTTTACTTTTTCTTCTCTTTGACTCATCATCCTCACCTCACATCCATTAGTTTATTGATTTTAAAAAGTTTTGAAATATAAAAAAATGTAAACGGAGAGACGTTTACATTTTCTGATTTATTATTTTATTTTTTTGTAAATAGAATTTACATCAAACACAAATACATAAAATAAAGTCCATAACATAAAAGCATAATGATTCCACAAGGCTTCCTTAATTCTTGATGTTTCATTGTACCAAACCAGAGAACTAATCCAGCTATTACTGCAATCATAGAATCAATCATAAACTTACTTTCGAAAGGAACACTACAAATAAGAGATGTTGTTCCAATAACAAAAAGAATATTAAAAATATTACTTCCTACAATATTGCCTATCGCAATTCCTGCATTACCACGTTTTGCAGCTGTTACAGAAGTGACGAGTTCAGGAAGTGATGTTCCAAAAGCAACAATTGTTAAACCAATAAAGCGTTCACTCATACCAAAATAACGAGCAATGGCACTGGCCCCACTTACCGCAAAGTCACTTCCTTTAACAACAAGGATTCCTCCAATGAGAATAAAGAGAAGACATTTCCAAACAGGAATATCTTTTTCTTTTTCTTGAGTTTCACCATTTCTTGCCATGATAAATAAATAAACAAGATAAGCAATAAAAAGAATCCAAAGGAAAATACCTTCAATAAAAGTAATTTTCATATCTGTCATACCAAAGATCATGAGGATGATTGTTATAAAAATCATAAAGGGAATTTCATAACGAATGGTTGATTTTTGTATTTTTACATTGGTGATCAAGGCTGTAATACCTAAAATAATAAAAATATTTAAGATATTACTACCTACCACATTCCCAATAGTAATCCCTGCATTTTGTTGTATGGCAGCCGTAATACTTACAGCAGCTTCAGGCATACTTGTTCCCATAGCAACAATTGTAAGACCGATGATTAGTTGGGGAATACCCAGTTTTCTAGCAATGCTTGCCGCCCCGTCTACAAACCAATCAGCTCCTTTTACTAGAAAAACAAAACCTACTAATAAAATAATAATTTGTTGAATCATAACGATTACTCCTTCCTTTTATTTTGCAGTAGGTATAAAAAAAGCGGACTCCTACTGCATTGCAGTAAAAGTCTCGCTATTCAATCACTTTCCGAGTTATAAATTTTATAACTGTACTGACGAAGAAGTGAACCAAGTGCTTGGCAAGCTACTCCCTTTTATGAATTTATTCTATCAAATAATATTTTTTTAAGCAACTTTAAATTAATTTTAAATATTTAAAGGCATTGTATAAGCCATCTTCATTTACATCACCAGTAATATAATCAGCGGCTTCTTTAATTTCAAAGCCACCATTACCCATCGCAACATTATAAGCGCAACATTCAAACATCGATAAGTCAATTTTAGCGTCACCAAAAGAAATCGTATCTTTAGGATCAGCATGTAAATAATCTAATAGGACTTCAATAGCATGTCTTTTAGTAATACCTGTAGGTCCTAAATCACCAAATAATGCAACTTCTCCTTTGCCTCCCCAAGTATTCGCAACTAAATGAGGGAAGTCTACTTTAGAATCTAAATGGTCTTGATATGTTCTTAAAATGAAACTGATTTTATTAACATCGTCACGGTATAACGCATCTCCTTGTAAATGAATGAAACCATCAATAAAATGTTGAGCAGAACTTTTAGCATTCTCTAAGCTTGCTCCTTTACCTTTGGCATATTTTACCATGGTTTCAGGTCCTTGTTCTAACATATAATCATTACAATACATACCACTATTAGCTTCTAAATAAAAACCAATATGTCTTTCATTACACCAATCAACAATATTTTTTACATCTTCTTTAGACAAACCTTGATGCATTACAACATGATTATTATCTTCAACATAAGCACCATTTCCACCAATCATTCCATCTAAATCACATAAATTTCTTTGTAATATTTCTGCTTTTGAACACCCTGTACAAATATAAACTTTATGGCCATTAGCTCTAGCTTGATCAACAGCTTTTGCGGCTGAAGCAGGTAATTTTGCTTCATAATCAATTAATGTTCCATCGACATCTAAAAATACAATTTTACTCATAAGTTTTCTCCTTAAATTAATTTTAAATATTTAAAAGCATTATAAAGTCCGTCTTCATTTACATCATTGGTAATATAATCAGCGGCTTCTTTGATTTCTGGTCCACCATTACCCATCGCGACATTGAAACCACAACATTCAAACATAGACAAATCTACTTTGGCATCACCAAAAGAAATGGTATCTTCTTTATCCACTTTTAAATAATCCAACAACACTTTAATGGCATGTTTTTTATTAATTCCTGCAGGACCTAAATCACTAAATAAAGCAAGTTCTCTTTTACCTCCCCAAGTATTATGTGCTAAATGAGGAAAGGCATTAATTGCATCTAAATGATCTTGATAATCACGAATAATAAAGTCTATTTTATTAACATCTTCACGATAAAATTCATCTCCATGAATTAACGTAAAAGAATCAATAAAACTTTTTGCCTTTTCTGTTGCATTTGAAAGATCTGCACCTTTACCTTGACCGTATTTAATCATGACAGCTGGTCCATCTTTAATCATTTGATCATTACAATAAACCCCACTATTTGTTTCTAAGTAAAAAGCAAGATTTCTTTCTTGACACCAATGCACCACCTTTTTTACTTCTTCTAAAGGCATCGCTTGATGTATAATAACATGATCATGATCTTCAACGTATGTTCCATTTCCTAAAATCATTCCATCTAACTCACATAGATTTCTTTGTAAGATTTCATCTTTAGAACAACCTGTACAAATATAAACTTTATGGCCATGAGCTCTGGCTTGATCAACAGCTTTTCTTGCTGAATCAGGTAGCTTTGTTTCATAGTCAATTAAAGTTCCATCAACATCTAAAAATACAATTTTACTCATATTTTTCTCCTTTTTCTTATAACTTCATTGTACTAAAAAGAAAGGGAAAGTCATTGATAATCGTAAAAGTCAATGCTATAATGTTGATGAAGTTTAAAAACATGGAATATCACAAAACGAAAAGGTTAGAGTGGCAGCTCTAACCTTTTCTTGTTTTTTTAGCATGAACATTAAACACGAGGCTAGTTATCGTTTGAAAAATCTGTCTAACCCTTTGCATATGTAATAAGTCATTACGCCTGCCACGACAGAACAAACTAAGTTTAAAATCATGAAATACCACCTCCTTTCAAGGAGGGTCCGATAACACTTTTATTATATCAAAGTCTTTTACTTGATTTGTCTCAAATTTGTGTCAAATTTAAGAAGTGATATAATAGGGATACACAGGAGAAACATATATATGAGAAAAGATTTAGGAAATAAAATGCAATTTATGCCTTTACCTGTTTTAATGCTTGCAACATATGATCAAGATGGTAAGGCCAATGTCATGAATGCTGCGTGGGGTGGTGTTTATGATTATAATCAAGTTTATGTATCACTTTCTAAACATAAAACAACAGATAATTTAGAATTAAAGAAAGCTTTTACTTTATCTTTTGCGACAAAGAAAACTGAAAAAATTTCTGATTATTTCGGTGTTGTTTCGGGAAATAAAGAAGATAAGATTGCTAAAAGTGGTGTCCATGTAACGCCTTCAAAATATGTAGATGCACCAATTATTGAAGAATATCCACTTACTTTAGAATGTACTGTTGAATCTTTTGAAGATGGAAACTTAATTGGAAATGTTGTGAATGTTTCTATTGATGAAGATTATTTAGATGAAAATGGTAAGATAGATGTAGATAAAATGGAAATTATTGCTTTTGATATGGTCAATAATACGTATCGTGTTTTAGGGGAAAATGTTGGTAAAGCTTTCAAAGATGGTTGTGATTTATAGAAAATAGTGCATCGTTTGATGCACTATTTGTAGTTATGATAGTAGCGTTCTGGTAAAGGAGCATGTTTTTTATAGTTTTGAATATATAAAGGAAGATAAATAAGAGCTTCTTTTAAGGTTTGTTGGTAGATTTTATCAAGAATATCATTATATTTTTCCATTTCTTCATTATGATGGTAGTTAATAATTAAACCTTGGAGTTTATGAAAATTGAATGTGAGATGGAAACATCCATAAATAAGCCCCCTTTTTAAAAAGCTAGGTGCTTTTAATAAATGATCAATTCTTTTTAATCCTTTAAGAGCTTTTTTAATATCTAAATAAGATAGTTCAGGGAAAAAGGATTGAATAGTACATATTTCTTTTTCTTTAAAGCGAATATGTTCATAGATTTCTTTATGCAATGGATCTTGATGATTTCTTTTTAAAAGAAGACGATCGTAATCAGATTCTATTTCAAAATGATCCATATTTGTATTTTTAATCATCCTTTTAATATAAGGGTGCATTTGACTATCTAATAAATAATGACAAATAAAACCAAGAATATAAGCAAGTTGTGCTTCACTTTGAATAATATCTTGTGCCTTTTCAAAGAAAGTATTGGCTTTTTCTTGATGCATCTTTCTTGCTATTTTATTCCATCTTTCATAAAAGAAAATATCTGGACCATGAAGACCAATTAAAAAACAATTTTCATTTCTAAGTAATAAATCTTTAATATTTTGATCATCAAGATGTTTATAAACATCTTTACCAAAACAATAATGTGTATATCCAGCAGGCATTAGAGAAGTTCCTTATATTGTTCTTCTTTAAAACCAACAAGAACTTTGTCTTTCGTTTCAAGTATAGGTCTTTTAACAAGCATTCCATTAGTAGAAAGTAGTTCTAATTGTTCATCTTCACTTAAAGTAGGTAAAATATCTTTTAAATGTTTTTCTTTATAAAGATTACCTGATGTATTAAAGAATCTTTTAAGTGGTAGACCACTTTTTAAATAAAGTGCTTTTAATTCATCTTTACTTAATTTTTCTTCAACGATATGTCTTTCATCAAATTCAATTTGATGATCCGTTAAGAATTTTTTAGCTTTTTTACATGTAGAACATTTTGGATAACAAATAAATAACATAAATATCCCTCCTGAAACCATCATATCAAAAATACTGTTAAATGAAAAATAATAAGGCTTATTATTGTATACTATTTAAAGATGTGATAAAATCTATTCAAATAAAGATAGAGGCGCAAGATGTTATGAGATTATTATTATTTGATGCAACAAGGTAATGAAGGAGGAGCACTTGCCGAAAGATTGTATCTATTGCATGAGGTATAATCTTGGGTGTCTAGGGAAGACCTATTCAACTGTCATTATCTAAAGGTAATGGGGAGCTATCATTGATAACGAATTTTTTGTTGCAATGATACTCATTGCAATTTTTTATTTGTCACTTTTTATAAGAGGATGAATAAAATATAGGGAGGAAATTATGAACGATATTATTGAAGCTATAAGTTGTGAAAAAGAAATTATTCAACTTAAGTTATTAAATGTACCAAAACATCCTAAAATGATTGCGAAAATCTTTTCTATATTTAAAGATGAAGAAATAAATGTAGACATGATTTCACAAGTTACGGTTGATGATTTTGTACAAATTGAAATTACATTAGATCAAGAATTCCAATTAAAACTAAATCAAGCAATCATGAAATTAAAAGATGAATTTAAACAAATTCAAATTTATCAAATTAGAAAATATGCTAAAGTTGCGGTTGGGGGAAAATTGGTGGAAACAACACCAGGTTTAGCAGCAGAAGTATTTGATGTCTTAGGACAAGCTAATATTCATTTTTATCAAATTACGACAAGTAAAAGAACCATTTCTTTAGTTATTGATAAAGAGAATTTAGATCAAGCAATTCAATTATTAAAAGAAAGATTTCATATTGAGGAGGATGAATAAATATGACAATTTTTGAAGGAAGTGCAGTTGCACTTGTATTACCAATGTTTGATAACGGAGACATTGATTTTGAAGGATTTAAAAAACAAGTTCAAAGAATGATTGATGGTGGTGTACAAGCTTTACTTGTAAATGGAACAACAGGTGAAACAGCAACCATTACAATTGAAGATGAATTTAAATTATTAGATCTAACACTAGAACTTGCGAAAGGAACAGGTGTTAAAGTTATTTGTGGAGCTGGTTCAAATGATACACAAACAGCTTTAAAGAAAGCACGTTATGCTAAAGAAAAAGGGGCAGATGCGATTCTTGTTGTAACACCTTACTACAATAAAACAAGCCAAAGAGGTTTAATTCAACATTATACAACAATTGCGGATGCTGTTGATATTCCAATGATTTTATACAATGTACCAGGAAGAACAGGATTAAATATTTCGGTTGATACTGTTGTTGAACTTGCTAAACACAAAAACATTCAAGCAATGAAAGATGCCACAGATAATATTGCTTATGCTATGGAAGTATTAGCTAAAACAGCTGATTTAGACTTTGATTTATATTCAGGATGTGATGATAATATTCTTCCATTTATGGCAGCTGGAGGAAAAGGAGTTATTTCTGTTACTTCTAACTTATATCCAGAAGCGGTAGAAAAATTAACACAATTAATTTTAAAAGGAAATATTAAAGAAGCACAACCATTAGCTTATGCTTTAGATCCTATTTCACGTTTATTATTTATTGATGTAAACCCAATTATGCCTAAAGCAGCTCTTGCTAAAATGGGAGTATGTGGAGAACATTTAAGATTACCATTAATTACAACAACTGATGAAAATAAAAAAGCATTATTTGATGCAATGGATGAATTTGAAAAATTGGGGTATTAGGATGAAAGTAGTATTATATGGATATGGTTTGATGGGTAAGAAAGTTGCTCATCAATTAAGAGAAAAAGATGAATTTGATTTAATTGGTGTGGTTTCTTATGAATTTGATGAAAAAGCACCAGAAGCGATGTATAGTAATTTAACAGAAGTTCAAGATCGTGCGGATGTGATTATTGATTTTTCGCATCCAAACAATCTTGATGATATTTTAGCTTACGCTAAAAAGAATAAAACAAAAGTTGTTTTCGCAACAACTGGTTTTTCTAAGGAACAATTAGATAAGATTGAAGAAGCTTCTAAAGAAATTGCAATCTTCCAATCTTATAATACAAGCTTTGGAATTCAAATGATGACAAAAATTTTAAGACAAGTTGCTAAAGAATTCTATGATAATGGTTATGATATTGAAATCTTAGAAAAACATCATAATCAAAAAATTGATGCACCATCAGGTACAGCAAAACTTTTATATGAAGTAATGGAAGATGAAATTCAAGGAACAACACCTGTTTATGATCGTAGTTCACTTCATGAAAAAAGAAAAAAAGAAGAAATTGGTATTCAAGCCCTTCGTGGTGGAACAATTTTTGGTGAACATGAAATTATGTTTGCAGGATTAGATGAAATTATTGAAATTAAACATACAGCTTTATCAAAAGATGTTTTTGTTCAAGGTGCTTTAGCTGCAGCTAAAGCTTTACAAGATAAAGAAGCTGGTTTATTTACATTAAAAACACTTTATTAGGGAGAAAAGAAATGGTTTTACAAACTGAATTTGCACAAATTAAGGGAAATGATTTATACATAGATGATGTGAAAGCAACTGATTTAGTAAAACAATATGGGTCACCACTCTATGTTATGTCAGAAGGGCATATTAGAAAACAATTTAATACATTAAAAACAAAAATGATTGATAAATATGAAAATACATTACCATTATTTGCTTCTAAATCATTTTCATGTAAAGCAATCTATAAGTTAGCTATGGAATATGGAGTAGGAATTGACTGTGTTAGTGCAGGAGAAATCTCTGTTGCTTTAAAAGCAGGATTTGATCCTAAAAAAATCTATTTTCATGGAAATAATAAATTACCTTCAGAAATTCAATACGCATTAGAAAATGGTGTAGAAAACTTTGTTATTGATAACTTCTATGAAATTGAACTTGTTGAAGAAATCGCTTCAAAATTAAATGTCATGGTCAATGGTTTAGTTAGAATCACACCAGGTGTTTATGCTGGTGGACATGATTATATCCGTGTTGGAGCCAAAGATACAAAATTTGGTTTTTCAAGTCATGATAATACATACTTAAAAGCAATTAAAAAAGTTATTGATGCACCACATATCAATTTTGATGGAATTCATTGTCACGTAGGTAGTCAAATTGAAGAAATTCAAGCTTATGTACTTGCAATGAATAAATTTGTAGATATTGCTTATGAAATCTATGATATCTTTGGAATCGTTATTAATAAATTAAATGCTGGTGGTGGTTTTGGTATCCAATATACAGCAAGCGATCATCCACTAGAATTCGATGATGTTGTTTCCACAATCATGGATATTATTTATAAAGGTTTCGATAGAAGAGATATGAAACGACCAATGGTCTTAGTAGAACCAGGACGTTATTGTGTAGGTAATGCAGGTATTACTTTATATACAGTAGGTTCTTATAAATATATTAGAGATATTAGAGATTATATTAGTGTTGATGGTGGAATGACAGATAACATTCGTTCATCATTATATAACGCTAAATATGATGCTGTTATTGCTAATAAAGCTGGACAAGAAGCAAATCATTTAGTAACAGTAGCTGGTAAAAACTGTGAATCAGGAGATATTTTAATTAGAGATATTATGTTACAAGATCCTCAACCAGGAGACATTCTAGCAATGTTCTCGACAGGAGCTTATCACTATTCAATGTCTTCTAACTACAACCAATTACCTAAACCAGCAGTAGTCTTTACATACCAAGGTCATTCTAAAGAAGTTATTCGTAGACAAACTTTTGATGATTTGGTTGCATATGATGTAGATTAAAAATATATAAATAGCCTCTAGGTTCACATAACCAAGGGGTTTTTTGATTTTATGACTATAAAGTGTACGGTGATAGAATCAAAGGCATATTATAAAATAATTTTTATAATATGCCGAGATGACCGCCGAGATGACCGCCGAGATGATTGCCGAAAGACCACCGAAAGACCGCCAAGAGGTTTATTATAAATATATTTTTTAGAAAGCACATTAAAATAATGTGTTTTTTTGTTACCTTTTTTCATTATAAAACGTATTATAAGTGAAAGAGCTCTTGAGGAGGATGTTATGAAATTAGATACAGAAAAAGTAATTGAAAAATACAAAGATCGTATTTTTGCGATAGGCTTATCCATCTTAAAGGATCCTGATGATGCCGAGGATGTTGTTCAAGAAACTTTTCTTAAATATCATACATATAAAAAAGACTTTGAATCAAAAGAACATATTCAATCTTGGCTATATAAAGTAGCTATTAATAAAGCAAAAGATATTCAAAGAAAGTTTTGGCGAAGAAAACAAGTATCGATAGAAGAATATATGGCTACTATTCCTTTTGATACACCACAGGATGAAGAATTATTTCAAGCGGTGATGGCTTTGCCATCAAAGTATAGTATTGTTATTCATTTGTATTACTATGAAGATTATTCAATTAAAGAAATTGCTCAACAATTAAAATTAAATGAAGGAAATGTCAAAGTAAGACTTTCAAGAGCAAGACAATTATTAAAAGAACAACTTAAGGAGAACTGGAACGATGAAGAATAAAGAAGCGTATAAACAAGCATTTAAACATGTTCACTATCAAAAAGAAGTTAACTTAAACAAAAAAAGAATTTCTAAACCACTTGTAACTATTATGACTTCATTCATTGTATTACTTTCTACCTTTACTGTAGCTTATGCTTTTGATGTAGGAGGTATTCAAAGTAAATTAGAAGTATGGTTTCGAGGAGAAAAAAGAAACGTTCAATATAAGGAAGAAGATGAAAATGCTTATCATTTCTATACAACAGATGAGGACGGTAATGTAGTTGATATGGGTATAAACATGGGATTTAAAGGAACACTTACAGGAATAGAACCAATGAGTGGTGATGAACTTGCAGAAAGTATGAATGATGATAGTGAAATTGTTTATAACGAAAAAGAGGATAAATATTTATTCTATTATCAAAATAAGGTAGTGGATATTACTCATATGTTTGATAAAGAAAAGGAATGTTATTTAGTGATCAATAATGGTGAAAAAGATATCTATTTTGTTATTAGTTATAAAGATCAAATAGATGGGGATAGTACTATATCACAGTATAGTGATGAAAATGCAGCAGTTACACAAGGTGTAAAGGTTAAAGATATTAAGGATCGATTTGTAAGAATTAAGTAAAAATGGAGGATTTTCCTCCATTTTTTGATACAATAAGATAAAGGAGCTGATCTTATGGAATTACTATTTGTTTTTGCAATGATTCTTATTGTTCTTTATTACTTTTATCAAAAAAGACCTAAAACACATTTTCCAAATATCCCTTATCAAGATCATAAAAAACATGTGCTTAACTATAAAAAGATAAAACCAAATAATAAACAACCACAAGATTTACAATATACAACCTATTTACTTTCATTAATAAATGAACTTCCTCAAGATGAATTTATTCTTATTTATGCATGTTTAAAAAAATGGGAAAAACAAAAAGAAATTACTTTAGAAGAAAAAGAGGGAGAACTCAACATTCATTTTAATAAATCTTATACAAATAATTATGTTGAAGATCAATTGTTTCAAATGCTTTATCGTTTAGAGATTGATCACATTGTAGAAAATAAAGTTATTAGTAAATGGATGGAAGCAGATTTTGATAAGGTTGTTCAATGGAAAAAAACTTATCTAAAAGATATGCAAAACAAAATCAAACAAGAACATAAATTTGTAGATGGAAGATATAGTTTAGAAATCTACCAAGATTTAGAAAACATATTAGGTTATAAAAAATATTTGGATGCTTATAAGGAAGTAGAAACGGAAGAAGAAAACATCTATGCAATGTTATTTGGATTAAAGGAATGTCCTTATCATATGTATACTTTCTTTATTATGAAAAACGATGACGATAAGCCAATGATAAATAGCTCATTAAAATAGAATCAGATTTTATCTGATTCTATTTCTTTCATATAACCTACCGTAATAATACCTGCTGGTAAAGCAACAATTGCAATTCCCATAAAAGAAGAAATCATTGTAATTATTCTTCCTAAAGTTGTTATTGGATAAATATCCCCATAACCAACGGTAGTAAGAGAAATGGTTGCCCAATAAACAGCATCAAAAAAAGTATTAAAACTATCCGGTTCAACATTAAAAATAATAAGGGCACAAACAAAAATATAACCAACGGCTAAATAAAGAACAGCAATCAAAGCATTCTTTGAATTTTTACCAACTTGAATAATAATTTGAATATTTTTTGAATAACGAAAGCTTTTAAAGATTCTTAAAACACGGAAGGTACGAATAAGACGAATGGTTTTAAGGGCTTTAAATCCTTTATTTATAATATTGATTGAAGGAAGTATTGATAATAAATCAATAATTGCCATAAATGAAAATGGATATTTTATGTAAGAAATAAAGCAAGGATCATCATATTTTAAATCAGCTGTAGCCCATCTTAATAAATAATCAATAATAAAAATTATAACTGTAATTAAATCAAGTGTTGTAAATAACTTTGTTTCTTGTTTAAAAGTAATAGGAATAATACTCATAAATATTGTAAACATCAGCACAAGATCATAAATATGACTTGTTGTGTCATCTTCTTTAGATACTTCTATAATTTCATAAATACGTTTTTTCATAACATCACCTTTATTAAACATACCATAGAAAGTATTTATTTCATATCATGAAAGTTACGAAAATATTAATTCCTTTTTGATAAGATAAAAGTAAGAAAAGAGGGATACTATGTATAAAATTATAGCATGCGATTTGGATGAAACATTGTTGAGTGATGATCGTACTATTTCTAAGGATAATGTTGAAGCCATTCAAAAAGCAAAAGAATTAGGAGTTAAATTTGTTCCAGCAACAGGAAGAGGCTTCAATACTGTTGGAGGAACACTTAAAGATTTAGGATTGTATGATTTAGAAAATGAATATGTTATTTCTTATAATGGCGGAGCCATTACTGAAAATAAAGGAAGTAAGTTACTTCATTTTGAAGGAATTTCTTTTGAAAAAGCAAGTGTTCTTTATAAAAGAGGTTTAGATTATGACGTTTGTATTCATGTTTATACAAAAGACATGGTTTATGCTTATAAATATGTCCAAGAAGAAAAAGATTATTTGGCAGGAAGAATGGAAGTCACTGAAATCTTTGATGATAATATTGATTTTTTAAAGGGACAAGAAATTGTGAAAGTCTTGTATATGAATACGGATTATCAATATTTAAAAGGCATTGAAAATGATTTAAAAGAAATAACTGGTGATTTAGATGTCAGTTATTCATCTAATCGTTATATTGAATTTAATCATCAAGGAGTTAATAAAGGTCAAGGATTAAAGAAACTTGCAGAGTTATTACATGTAGATATGAAAGAGACAATTGCGATAGGTGATAACTTTAATGATTTATCCATGATTAAAGTGGCAGGTCTTGGTGTAGGTGTACAAAATACAGTTGAAGAAATGAAAAAAGAATGTGATATCATCACAAAGGCAACGAATAATCAAGGAGCTATTGCAGAAGTTATTAATCAATATATTTTAGGCACAAATTAAATTTTGTGCTTTTTTTCTTTCTTGGTATAATGGGATAAATACGAAAAGAGGAAGCCTATGAAATCATTTTTTACCGAAACAATATTAAATAGAGGAAAAGCTTATTTTGAACAAAATAGAGTTTTTTCTGTAAATCAATATGATAACCAAACCTATACAGGGATTATTTTAGGAAATGAAGCTTATCATACTAAAATTACTTTAGATGAACATTATGATGTCATGTCTGCATCGTGTGATTGCCCTTATGCAATAGAAGGAAAACATTGTAAACATGAAGCAGCACTTTATTTTGCGATTGAAGATCGACTTCCTAAAGATGAACAACAATATTTTGATATCAATGCTTTATTAAAAGATATTCGTAGAAGAACACATGGCAGTTTTATGTTAAAACGAGAATTCAATCAAGAATTTAAAAAATATTTAAAACGTATTATTCAACTAAATGAACAAGGAAATTTTCATATTACCAATTATCAACGAGTCGTTGATGAATTCTTAAGTTCTAATTATCCTAAAGATTACTGTCATGAAATACTTCAAATCATGTTTCAAGGTTATAGTAAGTTACTTACAAGCACACATAATAAAGAACTCACAACCCGTTGGCTTAAAGAAAATATGAAATATCAAAGATATGAAGATGTGTTTAGTTATATTATGATTGTTATCTATCAATTAGATGTCAAAGATCAAATAGATATTATTAGAGAAATGCTTTTAACGAAAAGAAAAGTATCTTTATTAAATACATACTTTAAAATTATCAATGATCATCATTTAGATATGAAAAAATATCTAGATGATATTCAAATTTATAATAATAATGAAGATTATATTACAGAAATGATACGTTATTATGTAGACCATCAACAAGTAGGTCTTGCTCGTCTTTACTATAAAAAACATGAACAAAATATTAGAAAAAAAGAAACCAAGGCAAAACTTGATTCATTGCTTGATCCTGAACATGAAGATGCCTACTTGAATTATATTTATTCTAAATTAGATTATTATAATTCATCGCATATTCCTGTTTATTATGAAGATTTAAAACAATTTTATGGAATTAAGTTTGAAGATTATTTACTAGATTTTATGGATGCAATTAAACCTATCTATGATGATTATGAATTAGCTTTAATGTTTAGACAAAATCAAGATGTTAAATATTTAATCTATGTTTTACTTCAAAGACCAAATATGACACTCTTTGAACAAACAAAAGGAATGATTAGAGAATATAGTTTAGAAATGTATTTAATGGTTTATGTTGAATGTATAAAAAAATATATAGAAAAAGGAAATTCAAATTATTATTTTAAAGGTTACATCTATGAACTTTTTAGAGATTTAGAAAAAATGTCAAAAATAGAGTTTGTTGATATGATAAAAAAAGAATTTCCAAGAAGAAAGAAAATACACGAAATGTTAGATGAATGTTTAGAAGAAGGTGATGAAATTGAAATTTAATATTAATTTAAATGTTGTAAAAAGTAAAAATAACTTAGAGATTGCCAGAAGATATCATCACTATGATAATGTAGAAAGTATGCATATGACTTTAAAAGATGATCTTTATCATATCGATGCAATCGTTTCAATTTTTAATCACATGCAAAAATGTTCATTAGAAATCAAAGACAATAAAATTGTTTCTTATAAATGCGCGTGTCCATTTAATGATCAAGATTCTATGTGTGGCCATTTAGGGGCTGTTATTATGAAACTTAATGAATTAGAAATCAATGATTTTCCTTTTGATTATCAAAGTGAAAAAGTAGAAAAAATGAAAGAAATTGAAAAAGAAAATCAAAGACAAAGAAGAAAAGCACAACTTAGACAACTAGCCCATACTTCATCACGTCTCATTGATTTAAGTAAAAATCAATATCAAACAGAATTACAATTATCTATTAATAATGAAAAATATGATTTAACACCTTTTATTTATCTTCAAGGTGATGAAATAAATGTAGAATATAAAGTTGGAAATGAAAAGAAGTATGTTGTCAAAAACATTACAGATTTTATTGATCGAATCAATCATCAAGAAAATTATAGATATGGTAAAGCATTAGAGTTTGTACACAGTGAAAAGAATTTTACAGAAAATGCCTTAAAACAAATTGATTTCATGAAAAAAGCCATTTTCTTTAGAAGTCAAGATATAGAAGACTATAACTATTACTATGAACCCATTAAAAGAAATATTTCGATTGATAAACGTTTACTCGATGAACTTTATGAAATTAATAAGGATAATCTTTCTTTTGGTGAAATAGAGCCTGATCTACGTTTATATATAAATAAAGAAGAAGATTTTTATGTCATTAGAGTAAGTATCAATCAACAAATGTATATTGGAAATAAACATGGTTATCGTTATGAAATGAATAATGGAAAGTTTTATATGGAACGTATAATTCTTGATGAAGAGGGGAGTATTGCCCGTTTTTTAGAAAGCATTATCGAAAATGAAGGACAACTGATTGTTTTAGAGGAACAATATCATGATTTCTACAAATATGTTTTACTACCAATTCTTTCATATTTTGAAGTCTTCGATCAAAGTCAAGAAGAGATATCAACCTATGATGAAATTAAAATCTATGGGGATATTGCTGATAATCAAATAATTTATTTTCAACCGGTCTATGTAGATGAAAATCAAAATAGAGTGTATGGCTTCAATAAGCAATTGATGACAACTTATCAACAAGATTTGGTAGAAAAATATATTGAACGTTATGCTTCTTCTATTGATACAGAAAAACATCGTGCTTATTTTGATACCAATAGTCAAACAACCTATGAATTTATTTTTGAAGGTTTAGATTATTTAAAACAATATGGGGATGTTTATGTATCAGATGCTTTAAAAAGAATAGGAAAGAAGATTTCTTATAATTTACATGTCGGTGTCAGTATTGAAAATGATCTTTTAAAATTTGATATTTCATCCCATGAAATACCAAAGAAAGAATTACAAGGGGTTTTAAATCAATATCGCCGTAAGAAGAAATTCTATCGTTTAGAAAATGGAGAGCTTCTTTATTTAGAGTCACCTGATTTAGAAGAATTAAGTCAATTTATGGATGATTATCATATTGATGTCAAAGACATTGATAATGGTGAGTTCTCTATGAATAAACAAAGAATGTTGGCGATCGATGAAGAAAATGATTTTGAATATGTTGAACTCGATAGAGAAGAATCTTTTGTAGAAACATTAAATCGTTTTAAATCAGCAACTCAAAAAGAATATCCACTTACTAAAGATTATGAAAATGTTTTAAGAGATTATCAAAAAGATGGCTATGTTTGGCTTCATACCTTAAAAGATTATGGATTTAATGGTATTCTTGCTGATGATATGGGGTTAGGAAAAACTCTACAAATCATTACGTTATTAGATTCTTTAGAAACAAAAAGACCAAGTCTTGTTGTTTGTCCTTCATCCCTTATTTATAACTGGGAAGATGAGGTTCGTAAATTCTCTAAAAAATTACCAGTTACTTGTATTACAGGGAATATGCAAACAAGAAGTGAATTGATTAAAGAAATCAAACAAGGATTATATGTAACTTCTTATGATTATATGCGTAGAGATTTTGAACTTTATCAAGGAATTGAATTTGAATATGTTATCTTAGATGAAGCACAATATATCAAAAACCAAAAAACTAAAAATGCCCAATCAGTTAAAACCTTAAAAACAAGACATAAATTAGCTTTAACGGGAACACCAATTGAAAATAGTTTAGCGGAATTATGGTCAATCTTTGATTTCTTGATGCCACAATACTTATTTAATTATCATTATTTCCAAAAACAATATGAAAATGACATCGTTAAAAACAATGACGAAGAAAAAACAAAACAACTTAAAAAACTAGTCACACCATTTATTCTAAGAAGAAATAAAAAAGAAGTCTTAACAGAATTACCAGATAAAATCGAACAAAATATGATTTTACCATTTAATGATGAAGAAGAAAAAATCTATGTAGCTAATCTTGCTAAAGCCAATAAAGAATTACAAGAACTTTATGATATAGAGGGTTCTGATAAGATGCAAATTTTAAAGCTATTAACACGACTTAGACAACTTTGTTTAGAACCACGTCTTGTTTATGATAATATTGATCAGCCTTCTTCTAAATTAAAAGCTTGTATGGAATTGATTAAAACAATGCAAGAAAATAAACAAAAAGTATTACTCTTTTCATCATTTACTTCTGTTTTAGATTTAATTGCTGAAGAATGTCAAAAAGCAGGTATTACATATTACATGCTTACAGGAAGTACAAATAAGGAAGAAAGAAGAGAACTTGTTTCAAGATTCCAAAAAGATGATACAACAGTATTCTTAATTTCTTTAAAAGCAGGTGGTACAGGTCTTAACTTAACATCGGCTGAAAATGTTATTCATTATGACCCATGGTGGAATGTATCGGCGCAAAACCAAGCAACGGATCGTGCTTATCGTATTGGTCAAAAGAATAATGTTCAAGTATTTAATCTTGTGATGAAAGATAGTGTAGAAGAGAAAATTATTGAAATGCAAAAACGTAAAAAAGAATTAGCGGATATGTTTGTAGAAAATAATAGTGGTGGCTTATCGCAAATGTCTAAAGAAGATATCTTAAGTTTATTTACAATGTAAAAGACGGGAACCCCCGTCTTTTAATTAAGCAATGATGTATCAATAATTTGATAATTTGCACGATGAATGTAAAGAGCTTTCCCATCAATCATAAGCTTCGTCATTTTAGGTAACTTTTTAGGAACTGACCAATAAACTTCATCTCCTGAATAAGCTGTAATTGGTTGACCTAATTGTGATTTAATCACAACAACTCTTGATTTACCAAAGTAATTTTTATACTTATTAATAATATTAGCGATATATGTATTATTTGAAAGTTTACCATTATCATTACTTTCTATGTCTTCTTGAGTAAAATCAACATTTGGTTTTAATCCTTTTTGAGTAAAGATACATGTATCTCCACAAGATTCAATTTCTTGACCATCAATGGTAGTGGTAATAACTGAAGATAATTCATATCCTGTAATAATACTTCCATCACTATCATAAGAAGTTGTTTCTACAGGATTACCTTGAATATTGATTTTATCTCCTGTTGTTGTCATAACTCTTTTTCCATAGTTATCAAAGGTATCAATGGTATAACCATTACCAACAAGGTTTCCTTTAATATCGTTGATCTTTGATTCAAACATGGCACATCCTGTTAAGCTTACAAGCATTATACAAGATAGTAATACTGTGATTATTTTTTTCATATTCCCACTCCTTTTCTAAATTATAACAAATTTTTGTGCATAGAACTTAAAAATAAAGTAAAATATAAAAAGAGGTGAAGACCATGTTACTCAAACAAATGAAGTATTTTATTACAGTTGTTGATTTACATAGTTTTACAGAAGCAGCTGAACAGTGTTTTATTTCACAATCAGCTATTTCCCAACAAATCAAAGCTTTAGAAAAAGAATTAGGGGTACGCTTATTTGAAAGAAGTAAAAGACAATTTTCTTTAACTGCGGCAGGAGAATATTTTTATCGTCATGGAAAAGTACTTCTTGATGAAATTGAAGATTTTAAAGAAGAAACAATTCGTCGAGGAGAAGACCAAGAATTAAACCTAACAATAGGTTATCCTAAAAACTTTAGTACTAATGAATTATTAGAAACAATTGTTGAATTTAAAAGAATTTATCCAGAAGTTAATATTTCAGTAGTAAGTGGTACACATGAGGAATTGTTTGAACTATTAGTTGATCATCGTATTGATATGAAAATTAGTGAACAAAGAAGAACGTTTAATAATGATTATTATAATGAAAAATTAAAAGAAAGTGTTTCTTTTATTGAAATCTCAACACTTTCTCCATTATCTAAAAAAGAGGTTATTAGTACAGATGATTTAAAGAATATGTCTTGTATTTTAGTTGTATCTAAAGATAGAGAAGATTCAGAAAGAGAATTTTATGAAAAGTCATTAAATCTTTCGCATCGTTTTCTTTATGCAGATTCTTTAGAACAAGCTCATCTAATGGTAGCTAGTCAAAGGGGTTATTTACCCATTGATCAAATAGGTCATTTAGATAAACCTGTGTCAGGAATTAAAAGAATTGAATTATCTTATAAAGGTAATCCTATTCAAAGAAACTATTTTGCCTGTTGGCCAAAAGATAAGACAAATTATTATATAGAAGAATTTGTAAAGATGTACAAAGAAGCATTAAATAAGTAAAACTTATAAAGATGATTAGGAATTGAAATTGTTTCAATTCCTTCTTTTTTTTATCATATAGGTGAAAAAAGGAGAGAGAAAGATGGCACAAGTTCTTGTATTAATGAGTAGTTCTAGAAAAAATGGAAATACTGATCGACTAGCAAACACATTTATAAACGGTGTAGAAGAAAATGGGTATTCTACAGAAAAGGTCTACGTTAACTATCAAAATATTAAACCTTGTTTAGGATGTAATATATGTCAAAAAACGAAAGAATGTATTCAAAAAGATGACATGCAAGATATTTATAAAAAGATGTTAGAAGCAAAAGTCATTGTCTTTGCTTCACCGGTTTATTTTTATACATTTAATGCTTCAATGAAGTTATTAATTGATCGTACATTTGCGATTGAAAAAACAATTCATGACAAAGATTTCTATCTACTTACAACAGGATTAGCTCCTGAAGAAAGTTATTTTAGAATCATTAAAGATACTTTTCAAAAGTATATTGATTGTTTAAGAGTTGGTGGTAATCGTTTTGTAGATTATGTTTTAGGTTTCCAAACAGGGAATAAAGATGATATTGAAAAAACAGATTCAATAGAAAAAGCATATAAAATGGCAAAGGAGATAAAAATCAATGAGTAAAAGTTTAATTGTTTATTTTTCACATAATAAAGAAAATTATTTCTCGGGAAATATTGTTAATTTAGAAAAAGGGAATGTACAAGTTATTGCTGAAACATTATCTACAATGATTGATGCAGATATTTATCAAATCAAAGAAGTGGACGCTTATCCATTTGATTATCATGAATGTACAAAGCGTGCAAGTGAAGAACTTAAAAATAATGCTCGTCCACAAATCTTAGATCCATTAGAAAGTATTGATGAATACGATACAATTTATTTAGGTTATCCAAACTGGTGGTCAACAATGCCAACGATTGTTATGACATTTTTAGAAAGTTATGACTTTACAAATAAGCATATCTATCCAATTTGTTCACATGAAGGAAGCGGTATGGGGAGAAGTGAAAGTGATTTAAAGAAACTTTGTCCAAATAGTATCCTTCATAAAGGCTTAAGTATTCGTGGAAGTCATGTTGATGGATGTAGACAACAATTAGAAAGAGGATTAGGAGGAAAATAAAATGACAGATAACGCTAAAAAATACCATGAAAAAATGTTTCCAGGGTATGTTTCAGATTTTTTAAGAACAGATCCAGAATTTATTGAAGCTTTTGATAACTTCGCTTTTGATGAAGTAGTTAATCAAGATGATTTAGATGACAAAACAAGATTTATTTCAATTCTTGCTGTTTTACTAGGATGTCAAGGAATTGACGAATTTAAAGGTATGCTAAAAGCTGCTTATAATTTTGGAGTTACTCCTGTAGAAATGAAAGAAATTGTTTATCAAGCTGTAGCTTATTTAGGAATTGGTAGAGTTTTCCCTTTCTTAAAAGCAGTTAATTGTTTTATTGAAGATACTTTAGGATTAAAACTTCCTTTAGAAAATCAAAATAATCCAAATCCAAATCGTTTAGAAAAAGGAGAACAAGCTCAAGTTGCTATCTTTGGTGAAGAAATGAAAGGATATGCCACAAGTGGTGATTCTAAAACAGTGCATATTCGCAAATGGCTTACAGATAACTGTTTTGGTGATTACTATACAAGAAGTGGTTTAGATTATAAACAAAGAGAAATGATTACTTTCTGTTTCTTATATGCACAAGGTGGATGCAAGCCACAAGCGATTGCTCATGCTAAAGCAAATATGCGTTTAGGGAATGATCAAGATTTCTTAATTAAAATTGTTTCTCAAAATGTTCCTTTTGTAGGATATCCAAGAAGTTTAAATGCGATTGATTGTATAGAAAAGGCAGGCAAAGAATAATGAAAGAAGTTATGATTGTTGTCGGTGCTGGACAAATTAGTATGGCTATTGCTAGAAGAGTGGGTGCTGGTAAGAAAATTATTTTAGGTGATAAAAATATTGAAAATGCTAAAAATATTCAAAAGACAATGGTGGATGCAGGATTTGATGTTGAAGTTATAGAAATGGATTTATCAAGTAGAGAAGACATTTTAAAAATGATTGATATGGCTAAAAATTATGGACCTATTAAAATGCTTGTCAATGGTGCTGGAGTTTCGCCTTCACAAGCACCAATCGAAGCTATTTTAAAAGTTGATCTTTATGGAACAGCTGTTTTATTAGAAGAAGTAGGAAAAGTAATTGCAGAAGGTGGCGTAGGGGTTACTATTTCATCGCAATCAAGTTGGCGTATGAAACAATTGACAGCTTTAGAAGATGAACAACTTGCATGTACACCAACTGAAGAATTATTAGACTTGGAAATCTTACAACCAGAAAATATTAAAGATACATTACATGCTTATCAATTAGCAAAACGATGTAATGAAAAACGTGTGATGGCTGAATCTGTTAAATGGGGACAACGTGGTGCAAGAATCAACGCTATTGCCCCAGGTATTATTGTAACACCGCTTGCCATTGATGAATTTAATGGACCAAGAGGAGATTTCTATAAAAATATGTTCGCAAAATGTCCAGCTGGTAGACCAGGAACTGCGGATGAAGTTGCAAATGTAGCTGAATTATTAATGAGTGATAAAGGTGCATTTATTACAGGGGCAACATTTTTAATGGATGGTGGAGCAACATCTTCTTATTACTATGGGCCTTTAAAACCAGAAGGAGGAAAATAGAATGAATGATTTTCAATTTCAAAACACAACAAAAGTTTATTTTGGTAAAGATCAATTAGATCATTTACATGAAGAAGTTTTAAAATATGGAAAGAGCGTCCTTGTTGTTTATGGTGGTGGATCGATTAAAAAAATTGGACTTTATGATAAAGTCATGAAAGAATTAAAAGATAATAATGTAGAAGTTTATGAACTTGCAGGTGTAGAACCAAATCCAAGACATACAACTGTCAATAAAGGAGCAAAAATCTGTAAAGAAAACAATATTACAGCTGTTTTAGGAATTGGGGGAGGATCTACTATTGATGCCTCTAAAGCCATTGCGGCTTTAACACTTGTAGATACAGATAATATTTGGGATTTAGTAGAAAAGAAAGTAGCATGGAATAATGCCTTACCCGTACTAGCAATGCCTACAATTGCTTCAACAGGAAGTGAAATGGATAAATCGTGTGTAATTGCTAATGTTGAAAAAGGTGTTAAAAGTGGAATCAATGGAGATATCTTAAGACCTAAAGCAGCTTTCCTTGATCCTACAAATACATTTAGTGTTTCACCTAAACAAACAGCTTGTGGCGGATTTGACATCATGGCTCACTTATTTGATATGAACTATTTTGTAAATAGTGATAAATATCCATTACAATTCAATGTTGTAGAAACATTATTAAGAACAGTTCGCCAACAATTACCAATCGCTGTTGAAGAACCGGAAAACTATGCAGCGAGAGCAACAATGTTATGGGCTGCTTCATGGGCATTAAATAGTTTTTGTACATCAGGTTATAAAACACAAGCGCAACTCCATGCTCTTGAACAATTCTCATCAACTTATGATATGACTCATGGTTTAGCTCTTGCAATAATTACTCCTAAATGGATGACTTATTTATTAAATAAAGATGAAACCGTAGTGGATGATTTTTCAAGATTTGCTTTAAATGTTATGGGCGTTAAAGATAATGGAAATACTTTAGAAAATGCAAAAGCAGGTATTGTTGCTTTACAAAGCTTTATTAAAGATGAACTTCATTTACCTACATCATTAAGTGAAGTAGGAATTAATGATGAAAAATTTGATGAGTTGAAAGTAAAAGCTTGCTATGGTCAAGATGCATTACCTAGAGCTTATCGATCATTAAGTCAAAAAGATTGTTTGAATATTTATAAAATGTGTTTATAAAGGAAGATTCGTTCTTCCTTTTTGTTTATAATAAAGTAAAGGAGAGATGACTATGAATAATGTTGTTAATTTTAAAATGATTCTAGAAATCAATCAGTTACTTAAAGAAAATAACATAGAATATTCGATTCATGGTGTTGGTGGATGTACATGTTGTGGTTTAGAACTTAGACAAGAAGGTAAAAGTTATCCTACAGATAAGATTTTAGAAGTTATTAATGGTTATTTAAAAAATCATTGGATTTATGTTCAAGAAAATAAATATCAACCGGGATTTCTTACAATTCATTCAAAATTTGATAAAAATCCTTGACTATAAAGCCACTCTATAGTGTTAGATAAAGTTAAGGAAGGGGTGTTATTTATGAAAACACACGAATTAGAAAAGGAATTAGGGATTTCAAAGCATACAATCTTCTATTATGAAAAAGAAGGAATCGTTATACCACAAAGAGATGATAATGGTTATCGTAGTTATAGCCAAGATGATTTACAAAAACTCATCATGGTAAAATTCTTACGTAACTTAAATATTTCGATTGATGATGTAAAAGCAATCTTAAACAATGAACTTGATTTTAAAGAATGTTTAGAAATCAATCAGATTCATTTAGAAAAACAAATTAAAAGCTTAGAAGAAGTCCAAGAAAATATCGAGATGTATGTAAGAAAAGATCTACCAATGTTACCAGCTTTACAACAAATCCAAAGAGAAGTTAAGAATTATAAATTAGGTTATCAAAAAACAACAGATACTGTATCTCTTGGAAGAAGACTTACGAAGAAACTTGCATTAAGAAAATTCTTATATAAGATTCCTGCAGCAATCACCCCATCATTTATTATGTGGATTTGCATAGCTGCACTATTTGATGAAAAATTTGAAAATCCTACAATCCTCACTATTATCTTTATTTTATTAATGATTCTTTTTGTGAATATCTTTGTTGCGACAGAATTTCAATTTTCACAAATATGGTTAAAAATGCCGTTAGATCAAACAATGAATCAATCGGTAGAACTTTTAAGAGATGGAATTCGTTATTATCAATTTCATGGATATCTTAATAATTTGAAATATTACTATGGTGTTTTATTTAATAAAGCTGAAAAATATATGCAATCTTATAAGTATGAAGATATTCAAAGTGTTGAATTGATTTTGAATCATCGTTATGAAAGTTATGGAACACCGATTGCAAAAGATTGGTATGTTCTTGATTATCGTTTTGAATTTAAAGATGGAAATCACTTCTACTTCTATTGGCCTTTTACAATTGATGATGATGCACGTTTTATTGGAATGATTTTAGATGAAAAGGTAGAAAATGTGATTGATAAAGATCATGTCATTGAAGCTTTAAAAAATGGTATTCATTTAAATGACTATATGAAAAAGACTGAAAATTAATTCAGTCTTTTTTTAATAAATTGATCTATTGCTTTAATTGTTTGATTTTGTTGGCTTTTACGAGAAATAGTCGCTTTGGCATCACCTTTTTGATAACCATAGTTGCCAAAGTTTGCATGGTTACCACCTTGAATAACAACAATATTCTTTTTATAGTCTATTTTCTTTTTTACGCTGGTATTTAAAGAGCCATAGATGGTAAGTGTATCTTGAGCGGAAACATCGCCATAAATATACGAACCTAAAAGAATCAAACCATCAACTTTATCTTTATTTTTAGAAACATAAGAAGAAGCCATGGCACCACCCATAGAATGTCCACAAAGATACCAATGTTTTATATCTGAATATTTATCAATAATTTTATTAGCGGCATTTTTATTAAAAATAGCCATCTTAAAAGGCATATTAACTAAATAACAGTTATAACCTTTCCTTTCTAATTGTTCAAGTAAAGGAAGATAAGCTGTATTTTCTACTTTAGCTCCAGGGTAGAAAATAATACCCACATCACTTGTCTTTTGAGGAGATAAAGTAATAAGATTGGAATTTACTTGTTTTACTTCTTGATGCTTTAAGATTTCTAAAGCATCAGTTTGTGCATGATAATAATCATTTACATAAAAACCAAAACCACCTATACAAAGAATCAAAATAATTGATAAAGTAATGAGTATTTTCTTTTTCACTTCTAACAATCCTCATGACTATGTTTATAGTATTGTTGAATTTGTGGTGGAAGTTGATAGAATGAAAGTGCTTGAACATAAGCTTCATCATTTTTTTCAATAGCTTGATCATAATACCAACATTTATAATTGAGCATAGAAAGAACTTTTTGAAGTTTTTCCATTTCTTGTAAGACTTCTTCTTTTTGTTTTTCAAAGATTGCTTTTCTTTGTTTTAAAGTTGCATTCCCTAAAGAACATAAAGTCATATATTCTTTTATATCTTTAATTTCTAATCCGGATCTTTTTAAACAATCAATAACACGTAATGTTTCAATTTCACTTTCACTAAACTGTCTTACACCATTCACTCTTTTTAAATGGGGGAATAATCCTTCCTTATCATAATAACGAAGAGTTGAAATAGGTAATTGAAACATTTTTGAAATTTCACCAATAGAATACATATGATTTCCTCCTTAATGTTTGACCTAAAGTTAAGTTTAGATGTTATGATAAATGTAACATAGAATTCATGAATATTCAAATCTATAGTAGGAAGAAGAGAATAAATAGAAATGATAAAAAAAGATATTAAAAATCATAGGTATTGTGATTGTAAGTATTGGTATTGTTGTTTTGTTGTTTATTAAATTTTGGCCGAGTTTAGGTGGACGTGTGACAGAGGATGACCAAAAAGAATATAAAGCAAGAAATTCTTTATAATATTCCATGGTAATCCTGAAATTCAATTAATGACAGGACAAAAGAGTGAATATAAAAATGAAGAAAAGGTTCCTAAAGGTGAAATACCTGTTCATCAGTTAAAGAAAATAGAAAAAGCGAAGAAAGGTGAACTTAAATGGATTTGGTTTGAGCATTCAAGTTCATTATTTCAAATAGAAGGAATGAACGTATTAATGGATCCTACTTTTTTAAATTATACATCACCGATTCCTTTTATTGGACCAAAACGTTTTTCTAAATTACCACAAGATCACAAAAGAAAAACTTAAATTTGACAATACCAAAGATTGGTGAAATTGTCGATTATCGTCAAATAGAAACATGTCAAGAACATTGGTGTGGGGATATTGAATAGTTTTTTCATATTATGAAAGAAATTTAAATGATTTTCCTTTATAATGTGTATAGAAAAAATCAAATGGAAACAAGGAGGTAATGAAAATGGGATTTCCTAAAGGATTTTTATGGGGTGGAGCAGTAGCTGCCAACCAATGTGAAGGTGCATATTTAGAAGACGGTAAAGGTTTATCAGTACCAGATATGTTATTAGGTGGAGATGTTAATACACCAAGAACATTCTTACCAAAAACAGATCCAGAAGCTTTTTATCCTAGTCATGAAGCAATAGATTTCTATCATCATTATAAAGAAGATATTGCTTTATTCGCTGAAATGGGATGGAAAGTATTCAGATTATCAATTAACTGGGGACGTATTTTCCCAAATGGGGATGATGAAGAACCAAATGAAGCAGGTTTAGCTTTTTATGACAAAGTATTTGATGAATGTCATAAACATGGTATGGAACCATTAGTTACTTTATGTCACTATGAAATTCCTTGGAACATTGTCACAAAATATAATGGATTCTCAGATCGCAGAGTTATTGATATGTTCGTTAAATACGCTACAACTTGTATGAAACGTTATAAAGACAAAGTTAAATATTGGTTAACATTCAACGAAATCAATATTGCATGTATGGGTGAAGGTGGAATTGGTAATCTTTATGGACTAGGATTAATGGATCCAGAAGATGTTAATGCAGATCATAGAATTCCATTAAATGAATTAAAATCAAATGAACAAATTATGTTTGAAGCATTACACAATGAATTTGTAGCAAGTGCAAGAACAGTTATTGAAGGGCATAAAATCAATCCTGATTTCATGATTGGTAACATGATTGCACATACAACTTTATATCCACTTACACCAAATCCAAAAGATATCTTAGCTGCTTTTGATGAAGATAACTTTAAAAACAATTTCTGTGGAGATGTACAAGTGCGTGGTGAATATCCATCATTTATCTTCAGATATTTTAAAGAACATAATATTGATACTTCTTATATTACAGAAGAAGATAAAAAAATCATTAAAGAAGGTACAGTTGACTTTTATACATTCTCATATTACATGTCAAACTGTGTAACTGTTGATGAAAATGCTGAAACTACTGCAGGTAATATGTCAAAAGGTGCTAAAAACCCTTACTTAAAAGCATCTGACTGGGGATGGCAAATTGATCCTGATGGTTTAAGATATACATTAAACTTATTACATGATCGTTATCCACATACTCCATTAATGATTGTAGAAAATGGATTTGGAGCATTTGATACAGTAGAAGAAGATGGATCAATTCATGATGATTATCGTATTGATTACTTCAAAGGACATATTCATGCAATGAAAGAATCTATTGAAGATGGTGTACCATTAATTGGATATACAACATGGGGACCAATTGATTTAGTATCAGCTGGAACTGGACAATATGCTAAACGTTATGGATTTATTTATGTAGATAGACATGATGATGGAACTGGAGATTTCTCTAGAAGTAAAAAAGATTCTTTCTATTGGTATAAAAAAGTTTGTGAATCTAACGGTGAAGAAATTTAATATAATAAAAGGACGATGCGTACGCACCGTCCAATTTTTTTTAATTATTTTTAATATAAGGATTATGATAGAAAGAATAAACAAGTTGAACTGTCATTACACACCAAATAACCGGTTCACAGAAGATAACAGCCATATATTGAAAACGTGGAATTAAGAAGATAACAAAGATAATCTTTCCAAAGAATTCAATCACACTTGAAATTAAAGGAAGAAGTTTTTGACCAATTCCTTGAAGTGCATAACGTGTTTGCATCAATATTCCAAGTACGGCATAGAAAGGACCAACAATTGTAAGATAAAGAGTCCCGTTATGTAAAACAACTTCTTTACTTGAACCAGATATTAATTTAACTAAAGAAGAACCAAATAATAAGATAATACAAGTTACAATCACAGCACCAACAATGTCATAGATATAAGCATAACGAAGTGCTTGTTTAATTCTATCTTTTTGATTAGCCCCTTTGTTTTGAGAAACAAAAGTTGAAATAGCAAGAGCCATCGCTGTAAAAGGCATATTAAAGAACATGTAAAGTTTTCTTGCAGAAGTATGTCCAGCGATAATTAAATAACCTAAATTATTAATACCATATTGTAAAATGACAGAACCAGCTGAAACAATACAACTCATAAATCCCATTGAGAACCCTTGACCTAATAATTCTTTATAAAGTTCTTTATCAACTTCAAAATGTTCTTTTTTAGGAAGTAATAAAGGTGTCTTTTTAAACATATAAATAATACATAAAATAACGGAAGTCCCTTGGGAAATAACAGTTGCCACCGCAGCACCTTGAACACCCATATTTAATTGAGTAATAAATACTAAATCTAAAATAATATTTAAAACAGATGAAACAACTAAGAAAACAAGAGGCATCACACTATTACCAATTGCTCTCATTAACCCAGCACATAAGTTATAAGCAAACATTACAATAATAAATAAAACAATAAAGAAAATATAACTATAAGCTTCATCAATAATATTTGCTGGTGTATTTAATAAATGAAGAAGTGGTTGTAAGAAAATCAAACCAATAAGAGTAAGTCCTATTGAAACAACAATTCCAATGACTAAAGAACTAGCAACTGATTTCTTTAATAACTTTTCATCTTTAGAACCAAAACTTCTTGCAGTAACAATAGCAAGACCATTTCCAATCCCTAAGGCAAAACCTACAAGCAAGTCATAAATGGAAGTACATGATCCAATTGCTGCTAAAGAAGCATCTCCTAAAAAATTTCCAACAATCATAGTATCAACAGTATTATAAAGTTGTTGGAAGATATTTGATATAAATAGTGGTAATGCAAAGATGATGAGTGATTTAAAGATAGGTCCATGAATCAAATCAACATTTGCATTAAATGATTTACGTTTTATCGAATCCATATTTCTCTCCTATTCTGTAATGTTACGATTAAAAATTTCAACAAGAGTAAAGATGCCATTTTCATATTCATATTTTTGAATACAACAATTATAAAATCTTTCTGTTTTCTTTACTTTTGCATGTTCTTCCCATGCACGATAGAACTGGGCACAAGCTGCCCCATGAGAAACTGCTAAAACAACTTGATGATCATTCTTATTCATGATTTCAGTTAATGTTTTATTCATACGCTCTCTAAGTTCAAGTTCACCTTCACCACCAAATTGTTTAAAGAAATCCCCATAGGGTAGTTTAGGGTTTAAACATTCATCTTTCCCTTCAAAAGCACCAAAATTCCATTCTTTTAAACCCTTTAATCTCGTATAAGGCATATCTGTAATGATTTCTAAAGTATCAGATGCTCTTTCAGAAGTAGAAGTATACGCATGATCAAGAGTAATTTGATTATTCACAAAATATTTTTTTGCCATTTGTGCTTGTTTAATTCCTAAAGGTGTAAGAGGCGCATCACACCAACCTTGAATTTTATGTTGTAGATTGAACAAAGTCTGTCCATGTCTCATTAAATAGAGTATTTTTTTCATGATAAATCTCCCTTTCAAGTATACTTTAATCGTTAATATTATAAAAGTACAATACCTAAATAGCAATCTACTATAACTAAAAATAATACTAAAAAAATCTAGATTATTGAAACCAATAATCTAGATAATCGTATTTAAAGACACGGTAAACGAATTTACCACCTGTCGTTTTAAATGATTTTAATAAAGTCCCATCCTGACTGTATTCGCTCCAAGACATTGCGATACCACTATCAATAATCACATTTCCATCTAATTCTTGGACACTACTTACATATCCTGAATAAGCAACAGGGATACTACTTACAAGTTCAACGGTTCGTGTATTTTCATCAACTAAATATTTGTAGTAATAAGATGTTCCTTTCTTTAAACTATAATAAGCATTTGAATAATTTGAATCATTTTTCCAATCATAATCAGGTCGAGTTGTACTTACAGCAAGGTTATTATTATAAAGATAAAGATAATATTGTCCTCGAGGTAGAGAATTATCTTCTACATAAGTAACACAATGTTGACCGGCTTGCATTGAAAAATCGCTGGTTTTATTTAAGAGTAAGGAATCATAGCCACTTTCTTTCCAAAAGTGATCAGAACCAATCATATAATCAATAGATGGATTTGAATAAATATTATCTAATTTAATAATTGTAGATGTTTCTCTTGAACTGATAATTAAACTTGTTTTATCAACAAGAGCTAATGAATTGATATGCATCCAATCAAGATCTTCTTCAACATCAGGCATAGAAGTTGTTGAATAATAATTAGGCAATAAATCAATAAGATCTACAAGTTCGGTAATATTACCAGAATCTTTTTCAATCATAATAATTTTATCTTCACTTGTCTTTGCGTTTTTCTTACTTGCAAGAACAAGAAGATTATTATTGTCATCGAAGATGTAATCATGATGTAATTTATAATTACCTGTATCATAAATTCTAGAAATATAACCTGTTTGATTCATACCAACGATCTTTGTACTAGAAATACTAAAGTACATTGTATTATCTTCAAATAAAATACGATGACTACGATAAGAAATAATTGGAATTTCACTACGGAGAATGCCGTCGTTATCATAAAGTCTCATGTAAGCTTGTTCTTCACTATCTTCAGTTACATCATTTCCTAAAACGGTATAAAGACCATTGGATAAGGAAGAAGTATTTGCATCATCACAATCTACTGTCAAATATTGGTCCCCGCCTTGTAAAGAAGGAGCGTTATATGACCAAGATAATGTATCAACAGGGTTTCCTTGTTTATTAGTAAGGGTTACGGTAATCGTATTTATTTGCCCAGGAATAGCGCCAACAAGAAGATATTCATGATTTGTTGTGTAACCACTTAAAGTATTATTGTTAAGTGTACGGGAAAAATCATTGTATCCTTCACAATGAATTGTGTAGGTAGCTTGCAATTCATCACTTGTTTTAAAATACATATAAACAGATGTTGTATTTGTACCGTAAGGATTCGTAATTAATAAAGGATGTTCAATTGTATAATTTTTATACTTTTTGAGTTTAGCGATTTGATTATAAATTTTATTTTGATAGCTAGTTGAATAAATTGTAGATAGATTATTACTTGTATTTTTTAGATGAACATAGTTAATAGAATTATTATCATCACTAGAAGCTTCTATTGAAACTTGATTTGTAAGTGAAAAAAAGAAAGCACAGAATGAAATAATGGTTAAAAGAATAATAGATTTTTTTAATCGTTACATATAATTACCTCTTGCACTTGTATTTTTAGCAGTAAATTATGTGAAAAATACAGGAAAATAAACAATTATTGTCAAATATGTTTATATATAATAGGGATAAAAGGGAAAAATATTAAAAAATGTTGTATTTAACACAAAGGAAGTGTAAAAGTAAGTTCAACTGTAAGAGTAAAATCCACTGGAAGTATGTGAAAGACTAAAATCAACTTTGACATATCTAAAGTGGAATTTAACTTTTCACTTTAGAAATTAAAAAAAAGAATATACCGCTCCGCGCTACGCTGGATATTTTTCGGAAGGCAGTTTCCTATCTGATTCCGGTGTATGCAGAGACCTGGGAAGAACTTTCAGAAATCAGAAATCCACAAAAACGCTTTAATGAAGCGGAACATCTGGTACATGAGACAAAAAAGAATCATGCCAGGTTTCCGTTTGACTGTCATTTTCCTAAGATGCCATCTTATCTGAGAAGAGCGGCGATTCAACACGCACTTGGAGCAGTGTCCTCCTATCAGACACGCCTTAGTTTGTGGGAAAAGGGAGAACTGAGAGGAAAACCGAAGCTGGTCTGTGAGAATCATGCGATGCCGGTATTCTATCGGGATGTCATGTATAGGGAAGCAGAACCGGGAGAAGATACGGCTTATTTAAAGCTATTTGATGGGCGTGAGTGGAAGTGGTTTCAGGTGAAATTACTTCATACCGATATGGAATATCTTCGAAAAAAATGGAGTGGTAAAAAGGCATCTGCCCCAATTTTGGAAAAGAAACATCATAAATATTTCCTTCGGTTTTCATACACAGAGGAAGTAAGCTTATCAAAAACAGATGTAAAAGAGCAGGTGATATGCAGCGTTGATTTAGGAATCAATACGGATGCAGTCTGCAGCATCATGCGTGCAGATGGCACTATCCTGGGACGTAAATTTATAAATTTCTCCAGTGATAAAGACCATTTGTATCATGTGCTTGGCAGAATCCGCCGTTTTCAGAGGGAACATTCCTCCAGACAGGTCCAAAGCCGATGGGATTATGCAAAAAGGCTGAATATGGAGCTGTCCCGCAAAATAGCTGCGGAGATCACGAAATATGCCGCAGAGTATCAGGCAGGTGTAATTGTGTTTGAGTATCTGGAAATGCAGGGAAAAATATCCGGAAAAAAGAAACAAAAGCTTCATTTATGGAGAAAGCGGGATATTCAGAAGCTGTGTGAACACCAGGCACATCGGAATGGGATTCGTGTGTCCAGAGTCAGTGCCCGGAACACCAGCAGGCTGGCCTGTGACGGAAGCGGAGCGGTAGTAAGAAACCAGGAGAACCATAGCCTATGTACCTTCCGGACCGGAAAACAGTATAACTGCGACCTGTCAGCATCCTATAATATCGGAGCGAGATATTTTATACGGGAACTTTTAAAACCCTTGCCGGAAACGGGAAGGTCTTCACTGGAGGCAAAAGTACCTGCAGTGAAGCGTAGAACCTCATGTGTTTATGCAGATTTAAGAAAGCTTTATGTAGAAGTAAACAACTTAAAAGCAGCATAAACGCAGGCAGATATACAGCGGACTACCTGTAATGTGGAAACCAGTCGTATCCGGCGTGGAAAAAGCGCGTATCCGCACGAATTCTAAGTTACTGGCGTATCCGCCGATATTTAGTCTTGCCGTTTAAAACGGCTGAGAAGCACGTGACTTTAGCCATGTGAGGTTCACTTTGTATGAACATCAGTCAACCTGGAATCCGAATATGCCGCTGCGTTTTCTGATTTATGTGACGAAAGAATACCAGATGCTCATTCGGAATCAAACGCTGTATGCGTCAACGCTGGTAGAATTGCCGACCCCACACTTTGTTGTATTTTACAATGGAGAAGAGGAGCGGGAAGCGGAAAGTGTTCTGAAACTGTCACATT
>OGZR01000069.1_pt1 | contig 76235 bp, 74 predicted proteins | sample 1576851 | NCBI WGS metagenome assembly OGZR01 (sample SAMEA3541492, study PRJEB24748) | human gut metagenome | biome: human gut; feature: human-associated habitat; material: faeces | place: China | collected 2012
CATAGGCGCGACCAATGCGCCAGGCAATATCTTCATTCAGTTCTTCGCCTAATTTCCCGCGAATATCATAGGCTTTAAAGCAGGTAAATTTTTTCATGTCGTTACCCTTTTTCAGGCAATAGTTGGCCCTGACCGAAACGGCCAATTTTGTTTTTGTCGTTATTTACATCTCGGTTTCGCATTCATTGCCTGATGCGACGCTGCCGCGTCTTATCAGGCCTACAAAACCGAACCGTAGGTCGGATAAGGCGTTCACGCCGCATCCGACAAACAGCGCCTGATGCGACGTTTACACCCGTCCGTAGCGATCCGCGAAGCGCACCACATCATCCTCTTCGAGATAAGAGCCGGAGCGCACTTCAATTAAATCGAGCGGAATTTTCCCCGGGTTTTCCAGGCAATGCGTCGCCCCCAGCGGAATATAAATGGACTCGTTTTCACCAAGCAGTTTGATATCACCGTCGATAGTGACTTTTGCCGTTCCCGCGACCACCACCCAGTGTTCCGCGCGGTGATGGTGCATCTGTACCGACAAGCCTTCGCCCGGTTTCACGGTGATGCGTTTCACCTGGTAGCGGTCGCCCGCGTCGATAGAGTCATATTTGCCCCACGGGCGATAGACTTCGCGATGTACCCGATGCTCATGGCGACCATCGGCTTTGATCTGCTCGACCACTTTTTTCACATCCTGCACCGCGTTACGGTCGGCAATCAGCACTGCATCTTTGGTCTGCACTACCACCAAATCTTTCACCCCGACGGTGGTGACCAGGCCAGATTCGGCGTACACATAGCTGTTTTCAGTTTTGTGATTAATCACATCGCCGTGGCAAACGTTGCCCTCGGCGGTGTGGGCGCTGATCTCCCATAATGAAGACCAGGAACCGACATCGCTCCAGCCCGCATCCATCGGCACCACAACAGCATCTGCCGTACGTTCCATGACCGCGTAATCCACCGACTCTTCCGGGCAGGCCAGAAACGCTTCTTCATCCACGCGAATAAAATCGAGATCCGGATCGACGGCGCTCATCGCTTTTTCGCAGGCATCGAGGATATCCGGGCGATATTTTTTCAGTTCTTCGAGATAGCGTCCGGCACGGAACAGGAACATACCGCTGTTCCAGTAATATTCGCCACTTGCCACATAGGCTTGGGCGGTTTCCAGATTCGGTTTTTCGACAAACTGCGCCACTTCAAAGGCCACCGTATCCTGCTCACCCGCAGACACTTCACCGCGACGAATATAGCCATATCCGGTTTCAGGTAGATCCGGCACAATGCCGAAGGTCACCAGCTTGCCCGCTTCGGCATACGGCATGGCATTACGCACGGCGGTGCGAAAAGCGTCTTCATCGGCAATCACATGATCCGCCGCCAGCACCAGCATTAACGGGTCGCTCTCCGGGCTATGACGTTTTGCCGCCAGCGCCGCCAGTGCAATGGCAGGTGCAGTGTTACGCCCTGCCGGTTCGAGAATAATGTTCTCGGTGAGTTTGTTCAGTTGACGCAGCTGTTCCGCGACAATAAAGCGGTGCTGCTCATTGCAAATCACCACCGGGCTTTCGCACTCCACGCCGTTCAGGCGGCAGATGGTGGTTTGCAGCATGGTGAGATCGCCTTTCAGGCATAAAAACTGCTTGGGGTAAAGTACGCGGGAAAGCGGCCATAAGCGGCTACCGGAGCCACCTGCCATCACAACTGGATAGAGTTTCGACTGCGCCATAATTATCCCCGAATATCATTTATAAATTGACGTAACACGTTCTCTTTATCGAGCGTGCGTTCGGCATATTCACGTGCCACCGTGTTGTGTTTGGGCAGCAGGAGCGCCTGACGAATCCCCGCCACCAGCGCCTCGACCGATTCCGGTTCAACGCAGACCGCAATGCCCGGAAAGGTTTCGCAAAGCTGCCCCAGTTCTGTGTGGGCTTCTGCGGTAATCACCGCGTTACCGCCTACCGCCAGAATATTGGTCAGTTTCGACGGCAATACGGCATCTGCCGCGCCGCGTTTTTGCACCACCAGATGGCAATCGCCCATCTTCAGCAGTGCGGGTAAAGCGTCATACGATTGCAGCGGAAAAAATTGCATGTTGCGCAGACCACGCTGCTGCGCCATTTTTTCCAGCCGCGCTTTGCCGCCGCCCTGCCCGACAATGGCAAAAATCAGCGGTTCATCGCGCAGGCGATCGGCAGCTTCAATAACGTTTTCCAGCCCCTGCTTTTCACCAATATTGCCGGAGTAAAGAATGATTTTTTTGTTATCCGGCAGGCCAAGCTGGTTACGAAGGGCGTCAACATCGGCATCTGCAACATGCTGAAAACGGGCAATTTCCGACCAGTTGGGGAAGAAGATGACGTTTTCCGCCGCCACGCCTTTTTCGATGGCTTTATTCATCATCGAACGCGAAATCGTGGAGACGTTATCGACGTTATGCAGTCCGCTACGTTCGAACGCCGTTGCCAGCTGTGCCACTTTGCTGCCTTTGCCTTTTCCGGCAAGGCCCAGCCCCAGCATGGCGTCCACTTCGTAATCCTGAATATGCAGCACGGTACGCGCACCAGAAAGTTTCGCCAGCAGGCGCATTCCCGGCGTGCAAAACAGCGTTGGCACCACGCCGATAATGCGATCCGGCTTCCAGCGACGTTGCGCCATCAGAGGAAAGAAACTGCTGACGGCAAAACTGCCGAGATGCAACAGGCGTTTCAGGGTGCTCGGCTGTTTTGGCACATACAGCGGGCAGCGCCACACCGTGGCGGCCCCCTCTTCTCGTTTGTAGCGCCAGGCGGAATAGTTCTCGCCCACCTGCCACTGCGGGTAGTAAGGCGGTGCGGTAATGACCCGCACCTCATGACCTTGTGCCGCCAGCCATTCCACCATCTCGCCGGTGTATTTGCCGATACCGGTTAACTCCGGCGAGTAGTTAATGCCGTAGACCAGTATTTTCATAATCCGGGTACTCCGGCACGCTTCTCAGCGAGAAAATAGGCGCGGCTGTTAGCGTGAACATTGTCACTGGCGAGCAGTGCGTCCGGCGTCAGCCAGCGGTAATCGTCATGCTGCTCATCCGGCAGTAACAGCTCTTCTTCCGCGACTCTGAAGCGAAAACCGAGCACCACATAGTGAGTGGTGAAATCCGTGCCGGAGAAGTTATCGTCATAAAAGTGCTGCCAGACACCGTAAAACTGGCCTGCTGTTATCGGCAGACGCAGCCCCAGTTCCGCCATCGTCAGCCGCTCAAATGCGGCTTCCAGCGTTTCGTCTTTCTGCACGCGCCCTCCCGGCACAAACCAGTAACCCTGCGCCGGGCGGTTGGTTCTTTTGCCAAGCAGAAACTCGCCGCGACTGTTCTCGACAATAAAGTCGAGAGAGACAAGCGGTGTGGAGTGCACTACCGTGGCAAAGTCTTCCTGACGTAAAAACATCATTACCCCCGAAAGCGGTCTTGATTCTCAAGGAACCACTGGTAAGTGCTGGCAAGCCCCGCTTCCAGTGAGATTTCGTGATACCAGCCAAGCTGATGCAGGCGCGTCACATCCAGCAGTTTGCGCGGCGTACCATCCGGTTTGCTGGCATCAAAAACCACCCGACCTTTGTAACCCACCACTTTGGCGATGGTTTGCGCCAGCTCGCGGATAGTGCAGTCAACGCCCGTGCCGACGTTAATGTGCGACAGCATCGGTTGGGTGTTCTCCAGCCAGACTTCGTGCGCCAGCTCCATCACATGAATGCTTGCCGCCGCCATATCATCGACGTGCAGAAATTCACGCATCGGTGTACCGCTGCCCCATACCACCACGTCCGGCGCATTCTGTGCCGTCGCCTCGTGGAAGCGACGCAGCAATGCTGGGATCACATGCGAATTACTCGGGTGGAAGTTGTCATGCGGCCCGTACAGGTTGGTCGGCATGACCGAGCGGTAATCGCGTCCGTACTGACGGTTGTAAGATTCGCACAGTTTGATCCCGGCGATTTTGGCAATGGCGTAAGGCTCGTTGGTCGGCTCCAGCGTGCCCTGCAATAACTCGCTTTCTGCCATCGGCTGTTTTGCCAGTTTCGGGTAGATGCAGGACGATCCAAGAAACAGCAGTTTGTTCACGTCGTTCTGATGCGCGGCGTGAATGATGTTGCTCTCAATCATCATGTTCTGGTAGATGAAATCCGCCGGATAGGTGTTGTTGGCAACAATGCCGCCCACTTTCGCCGCCGCCAGATAGACCTGGTCAATGCGTTCGCTGGCAAAGAAATCATGCACCGCGCGGCTGTCCAGCAGGTTCAGTTCATCGCGGGTACGTAATACCAGCTCCACATCACCGCGCTGTTCGAGCTGCCGCTTGATGGCAGAACCGACCATCCCGCGATGGCCAGCGATAAAAATGCGTTGTTTACTCATGCTTATGACTCCAGCGCGATCGCCACGTCGTAGCCGTGAGATTTCAGCAGAGAGTGTTTTTTCGCCGCTTCGAGGTCATTAGCCACCATTTCAGACACCATCTCTCTGAGGGTGATTTCCGGTTTCCAGCCCAGTTTTTCGTGCGCTTTGGTCGGGTCGCCGAGCAGCGTTTCAACTTCTGCCGGACGGAAGTAACGCGGGTCAACGGCGATAATCACATCGCCCGGTTTAACGCCCGGCGCGTCATGCCCGGTGACGGAAACCACAATGCCCTTCTCTTCAACACCCGTGCCTTCAAAGCGCAGTTTGATGCCCAGCTGTGCTGCCGCCATTTCCACGAACTGACGTACGGAGTACTGAACGCCGGTCGCGATAACGAAATCTTCCGGCTGTTCCTGTTGCAGCATCATCCACTGCATTTTTACGTAGTCTTTGGCATGGCCCCAGTCACGCAGGGAATCCATATTGCCGAGGTACAGGCACGATTCCAGCCCCTGGGCGATGTTGGCGATTGCGCGGGTGATTTTGCGGGTAACGAAGGTTTCGCCGCGACGCGGGGATTCATGGTTGAAGAGAATACCGTTACAGGCGTACATGCCGTAGGATTCGCGGTAGTTAACGGTGATCCAGTAGGCGTACAGTTTGGCGACAGCATACGGAGAGCGTGGGTAGAACGGCGTGGTTTCTTTCTGCGGAATTTCCTGCACCAGACCGTACAGTTCAGAAGTGGAAGCCTGATAGAAACGAGTTTTCTTTTCCAGACCGAGGAAGCGGATCGCCTCCAGCAGGCGCAGCGTACCCATCGCATCAACGTCTGCGGTATATTCTGGTGACTCAAAAGAGACCGCAACGTGGCTCATTGCGCCCAGGTTGTACACTTCATCCGGCTGCACTTCACGCAAAATGCGCGTCAGGTTGGAGGTATCACTCAGGTCGCCATAATGCAGATGGAATTTCGGGTTGCAGGTGTGCGGATCCTGATAAATGTGATCCACGCGCTCGGTGTTGAATGACGATGCGCGACGCTTAATTCCATGCACCTCGTAACCTTTTTCCAGCAGAAACTCTGCCAGGTAAGAACCGTCTTGTCCGGTTACACCGGTGATGAGAGCGACTTTTGACATGTCTTATTCCTCTGTATTTTTTTGAATTTATTCAGTTTCAACGCGTTTGCGTATCACCACTGCGGGATTCCCCCGGCAAACCACATTTGCCGGAAGCGATTTAAAAACACTGCTTCGTGCACCCACGACGGTGCCGTCGCCGATTGTGACGCCTGGGGCAACAAAGACATCGGTTGCCAGCCAGCATTTCTCGCCAATCACAATAGGCGTGGCGTTAATGGTGAAATGTTGACTTGCATGGTCGTGGCTCCCGGTGCATAAATAACTTTTTTGCGATATCACCGAATGTGCACCAATGGTTATTTCACCGAGGGTATATAAATTGACGTCATCGCCGACCCACGCGTAATCACCTAAGGTTAATTTCCACGGATAGGTAATTTTTACTGACGGACGAATAACTACGTTTTTTCCTATTTTTGCGCCGAATAAACGTAATAAAAATGCCCGCCAGCGATACAATACTTGTGGCGACCAGGCAAATATTGTTGCCTGTACTGCCCACCATAATTGCACTTTAATAGCGTTGCCGCCCCGGAACCCTTTCGGCACCGAGAAACCGCTTAAATCCTGCATCGTTTTCCCTTATATTCAGCTTTTGTTATATAAGGCTTTCGTCTTTGAGGTAGTACGTTGGCGTAAATGCCAGGATAATTCTGCCCAGAAGCCAGGCACATGTAATATCTGCCGTTGGACTTTTTTGGCGTCAGCACACAATTCCATATTATTGGTGGTTGATACCCCACCCATAGAAAATTCAGACACCAGGCCATTGAGTTTTTTAAATGCATAACCTGCTTTATACATTTTGGCTGCCAGCGCGTAATCAGAAGAAACTTTATATTCCAGGTCATAACGCCATTTTTTCAAACCGGATACCGGGAAAAATATCGCCTGATGACTGGCGGGCAGGCTGTGATAAATATACCAACCCGGTTTGGCGCTACGTTTAATTTTATGCCCGTCGCCAAAATCCAGCAGCGCATCGCCGGTGATCATCACGTTATCTTTTTGCATTTTTAACTTACGGACAAAATTTGCGGCATCCTGATGAAAAATATCGCCCGAGTTAAGAAACAACGCGAACTTGCCTTGTGCCATTGCAATGCCTTTGTTCATGGCGTAGTAGATACCGTTATCTGGCTCGCTGACAAAGCGTAGGTTATAGATACCATTGAGATTTTCCAGATACTCACGGGTGCCGTCATTGGAACCGCCATCGACAACAATCCATTCGAAGCTGATATCGTCCGCCTGCGCCAGATGCGCCAGAGAGGCGTGTGTTTTGACTATCCCTTCGAGGTTACGAAACGCGACAGTGATTATGCTAAGCAACATGTTCTTATTCTTACCTCGTAATATTTAACGCTTTTCGCAAAATAAACGGACAGACGATTAAAAATGCATATTCCGGGCTAAATATCGAACCGGTAAAAAACAGCGATACCGGAGTAAAAAGATATAATTGCACGCGAAAATTGCGGTTATCACCAAAAGCGTTGATCATCATTTTTATCACTTTCCCCATGTACCACAGCGATAAAAACACCGCGAACCAGGAAAAATAAATAATCAGCAGATACAAACCATTGTCTATGGTTTTTCCGACGTCCGCACCGTTAAATATTCCGAATGATGCGACATATTCATAAAGTGAGCCAAATCTGACTACACCGTCAATATGGGTCAAAGAATAACCGACCATCACCAGCGGACCGACAATACGATAATACGATGACGATCCTTCCGTACCTAAATCGCCCAGACGGGTGGAAATATAAGGAAACGCGATTACCACACCAACCAGGAATACAGCCAGAGAAATCAATGCTAACGGTAACTTTTTCTTAATCGCCTCTTTATTCAGATATTGAAATGCCCACTCCAGCAAATAAAACAGGATAAAGGTCATAACTCCTGAAAACGATCCGGATAATATTATCCCTGCGAGAATCATAGCATCTGTTTTAGGCGTTTTGATACCAAACTGTTTGATGCTGAGCCAAATTGAGATTAATGCCAGAGCGAAAAATGCCGGTTCGAAATAAAGTGCTGTCGTGCGCTTGCCGCCGAATTTAATGAAATTCAGCACATAGCTGTTGCTGTAAATCAGATATTTCGAAATCGACTCCATAATACTGCTGCCACCGGTGAGGATAATTTGCGCCATCTCCACCGCCGCCAGCGCCACCACCAGCCCGACCACCAGATAAAAGAAACGTAATATCTTGCGATGGTTGTGTGGCGAAATCGTTTTAAAGCGAATACTCCACACCATGCCAATAATGATCACAATATAGACAAACAGCATGGTTGATGTGACGTATTTACTGGCATCCAGCGACTGACCAAACAGATAGTTAAACGCCGTGAGTCCCGCACCAATCCCTAAGGCAATCATCAATTTTTTAACGCTGATGCGTTCTAAAAACAGCAGTAACAAGACAGGTAAAAAAGTGACGATGGTGATGGGGAAACTTTCGCCAAGCTGGGCGATTTTGACGTTAACCAGCAGGTAAATCAGCGGCAGCAACAGGTAGCTACAGATTCTGATAGAAGTTGACATACTCCTCCAGCATCTGTTGTCCACTGTAGGCGGCGCGGCTGCGTTGGCTGAACTCAGCCAGCGTGGTACCAAATATCGCCTGCGCGATTTCCGGTTTGCTTAACTGCACCAGTTGCAGCACGTCTTCTTCGCTGACGGTTTTACCGCCGGATTTTTGCAACACTTCCCGCGCCGCATCGCTATGGGTGGCAATCACCGGCACGCCAATCGATAGCGCCTCACACAAAATCAGCGGGTAGTTATCGACGCGAGAACTGAACACCAGCGCATCCATCTGATTGAGCGCGCTCATCAGCTTACGTTTGTCGGTTTCAAAGCCGTGATTAACCACGTTGCCAGCGGTGAACGGCGAAAACTTACCAAAGGTATGCAGTTCGATTTTGTCGCCCAGCGCCATCATCTCGCGTACCAGTTGCTGGTTAGTTTTGCCGTCGTAACGCAGATCATGCGCCACCACCGCGATTTTCGGCTTGCCCTGGGTTTCGCGCACCGGAGGCAAGTCCGCCAGAATTGCTTCGGTTGCCATATCAATACCATTATTGATAATCCGGCAACGCCCTGGCCCGTACAGACTATTGAAAGCGTCAGCCACATGCTGGCTGGGGGAAATAAACTGACAGCCCAGCGCCAGCATCTCGCGGAATAACTGGCGTTTACCCGCCAGCAGCTGGTGCGCGCGATCAATCTTCACCGGCGGATAGTTATTTAAGGTCGGGCATTTCTGGCAGCCCGTTTTCCAGCCTTCACAACCGTCAGTAAAGGCGCAGCGCCCGGTAACGCTCCAGTGGTCGTGCAGCGTCCAGACCAGAGTGACATCCGGTTTGTGGTTTTTCACCTTTTCGCAAAAGCGCACCACGCTCTTGAGATTCAACCAGTAGCTGTGCAGCACATGAAAATGCAGGACCACCGGACCCGGTGTGCGAGTAATGGTGCGATATAACTCATTGAAATTGCCAAACAGATCGCGATTAAACAGACGAAACAGTGCAATATTCGCCATCGCGGTCATCCGCGGCGTATGTTTGATGACCTGCGGATAGTTCTGATGGCTGACGCTCTCTTTGCCGCCTTTGCCGTAACCGTAGACAAAATGTGACGCCAGCCCCTGTTGCAGCGCACGCTGGTGGAGATCTAACGCCACACCTGCTGCCCCGCCTTCCGCCAGTCGCACATTAAATTGCAGAATATTCATTTAATTACCTTCACTCGCGCTTTTTCTCCCACCACCAGCGCGTTGTCCGGGACAGAGTCGAGCACCACGCTGCCCGCACCCACGGTGACGTTGTTACCAAGCGTGATATCACCAAGAATAATGACGTTGGCACCGAGTTCGACGCCGTTGCCAATGTGTGGACATGCCATGTTATCGGCACCACGATTGCCGATAGTGACGCCGTGGCGAATGGTGAAATCATCCCCCGCTACCACGTTTTTATTGATCACTACGGCGTAACCGTGATGGATAGTAAAGCGGCGGCCAATGGTCGCGGCGGCCTGGATTTCATAACCGAAAAAGCATTCGGTGATAATGCGATACAGCACCAGCAGCGGGGCCGCCCACAGATTGTTGAGGACGTTCTTTTTGCGCCACACCGAACAAAAATGAGCAACACGATAGGCAAGAACCATGCAGCACGGGCGTAAACTCCAGCTGTTGGCACGCAGATCTTCCAGCATCTTTAGCGCCCCCGAATACCATCAGCCAGACGTTTGCCGTTACGCACCGACAGCAGCGTCAGCAAAGTGCGCCAGGTCATACGTTTATTGCGGATCTGGTAGAGGGTAAACAGCTGATATTTTTTGCTTGCACGGTCAAATTTATCTTTGTGCTTGCGGTAAAAGTGGAAGTACCCGGAGAATTTTTTCGGTGACGAGGTGATCTGCATTTCACCGTGATTGATATGCAGGATCTGCGTCGCCTCTTCCACTTTCCACGGTTCGCCATACTCCACCACCATCCGCAGGAAGATGTCGTAATCCTGTGCTGCTTTCAGTTCGGTATCGAACAAGCACTCTTTGAAACGCCACGCCCAGGTAAAAACCTGATTGCCAATGATATTGCGTTTATAGAACAGGCGGCGTGAGTACGGCGATTTGGGATACAGTGGCAAACTTGCTGGTTGGGAATAGACTTCGCCCTGGCAAACGTAGTCGTTAGCGTACAAAAAGGCGTGTGTGACCAGTTGCTGTTTATGGGCGAGGAAGACGCTCAGACGGTTGGGTGTCCATTCATCATCATCATCGATCCCGGTGATATATTCCCCTTGCGCCAGCATAATCGCCTGGTTACGTACCGCGCACGCCCCGCTGTTAATGTCGTTGTGAATGTAGGTAATACGCGGATCGTTGAGGGCGGTGACGTACTGTTGCAGTTGTTCCCAGGAGTTGGAGCAATCATCCACGATGATCATCTCCCAGTTGCTGTAGTCCTGGCGCAAGACCGATTTTATCGCCCGAATCGCCAGTTGTTGGCGGTTCCAGGTCGGCATATAGATTGAGATCAGCGGATTGTCTTTCATAGGTTGTTCTCCCGGCTTATGAGCTGGTTTGCTTGCCGGATGCGGCGTGAACGCCTTATCCGGCCTACGGGGCGGTGCGAATGCAGGCGTCGTTATTTCGCATCCGACTTATATTCGTATTCGTAATAGCCATAATCCTGATACGCGCTGGCGCGGCGGAAGATGGAGTTCAGAATCACCCCTTTCACCGGAATACCGTTTTGCTCAAAGCGGCTCAGACTGGTTTCCACTTCTTTCAATGTGTTGACCGCATAACGCGCCACCATTAATGTGGTTCCGACATGACGACCAACAATTGCCGCATCGGTCACTGCCAGAATCGGCGGCGTATCAATCAACACCAGGTCATAGTTTTTACTCGCCCAGTTCACCAGTTCGGCAAAGCGTTCGCTCATCAACAGTTCAGAAGGATTTGGCGGCACCTGACCGCGCGGGATCAGGTCAAATTTGGCAATAGAGGTCGGTTTAGCTGCGGTAGTAATATCGCCCTGACCAATCAGAATTTCCGACAGGCCATTGACGTTATTGGTGCCCAACAGCTCGTGGGTGTAGCCTTTGCGCATATCGCAGTCGATCAACAACACGCGTTTATTGGTCTGGCTGATCACCGCCGCCAGGTTGGCGCAGACAAAGGTTTTACCGATTGACGGGCTAACCCCGGTCATCATCAACACATTGTTCTGCGCCTGCATCATCGCGAAGTGCAGGCTGGTACGCAGACTGCGGATGGCTTCAATCGCCAGATCGGTTGGATTCCCCACCGCCAGTAGCTGGCTCTGTTTATAGCGTTTAATCCCTTTGATGGTTTTGACGCTATCGCGCGCTTTCTGCCATTCCGACAACGGGATGCTGGCATAGACGCTGATACCGTGTTCTTCCAGCACCTGCGGGCTTTCGATGCCGCGATTAAACAACGAGCGCAGCAGCACACCCACGATAGAGAGCATCAGGCCAAGAATAATCGCCCCAAGGATAATCAGCCCTTTCTTCGGTTTTAGCACACCAGGCTGAGTGATTGCCGGGTCAACAATGCGCACATCGCCGACGGTGCTGGCTTCGGTGATTTTCAGCTCCTGCTCTTTATTCAGCAGTTGCATATAGACCTGCTGACCAGACTCGACATCGCGGGTCAGACGGACAATCTCCTGCTGGGTTTTCGGCATCGCCGTTACGCGACCGTTAAGTTTGGCTTTTTCGTCTTCCAGCGCCTGACGTTTCTCCAGCAGCGTGCGGTACGCCGGGTGAACTTTGGTGTACAGCTTGGAGATTTCCGCCTCTTTAAAGGTCAGTTCGTTCAACTGGGCGTCGATGTTCACCATCGAATCGAGCACCGCTTTCGCTTCCAGCGGCAGATCAACAGAATCTTTATCCTGACGGAAGGCATTCAGTTTGTTTTCGGCAACATCAAGGCGGCTACGTACTTCCGGTAACTGTTGCGCGAGGAAAGCGAGGCTTTTCGACGCTTCCGCCGATTTGCGCTCAATATTTTGTTCCTGATAGTTACGGGCGATGCTGTTAAGAATGTCGCGGATCTGTTCGCGATCTTCACCGGTATAAGTCAGGCTCAGTACGCCTGCGTCTTTGCCGTTCTCCGTTACCGTCAGGCTGTTTTGCAGTTGGTTGATCATCCCCAACGTGGAGTATTTGGTGACGGTAAACTCACTGCCCGGGCGGGCGTGAATGGCTTCAACCATCAGCGTGACGCCTTCTTTTTTCAGCATCTGGCCCGCTTGCCCACGGGCGCTAAAGCCGCCATCACTGCTCAGGGTGTAGTTTTTATCGTCCAGCACATTAAGCGTAAACACCTGATCCGCCATCTCTTTCGGGCGGTTAAAGGTGGTCACTTTCACCGTCTCGTTCTGACGTCCCATCAAACGATCCCAGCCCGCACCGAAAATCGGGAACGTGTTTTTGCTCACCGCAATATCGAGGTCGAGATCGTCCACCGTTTTACCAAGCACCAGACGCGAACGAATCAACTGGATCTCGGCGTCCGATGCAGGCGGTTTGTTGGCTAATGCCGAACCAATGTCCTGCACTAACGAATTGCCGCTGTTTTGCTCGATTTGTACTAGTGCGTCGGCACTATAAATCGGCGTGGCGAAGAAAGTGTAAACCACGGCACAGAGGGCAAATACGGCGGTGATGCCAATCACCCACCAGCGCGCTTCAATGACGGTGCCGACCAGGCGACCAATATCGATTTCATCACTGCCCGTTACCGGAGCGGCATGTTGTTTTACTTTTTCTGTCATTCTTATACCTGCTCTGCGTTCAATGCCTGCGCCCACTGGCGGGCAGACCGTTCAAGTAATGTGTACACCGCTGCAAACGTTTCCCGGCTTTTGCGATACGGATCGGGGATTTCACATTCGTTATCCCAGTGACCAAACAGCATCACTTTGCCGCGCATCTCGGGTGCCATCTCGCATAAGCGTTCGATATGGCGCTTTTCCATGGTCAAAATCAGGTCATAGTTGCGACACAGGCGGCGGCTGATTTGCCGTGCACAGTGACCTTCCAGAGACAGTTGATGTTCTGCGGCGACGCTGATAGCGGTAGGGTCAGCGCCCTTACCGACCAGCGCGCCGAGTCCAGCGGACTCCACTTTCAGCTCCGGGTGATAACGTTGCAGTAAGCGCTCCGCCGTCGGGGAACGGCAAATATTGCCGACACAGACAACTAAGATGTTGTTAAACATGACGATTACCAGTTATGAATGTCGCTGGCTGTATCCGTCATGTAACGGACACCGCTAATAGTTGGCAGCAACTGATTGATCAGACGGTTCCAGCGGGAAACCGGGGCGGTGGTGACATACACCACGTCATAAGGTTGCAGGCGGAATTCTGTCGCCATCACCAGCGACGTCGCATCGGACATATCCAGCTGGTAGATATTGGCAATCTTGCCGTTACGCCCGCCCTCGCCTTTCAACGGACGAATGACAAAGATGCCGCTGGCGTTGGAGGTGGTCATGTCGATGCCTTCGGCATTGCCCAGAGCTTCAGTCAGGGTCATGCCGCTAAAGTCCATTTTCAGGGTGCTCTGTTTCTTCACTTCACCCATCACAAATACTTTCAGATCATCATTACGCGGCACGTAGAGAATATCGCCGGGATAAAGCAGTCGGTTCTGATTGAGGTCGCCGTTTTGCATCAGCGCCTGCAAAGAAATGCGTTCTTCACGACCATTGTGTGTTAGCACCACGTTGCGCCAGTCAGCGGTGTCGGTCAGACCACCTGCGGCGTTGATGGCGTCGAGAATGGTCAGTGGTACGTTGGTGATCGCCTGTTGACCGGATTTATTCACCTGACCTGAGATATAGGCCTTTTGCGAGCGGAAGGCGGCGATATTAACGTCCACCTGCGGGTCAGCGATGTACGTCGCTAAGCGCCCGGTAATATCACTGCGGATTTCAGCGAGCGTTTTCCCGACTACGTGGACCTTGCCGATATACGGGTAAAACATAGTGCCGTCAGGCTGTACCCAGTTGCCGGTGTCGCTGGAGCTGCGGTACTGACCGGCTGGCGTGGTGAGTTCCGGGTGATCCCAGACGGTGACATTAAGAACGTCCCCCGGCCCGACGCGATACTGGTAATTCGCGATCTCACTTTCCAGCGTCATATTGGGGCGCGCTACATTCGGGCGTGGGCGTAATTGGTCAATCAGGCGCGGGGTCAGCGGATAAACATTCACCATTTTGTCGAGATCGAAATCAGCGTCCTGCTGTTTGATGACGTCTTTGCCCATCGTCGACATATTGCTGCCCGGAAGTACTGTGCAACCGCTTATCAAGGTTACTGACACCAATAATGGCATCAATTTCATTTTGGATTTCATCATTGTTTATTTATCACTTTGGCAGAGTAATTATCCTGTGCACTATTAATAGCAATGTCGCCATGCACATTTACCTTGCAGTTAATTGAATAAAAATTTAACTGGCATCAGTCCTAAAAAAATTGATTTCATCCGCAGGCTATTGACAGAATAATTCAGACTGGTCTTTCAGGCATCCAGACACGCTACCGCCCCTGGCTTTTTAGCTACCAATACACTGATTTAGTTTAATTTTTCACACCCTCTCAGCATGCAGTCGTTGATGAGAAAGGGTTATTACGGAAATTAACTTCCGAATATAAGGTGACATTATGGTAATTGAATATTGGCTTTCCAATAATGCAGGAGGAAGTGTTACAGCTAACGGAATAGCAGGCAAGATAACAATTCGGTAATTGGCTATTTTTAAGAATTATATTAAGTGTCATTCAATATGGTTTTTAGGAGTTTCTTTAGGTTGACAATATTTAATATAGTGTCTCCACATGCGATATTTCTTAAATAATGTTTTATTATTACCACTTTTAATTCAGGGATAATGTGAGGTTATTACCCTCAAATAATATGAGATAAATAGTGCTGCAACATTGCATTTTTGCCCCGATTTATCCATGATCGAATTGTGACATTTGTCATACAACGAATAGGTTTTGTACTTACTATGGAATGGATTGCCGATCCGTCTATCTGGGCCGGGTTAATCACGCTGATTGTGATCGAACTGGTCCTCGGCATTGATAACCTGGTCTTTATTGCCATCCTCGCCGAAAAACTACCGCCGAAGCAGCGTGACCGCGCACGGGTTACCGGGCTGCTGCTGGCAATGTTAATGCGCCTGTTACTGCTGGCGTCAATCTCCTGGCTGGTCACCCTGACTCAACCGCTGTTCAGCTTCCGCTCGTTTACCTTTAGCGCCCGCGACTTAATCATGCTGTTTGGTGGTTTCTTCCTGTTGTTCAAAGCCACGATGGAGCTGAACGAACGGCTGGAAGGGAAAGACAGCAATAATCCCACACAACGCAAAGGTGCGAAGTTCTGGGGCGTGGTGACGCAAATTGTGGTACTGGACGCCATTTTCTCACTCGACTCAGTGATTACCGCCGTCGGGATGGTCGACCATTTACTGGTCATGATGGCCGCCGTGGTTATCGCTATCAGCCTGATGTTGATGGCCAGCAAGCCGTTAACGCAATTTGTTAACAGTCACCCGACGATCGTTATTCTCTGCTTAAGCTTCCTGTTGATGATTGGCTTTAGCCTGGTGGCAGAAGGTTTCGGCTTCGTCATTCCGAAAGGCTACCTGTACGCTGCCATTGGTTTCTCGGTGATGATCGAGGCGCTCAATCAGTTGGCTATCTTTAACCGGCGACGTTTTCTTTCCGCTAACCAGACGCTGCGCCAGCGGACTACCGAAGCGGTAATGCGCCTGCTTAGCGGGCAAAAAGAAGATGCGGAACTGGACGCCGAAACCGCGTCCATGCTGGTGGATCATGGTAACCAGCAGATCTTTAATCCGCAGGAACGGCGGATGATTGAGCGGGTACTAAATCTTAACCAGCGTACCGTCAGCAGCATTATGACGTCGCGCCACGATATTGAGCATATCGATCTCAACGCGCCGGAAGACGAGATCCGCCAGTTACTGGAGCGAAATCAGCATACGCGGCTGGTGGTTACCGACGGTGATGACGCAGAAGATTTGCTCGGTGTTGTTCACGTTATCGACCTGCTACAACAGTCACTGCGCGGCGAACCGCTCAACCTGCGGGTGTTGATTCGCCAGCCGCTGGTGTTCCCGGAAACCTTGCCGTTGTTACCTGCCCTGGAGCAGTTCCGTAATGCCCGCACGCACTTTGCTTTTGTGGTGGATGAGTTTGGCTCGGTGGAAGGGATTGTGACATTAAGTGACGTCACTGAAACCATTGCCGGTAACTTACCGAACGAAGTGGAAGAGATCGACGCCCGCCATGATATTCAGAAGAATGCGGACGGTTCCTGGACGGCGAATGGTCATATGCCGCTGGAAGATCTGGTGCAATATGTGCCGCTGCCGCTGGATGAAAAACGTGAATATCACACCATTGCCGGGCTGTTGATGGAATATTTACAGCGTATTCCAAAACCTGGCGAAGAAGTTCAGGTGGGGGATTATTTGCTTAAAACGTTGCAGGTGGAAAGCCATCGCGTGCAGAAGGTGCAGATTATTCCGCTGCATAAGGATGGCGAGTTGGAGTACGAGGTGTGATGGTATCGGTCATTTTACCCAATAGCCGAAAGGAATAAGATGAGGGAACCGCGCCAGCGGCGATTTACCGCCGGGAGCCCGGGTTGCCAGGGTGGTGGAGATTGAGCCACCCTGGCACGTTCACCGGCTTGAGCGTTCCATAGTAGCGAGGAACATCAAGTGAACGGAACAGCCTTCGATCTTACATATTCAGAATATAATGATGCCGCCACGAACGCCTGATGCGACGCTTTACGCGTCTTATCAGGCCTACAGGACTGGTCACCTGGTAACCTACATCTTCTCCAGCAACTTCTTCACATCCTTGCCATTGCGGGAATCTTTATTCCGCTCGGCCCAGTCATTCAGGCGACGTTTCGCTTCGTCCTGTAGATGTTTGCGCAGTAACTGATCCACTTGCAGACTGTAATTGAGTTGCTGCCAGTTGCCATAAACCCGCAGCGGTACTGGCGTTTCTTTCAGAAAATCAATCAGTTTACTTTCCCCGTTCCAGCCACCCACGACCCGAATATCAAACTGGGTGTCGCAGGTTTGATCTGCCAGATTCAACATGCCTTCCCCTGTCAGCGCCAGCACAGGCGATTGACCTTGCATGTCGTTTAACGTCACGACGCCATCCTTCAACGTCAAATCGGTGGTAAAGCGGTCAAGCCGCGTCACGTTATCAAAGTTTTCAGCGGCCTTCACATCACCGCCATTACGCTCTACCGCTTGCTGAATCATCTGCTGGAAGTTCATCCCTTCCATGCGCGTGTCGGTCATTTCGACATGTGCCTGCCCTTGCCAGTTGTGGCGGAATGCGTCGGCATCTATGTCAGCACCGGAGAAATCACCAGCCAGTGACATTTTTCCGGTCAACGAAATCGGATAGTTAAACGCCTTCAGAATGGTACCAATCTCAACGTTTTCCAGCCGTGGCTGGAAGTTTATCCGCGGATTTATTGATGTCGCGTCCAGCGTGCCCGGCAGTGAAACCTGTCCACCGTTAAGCTTGCCCTGCAGTTGAGTAATTTCCAGCAAACCCGACTTGTTGGTCATTTGCGTGGCAACATCTGTAAAATTCATTCCGCGCCAGCGCACGTTACTGGCCTGCAACAAAATATCAGCCGTAAAGCCTTGCAGTCCCTGATAGGCCGGTTCATCAATACGCGAAGAAATAACCGGGCGCGGCAACGTTGATTGGCTCTGCCCCTGCTGCGCGGCACCGTTTTCACCATTCGCGGTTTCATTAAGCGGGATGAGGTTGTCAAGATTCAGTTGCGGGAATTGCAGTCTCAGCTGCCATTCAGGTTTCTCTGTCAGCGTGACCTGTGCTTGCCCGCTCAGCGTACTGTCATTGGCGGTCAAGCTGATTTGGTTAAATGAAAGGCGTTTATGTGACTCCTGCCACTGGGCCTGGAAACTCCCCTGCCCCTGAATACCTTGTTTTGGTAAATCGGCACCCTGCAACTGCCAGTTAATTTGTTCAATAGCAGCCGTTAAATCATGCGGATAATCAGAAGCATCTACCGTACCGTTAAGGGATATCGTGAGATCGCGCTGATCGCGATTAACCCGCCCGGAGAACTCAAATGAACCACGATGTTGGGGATCTTGTTCCATTTGCAGGCGAATATTGCGGATTGTCACCTGCTCGTCATCTTCATGCTGGAACACCAGCACGCTGTCCGCCACCTTAAGACTGGTTATATCAAACGACCATCCGCGATCGTCTGACAGATCCGGCAAGGTATTGTCGCGCGGTGCAACCGGAGCGTCTTCACTGCGCACCGCTTCCGTCTGCGGCGTCAGTTGGATCACTGCCCCTTTTAGCATCACCTGCTTAACGCTCAGTTGATGACTCAGTAGTGGTAAAAGCGCCACGTCCAGACGCATGTTGTCGGCGCGAACCAGTGGCTGGCTCGCGCCCTGGGCGGTGAGAGACATTCGCCCGGAGAGGATACTAAGCTGCGGCCAGACGTGCCAACGCAGTGGCCCGTCGAGCTGCAATTGATAACCGCTACGTGCAGCAACTTGCTTGACCATATAGTCGCGGAAATCATTCGGATTCACCAGCAACACTAACGCAGATAACCCGGCCACCAGCACGACCAGGAGTATCATCAGCGTCGTCAGAAATCGTCTCATGGTATCCTCAATGGGCCTGAATTAGTCTTTATCGATTCGACTGGCTACCGCGCCCTGCTGGTTGCGATATTTCGCATCTTCACGGCGGTTGTAAGGTCGCGCCGCCGGGCCGGAAAGCGGCTCAAAGCTCAGCGCACCAATTAACATGCCCGGACGCAGCGCCAGCGGCAGCTTACCGGAGTTGTAGAACTCCAGCACAATGCAACCAGACCAGCCCGGATCGATGCGGTGCGCGGTGACGTGCACCATCAGCCCCAGACGCGCCAGTGAGGAACGCCCGTCCAGCCAGCCCACCAGATCGGCTGGCAGCGTCACCGACTCCAGCGTCACCGCCAGCGCCAGCTCTCCTGGGTGAAGATAGAACGCCTCGCCCTCGTCGAGAACGATCTCATCGCTCATCACGCGGTCAAGCGCGGCGCTCACTTCATCTTTGGGACCGCTCAGATCGATAAACGCTGCCGTGTGACCACGGAAGGTACGAAATTTATTGCCCAGGCGTACATCCACCGTCGCGCCGTTAATACGCTCCACTGGCGGACGTGGGTTGATCGACAAACGGCCTTCATCAAGCCAGGCTTCAATATCTCGGTCACACAGACGCATGGCATTTTCTCCTTTCGCGCATCACTCCCTTAACGCCAATTACGTCAAGGGCATACCAGGTTATCACTGAACGGTACACAATTTATCAAGCTTATTCAAAGAACTGACTTATTTTCGCTTTCAATATATCGATCGCGATGCGGTTTTTCCCGCCGCGCGGCACGATAATGTCCGCATATTGTTTAGAAGGCTCAATGAATTGCAGGAACATCGGGCGCACGGTTTTTTGATATTGCGCCATCACTGAATCCATTGAACGCCCACGCTCGTTAACGTCACGCTTGATGCGGCGCATCAGGCAGATATCCAGCGGGGTATCAACGAAAATGGAGAAGTTAAGTTCGTCACGCAAACGCGCATCCGTCAGCAACAAAATGCCTTCGAGAATGATGACCTTCTTCGGCTCAACCGTCACCGTTTCTTTCATACGCGTATGTTCAACATAGCTGTAAACCGGCAGGTCAATTGCCGAGCCGCGTTTCAACGCTTGTAAATGCTCAAGCAGCAGACTGTGATCCATCGCGCTGGGATGGTCGTAGTTGGTCTTAACGCGTTCTTCCATCGACAGATGGCTTTGATCTTTGTAATAGCAGTCTTCGGGAATTACGCCGATGTGTTCATCACCGACTTGCTCACGCAATTCACGATAAAGGGTACTGGCAATAAGACTCTTGCCGGAAGCCGATGCGCCAGCGATACCGATAATGACGCACTGATGAGACTGATCAGTCATATATTTAGCGACCTGATTAACCTGGATGTTAGGAAGGGGGCGACGAAGCGCCAAACGCGGCAATTATAGGGATTTCATCCGTCTGATACCAGTCGAATAGCGTTGCCGCGCGCTCAGAGTTAATTGTTGACAAAGAATTCCCGGGGGCAAATTACGTTGATCAGTTTTATGTAAGGTAAAAAATGTTATACGCAGTTGCGCAAATTATCCGCCTTTACGTCACTTTATGAGCAATTCGCATATAAAATGTAAAACTTTTGTACTAGCATAAACACAGAAACGAATACTGGCGACCAGGTCTTGCGGATAAAGCGGTAATGAGCAAACAATCACAGCATGTATTAATTGCCCTGCCCCACCCGCTGCTTCACCTGGTCAGTTTAGGTTTAGTCTCGTTTATCTTTACCCTTTTCTCGCTTGAGCTTTCGCAGTTTGGCACCCAACTCGCCCCACTGTGGTTCCCGACGTCCATCATGATGGTGGCGTTTTATCGCCATGCCGGGCGCATGTGGCCGGGAATTGCGCTGAGCTGCTCACTGGGAAATATCGCCGCATCCATCCTGCTTTTTTCCACCAGCTCGCTGAACATGACCTGGACGACCATCAATATTGTTGAAGCCGTGGTCGGGGCAGTGCTACTGCGTAAATTGCTGCCGTGGTATAACCCATTGCAAAATCTGGCTGACTGGCTGCGTCTGGCACTCGGCAGCGCCATTGTTCCACCTCTGTTGGGGGGGGTTTGGTTGTCCTGCTGACGCCCGGAGACGATCCTCTCAGGGCATTTTTGATATGGGTACTGTCAGAATCCATCGGCGCTCTGGCACTGGTGCCGCTGGGATTGTTATTTAAACCACACTATCTGCTGCGCCATCGCAACCCACGGTTGCTTTTTGAGTCGCTGCTCACGTTAGCCATCACACTGACGTTAAGCTGGCTTTCGATGCTGTATCTGCCGTGGCCTTTTACTTTCATTATTGTGCTGTTGATGTGGAGCGCCGTGCGCCTGCCACGAATGGAAGCCTTTTTGATCTTCCTTACCACGGTGATGATGGTGTCGCTGATGATGGCCGCGGATCCCTCCCTGCTTGCTACGCCGCGTACGTACCTGATGAGCCATATGCCGTGGCTACCGTTTTTGCTGATCCTGCTGCCCGCCAACATCATGACGATGGTGATGTATGCCTTTCGTGCGGAACGCAAACACATTTCCGAAAGCGAAACCCGCTTTCGGAACGCCATGGAATATTCCGCCATCGGCATGGCATTAGTGGGCACCGAGGGACAATGGCTGCAATCCAACAAAGCACTCTGCCAGTTTCTCGGTTACAGTCAGGAAGAGCTGCGCGGACTCACCTTTCAGCAACTGACCTGGCCGGAGGATCTCAATAAAGATCTCCAACAGGTTGAAAAGCTGATAAGCGGTGAAATAAACACCTATTCAATGGAAAAACGCTACTACAACCGCAATGGCGATGTTGTCTGGGCGTTGCTTGCCGTCTCACTGGTGCGCCACACGGATGGCACGCCGCTCTATTTTATCGCTCAGATTGAAGACATTAACGAGCTAAAACGCACCGAACAGGTGAATCAGCAACTGATGGAACGCATCACGCTGGCTAACGAAGCGGGCGGGATTGGCATCTGGGAGTGGGAGCTGAAGCCGAATATTTTTAGCTGGGATAAGCGGATGTTCGAGCTGTATGAAATTCCTCCGCATATCAAACCGAACTGGCAGGTGTGGTACGAGTGCGTGCTGCCGGAAGATCGTCAACACGCCGAAAAAGTGATTCGTGATTCGTTGCAATCACGCTCGCCCTTTAAGCTGGAATTTCGCATTGCCGTGAAAGATGGCATCCGCCATATCCGCGCCCTCGCCAACCGGGTACTGAATAAAGAAGGCGATGTCGAACGCCTGCTCGGCATTAATATGGATATGACTGAGGTTAAACAGCTTAACGAGGCATTGTTTCAGGAAAAAGAGCGCCTGCACATTACGCTGGACTCCATCGGCGAAGCCGTGGTCTGTATTGATATGGCAATGAAAATTACCTTCATGAATCCAGTGGCGGAGAAGATGAGCGGCTGGACGCAGGAAGAAGCATTAGGTGTTCCGCTCCTGACGGTGTTGCATATTACTTTTGGCGACAACGGACCATTAATGGAAAACATTTACAGTGCCGACACCTCACGTTCCGCGATTGAACAAGATGTGGTGTTGCACTGCCGGAGCGGCGGCAGCTACGACGTGCATTACAGTATTACGCCGTTAAGTACTCTGGACGGCAGCAATATAGGCTCGGTACTGGTGATTCAGGACGTCACCGAATCACGCAAAATGCTGCGCCAGCTGAGCTACAGCGCCTCCCATGATGCACTGACGCATCTCGCCAATCGCGCCAGTTTTGAGAAGCAACTACGCATCCTGCTGCAAACGGTAAACAGTACGCATCAGCGACATGCCCTGGTGTTTATCGATCTTGATCGCTTTAAAGCGGTGAATGACAGCGCCGGGCATGCGGCGGGCGACGCTTTACTGCGCGAACTGGCGTCGTTGATGCTGAGCATGCTGCGCTCCAGCGACGTGCTGGCGCGGCTCGGCGGTGATGAATTTGGTCTGCTGCTGCCAGACTGCAATGTCGAAAGTGCGCGTTTTATCGCTACACGTATTATCAGTGCTGTGAATGACTATCACTTTATCTGGGAAGGACGTGTACATCGGGTAGGTGCCAGTGCCGGGATTACCTTGATTGATGACAACAATCATCAGGCGGCAGAAGTGATGTCGCAGGCTGATATCGCCTGTTATGCCTCCAAAAATGGTGGCCGTGGCCGGGTGACGATTTACGAACCGCAGCAAGCTGCCGCACATAGCGAACGGGCGGCGATGTCGCTTGATGAACAGTGGCGGATGATTAAAGAGAATCAGTTGATGATGATCGCCCACGGTGTCGCTTCGCCACGGATCCCGGAAGCGCGTAATTTGTGGCTGATTTCACTTAAGCTCTGGAATTGCGAAGGCGAGATTATTGATGAACAAACATTTCGTCGTAGCTTCAGCGATCCGGCACTTAGCCATGCTCTTGAGCGACGGGTATTCCACGAATTTTTCCAGCAGGCCGCAAAAGCGGTTGCCAGTAAAGGCATAAGCATCGCCCTCCCCCTTTCCGTTGCCGGTTTGAGTAGCGCCACACTGGTGAATGAACTGCTTGTGCAGCTGGAAAATAGCCCTCTACCACCACGGTTATTACATCTGATTATTCCGGCAGAAGCGATTTTAGATCACGCAGAAAGCGTGCAAAAACTGCGGCTGGCAGGATGTCGGATAGTGCTCAGTCAGGTGGGCCGCGATCTGCAAATCTTCAACTCGCTGAAAGCGAATATGGCAGATTACCTGCTACTTGATGGTGAGTTATGCGCCAACGTGCAGGGTAATTTGATGGATGAGATGCTGATTACGATTATTCAGGGGCACGCTCAGCGACTCGGGGTGAAGACTATAGCCGGGCCAGTCGTTTTACCCTTAGTGATGGATACGCTTTCTGGCATCGGCGTCGATCTGATTTATGGTGATGTGATTGCCGATGCCCAACCGCTGGATTTGCTGGTGAATAGCAGTTATTTCGCGATTAACTGAGGAGCGTTTGCCCATTGCCTGATGCGACGCTAACGCGTCTTATCATGCCTACAAATCGCTCATTCCCCAGGCCGGATAAGGCGCTCGCACCGCATCCGGCGACCAACGTCATGCTTCGTCTGGTTGCCAGCCTTCCGTATACCAGATATGCAACAGCGCATAAGAACGCCAGGGCTTCCAGCGCTCGGCATAACGGCGGATTTGTGCCGGTGTCATTCCCGGAAATCGCTGTTTAATCAGATAATCATCCGGCAGGAAAACATCTTTCGCCTGCCAGCCACGCAAAGCGAAATAATTCGCCGTCCAGCGCCCGATACCCGGAAAAGTTTGCAGCGTTTTCATCGCCTGCTCCACATCGCCCGGTATTGTCATTGGTAAGGTGCCCTCCAGCGCCGCATTTGCCAGATGAATCAGCGCCTCTGCCCGTTTCAACGGCATACCTAACGCTTTTAATGCCTGCGGGTCGGCTGCTGCCAGCCGCTGAGGCGTCGGGAAGCAGATATACTCCGGAAAATCATCCAGCCGTTCGCCATAAAGCTGTACCACTTTGGCAGTCAATTTTGCCGCCATCGCCACGCTCACCAGTTGGCCTAAAATCGCCCGCACACCCTGCTCAAAAGCATCAACACAGCCGGGTAAACGCAATCCGGGCCGCGCCGCGCCTAACTTGCCCAACGCACCGTTAACAATTTGTGGGTTACATTGCAGATCAAACAGGCGGCTCATTTTCGCCAGACACTCTGCGGCAACAGGTTCTAAACCTGCACTTAAATTTATGTGCAGAGTATGGCGGGCTATATCCGGAATAGCAGTCACCACGCCGCGATATTCGCCCACCGCCAGACTACGGGCATAATAACTGTCCGCGACCGTTTCCACACTGCTCACCGCACGGGCGGCGAGAAATCCCAACATCCACGACCAGTCATACGGCGGCTGCCAGTTCAGGGTATACATCGCATCTCCTTATTCATCCGCTTTCAGCATAAACGTTATTCAGACGCTGCGCTTTGCTTTCATATTCCGGTTGTCGCGACGGCAACATTTCGCTAAAGTCACGCCCCTTCTTCACCGGCATGGGGATTATTTCGTGTTTATTGGTTTTGATTACGGTACAGCAAACTGTTCAGTGGCGGTCATGCGTGACGGTAAACCGCACTTGCTAAAAATGGAAAACGACAGCACGCTGCTGCCTTCAATGCTTTGCGCGCCAACGCGTGAAGCGGTAAGCGAATGGCTGTACCGCCATCATGATGTTCCGGCAGACGACGATGAAACGCAGGCGCTGTTGCGTCGGGCGATTCGTTATAACCGCGAAGAAGATATCGATGTTACGGCGAAAAGCGTGCAGTTCGGTCTTTCCTCACTGGCACAGTACATTGATGATCCAGAAGAAGTGTGGTTTGTGAAATCACCAAAATCGTTCCTCGGTGCCAGCGGCTTAAAACCGCAGCAGGTAGCGCTGTTTGAGGATCTGGTCTGCGCAATGATGTTGCACATTCGCCAGCAGGCGCAGGCGCAGCTGCCAGAAGCGATTACTCAGGCGGTGATTGGTCGCCCGATCAACTTCCAGGGGCTGGGCGGCGATGAAGCAAACGCCCAGGCGCAAGGGATTCTGGAACGCGCGGCGAAGCGTGCCGGATTCAGGGACGTGGTATTCCAGTACGAGCCGGTCGCGGCTGGGCTGGATTACGAAGCCACCTTGCAGGAAGAAAAACGGGTGCTGGTGGTGGATATCGGCGGTGGTACGACTGACTGTTCATTGCTGCTGATGGGAGCGCAGTGGCGTTCGCGTCTCGATCGTGAAGCCAGCCTGCTGGGTCACAGTGGTTGTCGTATTGGCGGTAACGATCTGGATATCGCCCTGGCGTTTAAAAACCTGATGCCACTGCTGGGTATGGGTGGCGAAACCGAAAAAGGCATCGCCCTGCCGATCCTGCCGTGGTGGAATGCGGTTGCCATCAACGACGTACCTGCGCAGAGTGATTTCTACAGTAGTGCCAACGGTCGTCTGCTTAACGATCTGGTACGCGATGCCCGCGAACCGGAAAAAGTGGCCCTGTTACAGAAAGTCTGGCGTCAGCGTTTAAGCTATCGCCTGGTGCGTAGCGCAGAAGAGTGCAAAATTGCTCTTTCAAGCGTAGCGGAAACCCGCGCCTCACTGCCGTTTATCAGCAATGAACTGGCTACGCTGATTAGCCAGCGAGGGCTGGAAAGCGCCCTCAGCCAGCCACTGGCGCGGATTCTGGAACAGGTGCAACTGGCCCTGGATAACGCCCAGGAAAAACCGGACGTTATCTACCTGACCGGCGGTAGCGCCCGTTCTCCGCTGATTAAAAAAGCGCTGGCAGAACAGTTGCCGGGCATTCCGATTGCAGGCGGCGATGACTTTGGCTCCGTCACCGCCGGGCTGGCACGCTGGGCGGAAGTGGTGTTTCGTTAAAAGAAAATGGCTCAGCAGCGGCTTAAATCTGCCTGCGCCTGAGCCAGTTTTTCTGCCGCCTGACGTAAAGGTTCCATCAACGGCATGGTCCGTGCTGGAGCATGAAGGCGGAATCGCTGCAACTCTGTCGCGCCGACAGTCAACGTCGATTCCAGCCGATGTCGTTTGGCGGTCATTTTCGCCATTACCGCTTGTCTGTCTGCTGGCGTTATCGCTTCATTCGGCCTGAACACAAAACGGCGTTCACAGCTCGCTTTCCAGTCGATAACCGCCTGGGTCAGATGGTCGCCAAACCCTTTCACTTGCTTAACGCCACGACGGGTAACATCTGCGGCTGTTTCAATACCAAAAGACCGTAACGCCGCTTTACGCGCAGGGCCAACGCCGGGAATAGAGGCAACATCAATAAAAAATCCCTCCAGAAACTTCTGCTTCTGCCGTTCCCTTGCGGTGTCGTGAAGTGCTGCCAGAGCACGTTTTTCTTCTTCCGGTAACCCGAGCATTTCGTCCTTCATTTTTTCGAGCATCGTCCGTTTGGCGATAAAACCTTCCAGCCCGCCCAACTGTTGGATCTGGCTGACTAAATGGTCATAGTCCATTTTCGCGCGATTAAATGCCTCACGGCGTTGCTGAACTTCTGCTTTGTACGCTTTGCTTGTCAGACTGCCAATAATCCAGATAGCCGACAGCACAGGAACCAAAATAATATAACGCGGTTCTGCCTGAAGGCCGCAAAGCAACAGCGATAACGCTGACAGTGCGATCTCAATCAGAATGATGTATTCGCGCCGTAACAGGCCTAAAGGAAGCGGCCTGCCAGTCGGTTGGAAATGATCGGGTAATGGCAATTGCAATGCTGGCGGTGCTACTGACGCCATCACCATCGCCCAGACTTTTGCCAGCACAAAATCACCGCTGGTGGTAATGACCTCTTCGCCGAGATCAATAAAATAGATAACGCCTTGATTATCCAGCGCACACCACGGGCAGTCAGTCAAATGAGCGGAGTAAACATGCATTGCCGAAACGGTACATTTCTTTAACTGTTGGCGTAGTAAATCAAGTGCCGCTACCCACGCTTTTGCCGTCGGACGCCCGGTTGCCACGCCACTTTCCGTAAACGCCTGCTGAAACATGGCTTCAACATCGCCCGGTAACATCGCCAGCGGAATAGATCGTGGCGGCGGTTTTAAACCACGTCGCTGATTATCTGACGCGTAGGCATAACGGAAATGGGCAATATCCGTCTCCAGCGCATTACCCGCATCAGAGATAAGCGGCACACCGGAATAAGGATGCCGACCACCAAACAAGACGTGAAAAATCAACAAGGCAAGGCCAAAATTATCGTGATTTTCTGTACGTTCAAAGCCGACAAATGACGACAAGGTTTGTAGCTCTGGCGGCGTAAAATGCGACACGCCGACTTCGCATAAATGCAGTGTGCCATTGGCGTTAATCTGAAAGGAGTCGCTATCAATCAACACCACTTTGCTGTCGCGACCTACCATAAAACTGTTCTGGTTTACGTCACCCACGACGTGCCCGTGCTCGTGAACCGTAGCAAAAGATGAAGCAATATTGCGCGCAACATAGAGTAGAAAATCCCACGCACAATGAGGGTAACTCTGGCGACGATGTGCCGGGCTATAGATCATATGAATCGGTTCTTTACCAGAAACTTTTGGCATCATAAAACCGATAACTTTTCCGCCTCGTCCACCGTGAAGCGTTGCCTGCGGCCAGGCGACATAATTCAACAACTGCGCGTCAGCTGTCGCAGCCATAAAGGCAAGTTTGTCCTGTTTTGAGGCGGGTGGCGGCGTGTGATAAATCTTGGCGACGCTATCGACAAACTCCTCGATATCATAAACCGCGCCTTCACCACCTTTGCCCAGTTCACGGCCTGGCGTAACGCACTCACCAGTAGCAGTATATAAAGTGGGTTTCATGGTAACCACAGCGCCAGTGCCAACGTTTTATCATCATCGGTACGCTCGTTTACCGCCGGGCTGGACAAAAACTGCTTTAACAATTTAGGTAATAAATCGAGTTGTTCCTGCGTTGCTGCCGCCAGTCCAATGAAAAACGGGGTAAAGAAAGGCACATGCGGAGAATTATCCAGCATATTTAACGCCAGTCGCTGAATACCATCCGTAAATGCTGCAACTTTATGCGCACGCTCAGTGCTGGTGAAAGTTTCCAGTCTGGAAACAGCATCTTCATCGCTAATGAAATGCGTCATATTGGCATATTCACCCACCATCGGCGTGAGCGGCAGTTCCAGACCACGACCAAAATCCACCACTACACCGCCGTCGCCAATTTGCATAATCAATGTGCCATTAGCCGATGAAATCAATCCCAGAAACGTGCAGGCAAAATCGCGAACTGCTAATGCTTTGGCTTCTGCCTCGGCAAAAAGTCGTTGACGAATGGTCAGTACCATATTTGTGGCGAGAACATCATTAAGCCCCAATTCACCGTCCTGTACTTTTTGCACCATAAACGCCATCGCTTCATTGACGGCGAGCTTCGCGCCTTCTCCTCCCTGCGAAACGCTACCTGCGCCATCAGCAAGGAACATCACCAGTAATGGCTGCTGGTCATTTAGCCAGGCAACCTGCATCTGGCAGGCATCCTGACAAGGTAAATCAGCGCTAATGTGCGACGTTCCAACAGCGGATGCATAAACCAGACGCCAGCTCACACTGACGTCCAGCCTTTTGGCGCTTCCAGCACAACTTCCGTTCCCGGCGTGGAGCGGGAAACCGAACGCAGCGAACTGGATAACCAGCTAAACAGTTCACGGAATTGTAATCCCTGCAGAGACAAAGGCTGACGGACGCTGATTTGGGCCAGCGTCTTCATATCCGCCCCCTGAACACCGATGGAAAAGAAAGCAAACCTTTTATCTTCTTCCCCCCGAAACACTTTGTTGGCTGCAGCCTGCCACTCATCGGTTGGTGCACCATCGGTAATCAGGAAAATCCACGGGCGATAATACGAAATACCATTTGCACGATACTCACGTTTCCGCTCCTCTACCATATCCAGGGCTTTGGTAATGGCCGCACCCATTGGTGTATCGCCCTGGGCAAACAGGATGGGCGGAAAAAAATTAGCGGCGCTGGTAAAGGGTTGTTCCACATGCACCGGGCCGAACGTCACAATGCCGAGTTCCACTCTTTTTAAAGCCAGCGGATCAGCAAGCAGTTCATCACGAAAGGTAACCAATCCGGCGTTAAGTTCATTAATAGGTCTGCCACTCATCGAGCCAGAAACATCCAGCAGCAGAATGCAGGGGCAACGTGGTTCCGGGTTACTGGCAAAATCGCTGGTGGCAAACGTGATTTGTTCGCTCATAAGAAATCCTTTCTTAGAGAATTATTGAGGTCCGGTATCATACCGACTGCAATAATGAAATAAGAGCAAACGAAGAAACTTTCAGAATTAGGCCCGGCGGCGCAGAAAATTTTGCTATTCGCCTCGCAAGAACGGAGAGCCGTCGATTGACACTAAGGGCGGAGTGACATAATTTCAGGAGTGAGGGTTAGGGAGAGGTTTCCCCCTCCCCCTGGTGTTCTTAGTAAGCCTGGAAGCTAATCACTAAGAGTATCACCAGTATGATGACGTGCTTCCTCATAACCCTTTCCTTATTTAAGGCCCCTTCCTCGGGAGGGGCTTTCCCGTTTCAGCATCCCGCTGAAATCGTCGGCTTACCTCCTTTCGCCATGCATGCAGTCTATCGCTGACTTGCGGATAAAATAGTTTCCAGTGTGATTATTGCGTAACGTCTCGCAAAGAATATTTGCTGGCAGGATCGCAGACTGCAAAGCCTGCAGATTGACAATCTGACCGTGAAGGCATACTTTCAGGAGTGAGGGTTGAGCGGGGTTTCCCCCGCCCTGGTAGTCTTAGTAAGCGGGGAAGCTTATGACTAAGAGCACCACGATGATGAGTAGCTTCATCATGACCCTTTCCTTATTTAAGGCCCCTTCCTCGGGAGGGGCTTTCCCGTTTCAGCATCCCGCTGAAATCGTCGGCTTACCTCCTTTCGCCCTGAATACAGTCTATCGCTAACGCGTGAACAAAATAGTTTCCTCTGTGATTATTGCGTAACGACTCGCAAAGAATATTTGCTGGCAGGATCGCAGACTGCAAAGCCTGCGGATTGACAATCTTATCGTGAAGGCATACTTTCAGGAGTGAGGGTAGAGCGGGGTTTCCCCCGCCCTGGTAGTCTTAGTAAGCCGGGAAGCTAATGACTAAGAGCACCACGATGATGAGTATCTTCATCATGACCCTTTCCTTATTTAAGGCCCCTTCCTCGGGAGGGGCTTTCCCGTTTCAGCATCCCGCTGAAATCGTCGGCTTACCTCCTTTCGCCATGCATGCAGTCTATCGCTAACGCGTAGATAAAATAGTTTCCTGTGTTATTACTGGATGCGTGCTCGCAAATGTGCCCGCCATTCAGACGATTCCCGATAGTGTTTCATAATTCCTCCATTTTTCTCCCTTATTGGCTGGCTACACTAGTATCATTCCGCGAAACGTTTCAGGAAGAGAAACTCTTAACGATGAAAGGCAGTTATAAATCCCGTTGGGTAATCGTAATCGTGGTGGTTATCGCCGCCATCGCCGCATTCTGGTTCTGGCAAGGCCGCAATGACTCCCGGAGTGCAGCCCCAGGGGCGACGAAACAAGCGCAGCAATCGCCAGCGGGTGGTCGCCGTGGTATGCGTTCCGGCCCATTAGCCCCGGTTCAGGCGGCGACCGCCGTAGAACAGGCAGTTCCGCGTTACCTCACCGGGCTTGGCACCATTACCGCCGCTAATACTGTTACGGTGCGCAGCCGCGTGGACGGTCAACTGATGGCGTTACATTTCCAGGAAGGCCAGCAGGTCAAAGCAGGCGATTTACTGGCAGAAATTGACCCCAGCCAGTTCAAAGTTGCATTAGCACAAGCCCAGGGCCAACTGGCAAAAGATAAAGCCACGCTTGCTAACGCCCGCCGTGACCTGGCGCGTTATCAGCAACTGGCAAAAACCAATCTCGTATCCCGTCAGGAGCTGGATGCCCAACAGGCGCTGGTCAGTGAAACCGAAGGCACCATTAAGGCTGATGAAGCAAGCGTCGCCAGCGCGCAGCTGCAACTCGACTGGAGCCGCATCACCGCACCAGTCGATGGTCGCGTTGGTCTCAAGCAGGTTGATGTTGGTAACCAAATCTCCAGTGGTGATACCACCGGGATCGTGGTGATCACCCAGACGCATCCTATCGATTTGCTCTTTACCCTGCCGGAAAGCGATATCGCTACCGTCGTGCAGGCGCAGAAAGCCGGAAAACCGCTGGTGGTAGAAGCCTGGGATCGCACCAACTCGAAGAAATTAAGTGAAGGCACGCTGTTAAGCCTCGATAACCAAATCGATGCCACAACCGGTACGATTAAAGTGAAAGCACGCTTTAATAATCAGGATGATGCGCTGTTTCCCAATCAGTTTGTTAACGCGCGCATGTTAGTCGACACCGAACAAAACGCCGTAGTGATCCCATCAGCCGCCCTGCAAATGGGCAATGAAGGCCATTTTGTCTGGGTGCTGAATAGTGAAAACAAGGTCAGCAAACATCTGGTGACGCCGGGCATTCAGGACAGTCAGAAAGTGGTGATCCGTGCAGGTATTTCTGCGGGCGATCGCGTGGTGACAGACGGCATTGATCGCCTGACCGAAGGGGCGAAAGTGGAAGTGGTGGAAGCCCAGAGCGCCACCACTCCAGAAGAGAAAGCCACCAGCCGCGAATACGCGAAAAAAGGAGCACGCTCCTGATGCAGGTGTTACCCCCGAGCAGCACAGGCGGCCCGTCTCGCCTGTTTATTATGCGTCCTGTCGCCACCACGCTGCTGATGGTGGCGATCTTACTCGCCGGGATTATCGGTTATCGCGCCCTGCCCGTTTCGGCGCTGCCGGAAGTGGACTATCCGACCATTCAGGTAGTCACGCTTTACCCAGGTGCAAGCCCGGATGTCATGACCTCTGCCGTTACCGCGCCGCTCGAGCGCCAGTTCGGGCAGATGTCTGGCCTGAAACAGATGTCGTCGCAAAGTTCCGGCGGTGCGTCAGTTATCACCTTACAGTTCCAGCTAACATTACCGCTCGATGTCGCCGAGCAGGAAGTGCAGGCCGCGATTAACGCCGCCACTAACCTGCTACCGAGCGATCTGCCTAACCCGCCGGTTTACAGCAAAGTGAACCCGGCAGATCCGCCGATCATGACGCTCGCCGTCACCTCAACCGCCATGCCGATGACGCAAGTGGAAGATATGGTGGAAACCCGCGTCGCGCAGAAAATCTCGCAGATTTCCGGCGTCGGCCTGGTGACGCTTTCCGGCGGTCAGCGTCCGGCTGTTCGCGTCAAACTTAACGCTCAGGCGATTGCCGCCCTCGGCCTGACCAGCGAAACCGTGCGCACCGCCATTACCGGCGCTAACGTTAACTCGGCAAAAGGTAGCCTCGACGGCCCTTCCCGTGCGGTCACGCTTTCCGCGAACGACCAGATGCAATCCGCCGAAGAGTATCGCCAGCTAATCATCGCCTACCAGAACGGCGCGCCGATTCGTCTTGGCGATGTCGCAACCGTAGAGCAAGGTGCAGAAAACAGCTGGCTTGGCGCATGGGCGAACAAAGAACAGGCCATTGTGATGAATGTTCAGCGCCAGCCCGGTGCTAACATTATCTCCACCGCCGACAGCATCCGGCAGATGCTGCCACAGCTCACCGAGAGTCTGCCGAAATCGGTGAAGGTAACAGTGCTTTCCGATCGCACCACCAATATCCGCGCATCGGTCAACGATACCCAGTTTGAATTGATGATGGCTATCGCGCTGGTAGTCATGATTATCTACCTGTTTTTGCGCAATATTCCGGCGACCATCATTCCCGGCTTCGCAGTGCCGCTGTCGTTAATCGGCACCTTCGCGGTCATGGTGTTTCTCGATTTTTCAATCAATAACCTGACGCTGATGGCGTTAACTATCGCCACCGGGTTCGTGGTCGATGACGCCATCGTGGTGATCGAAAATATTTCCCGCTATATCGAAAAAGGCGAAAAACCGTTGGCGGCGGCGCTCAAGGGCGCAGGTGAAATCGGCTTTACCATTATCTCGCTGACCTTCTCGCTGATTGCGGTGTTGATCCCACTGCTGTTTATGGGCGATATCGTCGGGCGACTGTTCCGCGAATTTGCTATTACCCTGGCGGTAGCGATTTTGATCTCAGCGGTGGTGTCGCTGACCCTGACACCGATGATGTGCGCGCGGATGCTCAGCCAGGAGTCGTTGCGTAAACAGAACCGCTTCTCCCGTGCCTCGGAAAAAATGTTCGACAGGATAATCGCCGCCTATGGTCGTGGACTGGCGAAAGTGCTGAATCATCCGTGGCTGACCTTAAGCGTGGCACTCAGCACGCTGCTGCTTAGCGTGCTGCTGTGGGTGTTCATTCCGAAAGGTTTCTTCCCGGTACAGGACAACGGCATTATTCAGGGCACTTTGCAGGCACCGCAATCCAGCTCCTTTGCCAATATGGCCCAGCGACAACGCCAGGTCGCGGACGTGATTTTGCAGGATCCGGCAGTGCAAAGCCTGACCTCATTTGTTGGCGTTGATGGCACTAACCCGTCGCTGAACAGTGCACGTTTACAAATCAACCTCAAACCGTTGGATGAACGTGATGATCGGGTGCAAAAAGTCATCGCCCGTCTGCAAACGGCGGTAGATAAAGTGCCGGGCGTCGATCTCTTCCTGCAACCAACGCAGGATCTGACTATTGATACTCAGGTCAGCCGCACCCAGTACCAGTTTACCTTGCAGGCCACGTCACTGGATGCGCTCAGTACCTGGGTGCCACAGTTGATGGAAAAACTCCAGCAACTGCCACAGCTTTCTGATGTCTCCAGCGACTGGCAGGACAAAGGGCTGGTGGCGTATGTCAATGTTGATCGCGACAGCGCCAGCCGTCTGGGGATCAGCATGGCGGATGTCGATAACGCCCTGTACAACGCGTTTGGTCAGCGGCTGATTTCCACTATTTATACTCAGGCCAACCAGTATCGCGTGGTGCTGGAGCACAACACCGAAAATACCCCAGGCCTCGCGGCGCTGGATACCATTCGCCTGACCAGCAGCGACGGCGGCGTGGTGCCGTTAAGCTCAATTGCCAAAGTTGAACAGCGTTTTGCGCCGCTTTCCATCAACCATCTGGATCAGTTCCCGGTAACGACCATCTCTTTTAACGTGCCAGATAACTATTCGCTGGGCGATGCGGTGCAGGCGATTATGGACACCGAAAAGACGCTGAATCTGCCGGTGGATATCACCACGCAGTTCCAGGGCAGCACCCTCGCCTTCCAGTCGGCGCTGGGCAGCACTGTCTGGCTGATTGTCGCGGCGGTGGTGGCGATGTATATCGTGCTCGGCATTCTGTACGAGAGCTTTATTCACCCGATCACCATTCTCTCGACGCTACCCACGGCAGGTGTTGGCGCCCTGCTGGCGTTAATGATTGCCGGTAGCGAACTGGATGTGATTGCGATTATCGGCATTATTTTGCTGATCGGTATCGTGAAGAAGAACGCCATCATGATGATCGACTTCGCGCTGGCTGCTGAGCGCGAGCAAGGCATGTCGCCGCGCGATGCAATCTACCAGGCTTGTCTGTTGCGTTTTCGTCCGATCCTGATGACCACCCTGGCGGCTCTGCTTGGCGCGCTGCCGCTGATGTTGAGTACCGGGGTCGGCGCGGAACTGCGTCGTCCGTTAGGTATCGGCATGGTCGGCGGCCTGATTGTCAGCCAGGTGCTGACGCTGTTCACCACGCCGGTGATTTATCTGCTGTTCGACCGCCTGGCATTGTGGACCAAAAGCCGCTTTGCCCGTCATGAAGAGGAGGCGTAAGTGAAGTTTTTTGCCCTCTTCATTTACCGTCCGGTGGCGACGATTTTACTGTCGGTTGCCATTACCCTGTGCGGCATACTGGGCTTCCGTATGCTGCCGGTCGCCCCGCTGCCGCAGGTCGATTTTCCGGTGATTATGGTCAGCGCCTCGCTGCCCGGTGCGTCACCAGAAACAATGGCGTCTTACGTTGCCACGCCGCTGGAGCGCTCACTTGGGCGCATTGCCGGAGTCAGTGAAATGACCTCCAGCAGTTCGCTCGGCAGCACGCGTATTATTTTGCAGTTTGATTTTGACCGGGATATCAACGGCGCAGCGCGTGATGTGCAGGCGGCGATCAACGCTGCACAAAGTTTGCTGCCCAGTGGGATGCCCAGCCGCCCGACCTATCGCAAAGCGAACCCGTCGGATGCGCCAATTATGATCCTCACGCTGACATCCGATACTTATTCGCAGGGTGAACTGTACGATTTCGCCTCGACGCAGCTGGCTCCGACGATTTCGCAAATCGACGGTGTCGGTGATGTCGATGTCGGCGGCAGCTCGCTGCCCGCCGTGCGCGTCGGGCTGAACCCGCAGGCGCTGTTTAATCAGGGCGTGTCGCTGGACGACGTACGCACTGCCATCAGCAATGCCAACGTGCGTAAACCGCAGGGGGCGCTGGAAGATGGCACTCACCGCTGGCAGATCCAGACCAACGATGAACTGAAAACCGCCGCTGAATATCAGCCGCTGATTATTCACTACAACAACGGCGGCGCGGTTCGTCTGGGCGATGTGGCGACGGTGACCGACTCAGTGCAGGATGTGCGCAACGCCGGGATGACCAACGCCAAACCGGCTATTTTGCTGATGATCCGCAAGCTGCCGGAAGCCAATATTATCCAGACGGTAGACAGCATCCGGGCAAAATTACCGGAGTTGCAGGAGACCATTCCGGCGGCGATTGATCTGCAAATTGCCCAGGATCGCTCCCCCACCATTCGCGCCTCGCTGGAGGAAGTCGAGCAAACGCTGATTATCTCGGTGGCGCTGGTGATTCTGGTGGTGTTTTTATTCCTGCGCTCGGGTCGCGCCACTATTATTCCCGCCGTTGCGGTGCCGGTTTCGCTGATTGGTACGTTTGCGGCGATGTACCTGTGCGGTTTCAGTCTCAATAATCTTTCGTTAATGGCGCTCACCATCGCTACTGGTTTCGTGGTGGATGACGCCATCGTGGTGCTGGAAAACATTGCCCGTCATCTGGAAGCGGGAATGAAACCGTTGCAAGCCGCACTGCAAGGTACTCGCGAAGTCGGTTTTACGGTGCTGTCGATGAGTCTGTCACTGGTGGCGGTGTTCCTGCCGCTGCTGTTGATGGGCGGATTGCCGGGCCGACTGTTACGCGAATTTGCCGTGACGCTTTCTGTCGCCATTGGTATATCGTTGCTGGTTTCTCTGACATTAACGCCAATGATGTGTGGCTGGATGCTGAAAGCCAGCAAGCCGCGCGAGCAAAAGCGACTGCGTGGTTTTGGTCGCATGTTGGTAGCCCTGCAACAAGGCTACGGCAAGTCACTGAAATGGGTGCTCAATCATACCCGTCTGGTGGGCGTGGTGCTGCTTGGCACCATTGCGCTGAATATCTGGCTGTATATCTCGATCCCGAAAACCTTCTTCCCGGAGCAGGACACTGGCGTGTTGATGGGCGGGATTCAGGCGGATCAGAGTATTTCGTTTCAGGCGATGCGCGGTAAGTTGCAGGATTTCATGAAAATTATCCGTGACGATCCGGCAGTGGATAATGTCACCGGCTTTACAGGCGGTTCGCGAGTGAACAGCGGGATGATGTTTATCACCCTCAAGCCACGCGACGAACGCAGCGAAACGGCGCAGCAAATTATCGACCGTCTGCGCGTAAAACTGGCGAAAGAACCGGGGGCGAATCTGTTCCTGATGGCGGTACAGGATATTCGCGTTGGTGGGCGTCAGTCGAACGCCAGCTACCAGTACACGTTGTTATCCGACGACCTGGCGGCACTGCGCGAATGGGAGCCGAAAATCCGCAAAAAACTGGCGACGTTGCCGGAACTGGCGGACGTGAACTCCGATCAGCAGGATAACGGCGCGGAGATGAATCTGGTTTACGACCGCGACACCATGGCACGGCTGGGAATCGACGTACAGGCCGCCAACAGTCTGTTAAATAACGCCTTCGGTCAGCGGCAAATCTCGACCATTTACCAGCCGATGAACCAGTATAAAGTGGTGATGGAAGTGGATCCGCGCTATACCCAGGACATCAGTGCGCTGGAAAAAATGTTCGTTATCAATAATGAAGGCAAAGCGATCCCGCTGTCGTATTTCGCTAAATGGCAACCGGCGAATGCCCCACTATCGGTGAATCATCAGGGATTATCGGCGGCCTCGACCATTTCGTTTAACCTGCCGACCGGAAAATCGCTCTCGGACGCCAGTGCGGCGATCGATCGCGCAATGACCCAGCTTGGTGTGCCTTCGACGGTGCGCGGCAGTTTTGCCGGCACGGCGCAGGTGTTCCAGGAGACGATGAACTCGCAGGTGATCCTGATTATCGCCGCCATCGCCACGGTGTATATCGTGCTGGGTATCCTTTACGAGAGTTACGTACATCCGCTGACGATTCTCTCCACCCTGCCCTCGGCGGGCGTTGGAGCGCTGTTGGCGCTGGAGCTGTTCAATGCCCCGTTCAGCCTAATCGCCCTGATAGGGATCATGCTATTAATCGGCATCGTGAAGAAAAACGCCATTATGATGGTCGATTTTGCGCTTGAAGCCCAACGGCACGGTAACCTGACGCCGCAGGAAGCTATTTTCCAGGCCTGTCTGCTGCGTTTTCGCCCGATTATGATGACTACCCTGGCGGCGCTGTTTGGTGCGCTGCCGCTGGTATTGTCGGGCGGCGACGGCTCGGAGCTGCGGCAACCCCTGGGGATCACCATTGTCGGCGGACTGGTAATGAGCCAGCTCCTTACGCTGTATACCACGCCGGTGGTGTATCTCTTTTTCGACCGTCTGCGGCTGCGTTTTTCGCGTAAACCTAAACAAACGGTAACCGAGTAAATGACAGATCTTCCCGACAGCACCCGTTGGCAATTGTGGATTGTGGCTTTCGGCTTCTTTATGCAGTCGCTGGACACCACCATCGTAAACACCGCCCTTCCCTCAATGGCGCAAAGCCTCGGGGAAAGTCCGTTGCATATGCACATGGTCATTGTCTCTTATGTGCTGACCGTGGCGGTGATGCTGCCCGCCAGCGGCTGGCTGGCGGACAAAGTCGGCGTGCGCAATATTTTCTTTACCGCCATCGTGCTGTTTACTCTCGGTTCACTGTTTTGCGCGCTTTCCGGCACGCTGAACGAACTGTTGCTGGCACGCGCGTTACAGGGCGTTGGCGGCGCGATGATGGTGCCGGTCGGCAGATTGACGGTGATGAAAATCGTACCGCGCGAGCAATATATGGCGGCGATGACCTTTGTCACGTTACCCGGTCAGGTCGGTCCGCTGCTCGGTCCGGCGCTCGGCGGTCTGCTGGTGGAGTACGCATCGTGGCACTGGATCTTTTTGATCAACATTCCGGTGGGGATTATCGGTGCGATCGCCACATTGCTGTTAATGCCGAACTACACCATGCAGACGCGGCGCTTTGATCTCTCCGGATTTTTATTGCTGGCGGTTGGCATGGCGGTATTAACCCTGGCGCTGGACGGCAGTAAAGGTACAGGTTTATCGCCGCTGACGATTGCAGGCCTGGTCGCAGTTGGCGTGGTGGCACTGGTGCTTTATCTGCTGCACGCCAGAAATAACAACCGTGCCCTGTTCAGTCTGAAACTGTTCCGTACTCGTACCTTTTCGCTGGGCCTGGCGGGGAGCTTTGCCGGACGTATTGGCAGTGGCATGTTGCCCTTTATGACACCGGTTTTCCTGCAAATTGGCCTCGGTTTCTCGCCGTTTCATGCCGGACTGATGATGATCCCGATGGTGCTTGGCAGCATGGGAATGAAGCGAATTGTGGTACAGGTGGTGAATCGCTTTGGTTATCGTCGGGTACTGGTAGCGACCACGCTGGGTCTGTCGCTGGTCACCCTGTTGTTTATGACTACCGCCCTGCTGGGCTGGTACTACGTTTTGCCGTTCGTCCTGTTTTTACAAGGGATGGTCAACTCGACGCGTTTCTCCTCCATGAACACCCTGACGCTGAAAGATCTCCCGGACAATCTGGCGAGCAGCGGCAACAGCCTGCTGTCGATGATTATGCAATTGTCGATGAGTATCGGCGTCACTATCGCCGGGCTGTTGCTGGGACTTTTTGGTTCACAGCATGTCAGCGTCGACAGCGGCACCACACAAACCGTCTTTATGTACACCTGGCTTAGCATGGCGTTGATCATCGCCCTTCCGGCGTTCATCTTTGCCAGAGTGCCGAACGATACGCATCAAAATGTAGCTATTTCGCGGCGAAAAAGGAGCGCGCAATGAAGTTCTGGCGACCCGGTATTACCGGCAAACTGTTTCTGGCGATTTTCGCCACCTGCATTGTCTTGCTGATCAGTATGCACTGGGCGGTGCGTATCAGTTTTGAGCGTGGCTTTATTGATTACATCAAGCATGGTAATGAACAGCGATTACAACTGTTAAGTGATGCGCTTGGCGAGCAGTATGCGCAGCATGGCAACTGGCGCTTCCTGCGCAACAATGATCGCTTTGTCTTTCAGATCCTGCGTTCATTTGAACACGATAATTCGGAAGATAAACCCGGCCCGGGTATGCCACCGCACGGCTGGCGTACCCAGTTCTGGGTGGTTGATCAAAACAACAAAGTGCTGGTTGGTCCGCGAGCGCCGATTCCACCTGACGGTACACGGCGACCCATTCTGGTCAACGGTGCGGAAGTTGGCGCGGTGATCGCCTCCCCCGTTGAGCGGTTAACGCGCAATACTGATATCAATTTCGATAAACAACAGCGGCAAACCAGCTGGTTGATTGTCGCCCTGGCAACGTTACTCGCGGCACTTGCCACTTTTCTGCTGGCGCGCGGTTTACTGGCACCGGTAAAACGACTTGTCGACGGCACGCACAAACTGGCGGCGGGCGATTTCACTACCCGCGTAACGCCCACCAGTGAAGATGAACTGGGCAAACTGGCGCAAGACTTCAACCAGCTTGCCAGCACGCTGGAGAAAAACCAGCAAATGCGGCGCGATTTTATGGCCGATATTTCTCACGAACTGCGTACGCCATTAGCGGTGCTGCGCGGTGAACTGGAAGCCATTCAGGATGGCGTGCGTAAATTCACGCCGGAGACGGTGGCGTCTTTACAGGCGGAGGTCGGTACACTGACCAAACTGGTTGACGATCTCCATCAGTTGTCGATGTCTGATGAAGGCGCTCTCGCCTATCAAAAAGCACCGGTAGATTTGATCCCACTGCTGGAAGTGGCGGGCGGCGCATTTCGCGAACGATTCGCCAGTCGTGGCCTGAAACTGCAATTTTCCCTGCCAGACAGTATTACCGTATTTGGCGATCGCGACCGTTTAATGCAGTTATTCAATAACTTACTGGAAAACAGCCTGCGCTACACTGACAGCGGCGGCAGCCTGCAAATCTCTGCCGGTCAGCGCGACAAAACGGTGCGCCTGACCTTTGCCGACAGTGCGCCAGGTGTCAGTGACGATCAGCTACAAAAATTGTTTGAACGTTTTTATCGCACCGAAGGTTCCCGCAACCGTGCCAGCGGCGGTTCCGGGCTGGGGCTGGCGATTTGCCTGAACATTGTTGAAGCACATAATGGTCGCATTATTGCTGCCCATTCGCCTTTTGGCGGGGTAAGCATTACAGTAGAGTTACCGCTGGAACGGGATTTACAGAGAGAAGTATGACCGAGTTACCAATCGACGAAAACACACCGCGTATTTTGATCGTGGAAGATGAACCGAAGCTGGGGCAGTTGCTCATTGATTATCTGCGTGCTGCGAGCTATGCGCCGACGCTTATCAGCCACGGCGATCAGGTACTGCCGTATGTACGCCAGACACCACCGGATCTGATCCTGTTAGATCTGATGCTCCCTGGCACCGATGGCCTGACGCTGTGCCGGGAAATTCGTCGTTTTTCTGACATTCCGATCGTGATGGTGACGGCAAAAATCGAAGAGATCGATCGCCTGCTGGGGCTGGAGATTGGCGCAGATGATTATATCTGTAAGCCGTACAGCCCACGGGAAGTGGTAGCGCGCGTCAAAACCATTTTGCGCCGTTGCAAACCGCAGCGCGAGTTGCAGCAACAGGATGCTGAAAGCCCGTTGATTATCGACGAAGGTCGTTTTCAGGCTTCATGGCGCGGTAAAATGCTTGACCTGACGCCTGCGGAATTTCGTCTGCTGAAAACGCTCTCTCATGAACCAGGAAAAGTGTTCTCCCGCGAGCATTTGCTCAATCATCTTTATGACGACTACCGCGTAGTAACCGACCGCACCATCGACAGCCACATTAAAAACCTGCGCCGCAAGCTGGAATCTCTCGACGCCGAACAGTCATTTATCCGCGCCGTTTACGGCGTTGGTTACCGCTGGGAAGCCGACGCCTGCCGCATCGTTTAGTTTTAGCGACATGACTTTGTTAGCCGGAGATGGCGTTCAGACCAGATCCGGCAACATTATCCCACGCATGGTCAGCAAACTGACATTATCTCTCCGCCCTGGCAGGCATCAGAAAATCGCTCATACTTTAATCGGTAAACAGCACCTTTAGATGCTGTTTTCGATACACAATTTCAATCAAGGAGTCATTATGGCTGGTTGGTTTGAACTCAGTAAGAGCAGTGATAATCAGTTCCGGTTTGTGCTAAAAGCGGGCAATGGTGAGACTATCCTCACCAGCGAGCTGTATACCTCAAAAGCCTCTGCGGAAAAGGGCATCGCGTCGGTGCGTAGCAACAGCCCGCAAGAAGAACGCTATGAGAAAAAAACGGCAAGTAACGGCAAATTCTATTTCAATCTGAAAGCCGCTAATCATCAAATTATCGGCTCCAGCCAGATGTACGCCACCGCGCAATCTCGTGAAACCGGAATTGCCTCCGTTAAAGCCAATGGCACAAGCCAGACGGTGAAAGACAATACGTAATTACGATGCCGGGCGTGGGTTGTTGGCGTCCGGCTTTATATCCAAATAACGCTTAGTTATTAATAATTAAGAGTAACCGCCGCCATTAAAATAGTGGGCACTGACGAGCACTCGTTGTGCTTTCTTTGTTTACCATCCCATACTTATCCTCCTGAACATGTTCATGTGCCAAAATATCTTCTAATACTTTCGTGACGCTATCCGGTTTATGACATACACTGATGTAAGATTTTTACTTACAGGCGGGCGTAAAATGGCCAGAACGATGACGGTTGATCTCGGCGATGAGTTGCGTGAATTTATCGAGTCCTTAATTGAATCCGGCGACTATCGCACCCAAAGCGAAGTGATCCGTGAGTCACTGCGATTACTTCGAGAAAAGCAAGCAGAGTCTCGCCTGCAAGCGTTACGTGACATGCTCGCAGAAGGGTTGAGTAGTGGTGAAGCTCAGCCGTGGGAAAAGGACGCGTTCTTACGGAAGGTGAAAGCAGGGATAAGGAAATAATGTGCGTATTATTAAACTCATGCCAAAAGCCAATGAGGATTTAGAAGGCATCTGGTATTACAGCTATCACCATTTCGGCGAACCACAAGCCGACAGATATGTGGAACATCTTTCAGACGTTCTCCAGATTCTGAGTAACAATAATATAGGTACGCCCAGACCTGAATTAGGCGAAGGTATTTTTGTTCTTCCTTTTGAACGCCACGTCATTTATTTCCTGCAATCACCAGGGGAAATTATCGTCATTCGTATCCTTAACCAAAACCAGGACGCCACCAGACATTTACACTGGAGCTAAACCCGCCGATTGCGCTACAATGCCCGCCCTTAAAGTGGGGGCACTCCCCTAACCGCTTCATCAGGTGAAGCGGATCTGACCTGTCATCAGAACGAGAGAATTATGTTTAAACCGGAACTCCTTTCCCCGGCGGGAACGCTGAAAAATATGCGTTACGCTTTCGCTTATGGCGCAGATGCTGTTTATGCGGGCCAGCCGCGTTATTCCCTGCGTGTGCGCAACAACGAATTCAACCACGAAAATCTTCAGCTCGGCATCAATGAAGCCCACGCGCTGGGGAAAAAGTTTTATGTCGTGGTCAACATTGCACCGCACAACGCCAAGCTGAAAACCTTTATCCGTGACCTGAAACCGGTGGTGGAAATGGGGCCGGATGCGCTGATTATGTCCGATCCAGGGCTGATTATGCTGGTGCGTGAGCACTTCCCTGAAATGCCGATCCACCTTTCGGTGCAGGCTAACGCCGTGAACTGGGCGACGGTGAAATTCTGGCAGCAAATGGGCCTGACCCGCGTGATCCTCTCTCGCGAGCTGTCGCTGGAAGAGATTGAAGAGATCCGCAATCAGGTGCCGGATATGGAGATCGAGATCTTCGTTCACGGCGCGCTGTGCATGGCCTACTCCGGTCGCTGCCTGCTCTCTGGCTATATCAACAAGCGCGACCCGAACCAGGGCACCTGCACCAACGCCTGCCGCTGGGAGTACAACGTCCAGGAAGGGAAAGAAGATGATGTTGGCAACATCGTACACAAGTACGAGCCGATTCCGGTGCAAAATGTTGAGCCGACGCTGGGTATCGGCGCACCAACCGACAAAGTGTTTATGATCGAAGAGGCCCAGCGTCCGGGCGAGTATATGACCGCGTTTGAAGATGAGCACGGCACTTACATCATGAACTCGAAAGATCTGCGCGCCATCGCCCATGTAGAACGCCTGACCAAAATGGGCGTGCATTCGCTGAAAATCGAAGGTCGTACCAAATCTTTCTACTATTGTGCACGCACCGCACAGGTTTACCGCAAAGCTATCGATGACGCCGCTGCGGGAAAACCGTTCGATACCAGCCTGCTGGAAACTCTGGAAGGTCTGGCGCATCGTGGCTATACCGAAGGTTTCCTGCGTCGTCATACTCACGACGATTATCAGAACTACGAATACGGTTATTCAGTTTCTGACCGCCAGCAGTTTGTTGGTGAGTTTACCGGTGAGCGCAAGGGGGACCTCGCGGCGGTAGCGGTGAAAAATAAATTCTCCGTTGGCGACAGCCTTGAGCTGATGACGCCGCAAGGCAACATTAATTTTACCCTTGAGCACATGGAAAACGCCAAAGGCGAAGCTATGCCGATAGCACCAGGCGATGGTTATACTGTGTGGCTCCCGGTCCCGCAGGATCTTGAGCTCAATTACGCGCTGCTGATGCGTAATTTCTCCGGGGAAACCACGCGTAATCCCCACGGTAAGTGATTAATTTCGATTATTTTTCCCGGATGGAAAATTCTTAGAAACCGATCACATACAGCTGCATTTATTAAGGTTATCATCCGTTTCGCTGAAAAACATAACCCATAAAATGCTAGCTGTACCAGGAACCACCTCCTTAGCCTGTGTAATCTCCCTTACACGGGCTTATTTTTTACGCGTAATTCAATGAAATAAAAGGATTTATTTCTGGTCACGTCCACACATTGACCACATCGACAAAAAAGCCCCTCGACTGAGGGGCTTTCTGTTTGTAATTACATCCACATAATTTGCTGCCCTGACGGTAACGGGTGCGGCCTTACGGCGTGGACTTCTCCCGGCTTTACGATGTATCGCTGTACCGACTCATAAGTGATGAACGTGGCGCTGCAATTCACGTTCTGGCACTGGTGATAACGCTCTTTTGTCGTGTCAGTGATATAGCGACTTGTACGCGCATGTGCGGCATGCTGGCATAAAGGACAATGAAACATCGCGAGCACCTCTTCCGGTTTTGTTGATGGTGCCATTTTAGTTAATTTACCCTTATAAAACAAACAGATAAATAAACCGCATCACTCATCATCTTCTGTTTCGTACTCCACATCAGAAAGCCTTACCTCAAGCTCCAAGGACGTCGTGAAGCCGCTATTATTGAGACAATGTGTCACCTTAGTGATGGTCCAGTCCTGCTCGTCTATGACGCGCTTAAAGCCTGACACTTTAACCGGTGTTTCCGTGTAAATATCTGCCCGACCAGTAGCCAGGCTGATGGAGAACTCCGCAACACCCCGTTGCAGTTTATCCCACTTCGCCTGAGCGGCGCGCATGGCCTGTGCTTTCGTGGCATATACCGTGGTCAGGGCAAAAACGTTGTCAGCCTCACCGGCCATGTATTCACCTTCGCGCGCTTCCGGTACTTTTGGCTCTTTCTTCTGCGTGACCGGTTTCGCTTTCGGGTGCTCCAGTGCGCGCAGGTGTTTCTCTTTCTTTTTGCGTTTCAGTTTTACCTTCTGCTTTTGCGGCTTCGGGTCTTTGGTGTGTAACCACTTTGCCGTAACGCCGGTATAGGCTCCACGGTCAGCAATCGCAAAATGATGACGGTCGCCGTCGCTGCGGGTGATGGTGACCTGCGGGATTTTTTTACCGCTGGCCGTCACCCCCTGCCCCGCTTTGAGAAACAACAGTTTTCCCATTTTTACCGACACCTCACCGCCGTTGCGTTCTGCAAGACGGGTCAGGAATTTCGCATCAGACTCCTGCGACTGGTCGATGTGCGGGATTTTAATTCCGGCCAGTGACGGAGCGACACTGGCCTCCAGCTTGTTACGGGAGGCTATCGCCTCAACAATCGCACCGAGTGTGGTGTCATGCCAGGAGCCTTCCCGGCGGGAATTGAGCGTCCCGCGAAAATCTGCACTCCGGGCGCGGATGGTGACCACATCCGGCGCGCCCCGGTGTTCAACCTCATCAACGGTAAATTTCCCTTTGCATACCAGGGCAAAACCTTTCCAGCCGATATACACCGTCAGGACAGCGCCACGAACCGGCAGCCCGACCTGCCCGTCGGCATCGTTCAGTTCAATATCAAGCTGGTCAGCCTCAAAGCCCCGGTTATCCGTCAGGGTCATGCTCATCAGACGGTCGCTGATATTGCCGGTAATATCCCTGCTGTCGAGCATCAGCATGTAATCCGGCGTCAGCGTACTGCCTGCATCAAATGTCAGCGCATCCAACATTATCCCGCCCCCGTCATACCCGTGAATCTGGTCGCCATACTGCCAGCCTTACCGATGAGCGATTCCGCCTGTTTACCGATATCGCCATACAGCGCGGCCAGTGATTCATCAACGCGGGTGAGCGACAGCGTAAAATCAATTTTTCGGGGTGTGCCGTCTGCAAAGAAAATACTCCCTGTTTCACTCACCTTGCTGATGACATACATGCCGTAAATCATGCCAGTGCCATCCAGCAACGGCCACGCCCGGCCTTCCTCAGCCATCAGCCTGAGCGTGGTCATCGTCAGCTTTCCGCCGGTCAGTTCGGGATAAAGCACACCGGCAAGCGTGATGTTTTCCTCACCCACACCGAGAAATTGAAAGGCATCCCGTTTGCCGATACGGGAATTTGACGGCCAGCGATAATCTGATTCACGCTGCATGGTCTGGTGTGGCAGCGTCTGGCGCATAAAAACAAACATACCTAACGCGAGCATCATTTTTCGTCACCTCCTTAACCATCATGCATCATGCTGGCACGGGCGCGCGCACGTTTATCCCGCTCGTATTTTTCGAGCGCATCCTGTAACTGGCGGTCAAGCTGTGTCCCCGGCGCAGTACCACCCGTCAGGCTGATGTGATATTCGTTTTTACTCTGGTCCACATAAGAGCGGCCAGCCGGTGCCGTAACCGGCTGATAAGCCTGATAACCTGCATAAGAGCTGGTCGCCGGAATATAACCACCGGTGCCATACGTGGCGGCATGAGTTCTGGCGGCGGTCTGGTCAAGTGTGTCTGACTCTTTGTTGATAACTCCGAGTTTTTCCAGTACCCAGTCAATACCGCTGCGCAGTTTGTTGAACGCATTAAGCGGCAGCATCAGCGCGTCAGCCAGTGCCTGCCCGAACATGACCCCCGTGTCACGGCAACGGTTCAGGGTGTCCTGTGTGGCTTTAACCGGGGCAATCAGATTTTTAAACCACTGCCACGCGGCCTGTAACTTTTCGCCCAGCCAGTCAAACACCGGTTTCAGTGGCGTGAACAGCTCCCTCACCGGCGCAAATGCCGCTTTCAGCCCTTCAACCACACCGCCAAAGAATGCGCTGACAGGCTCCCAGTATTTACGGATAAGCAACGCCCCGGCGACAATGGCGGCCACCACAGCCACAACCGGCCAGCTAATCGCCCCGATGGCCGTCATAACGGCACTGCCAACCGTCGTGAAGATTGCACCCATTGCGCCTGCTGCCGCGATGATGGCATTAATGCCGGTGATAACCGGCCAGGCTACGAGGCCAATGGCACCGATGACACCAGTCAGCGCCAGTGCACCACCGACAATGATGCCGATGGTTGACGCCAGTGATTTGTTTTTCTGTATCCAGCCGTCGAGTTTTAACACATACTTTGTGGCCGTCTGCGTGAGCTTACGCAGTGCGCCTTCCTGCTGGTCAAACAGGTCAGTCCCCACCGCCTCATAAGCGGACTGAAACTCCTTAAAGTCACCACCGAGGTTGTCCTGCATGATATTTACCAGCTCTGCGGTCTTTCCGTCTGAGGCTTTAAACGCAGCGGTCAGTTTGTCCAGCTTTCCGGTTGAGGCGGCAGTCATCAGCACGGCGGCGGCTGAGCTGGCCTCCTCCCCGAAAATGGTTTTCATGTATTCAGCCTGCTGGGCAGTACCGAGCCGGTTTTTCTCAAAACTGGCCTGCATTTCTTTCAGAATGGTAAATACTGGTCGAGTATTCCCTTTACTGTCTGAGGTTTTCACGCCAAGCTCTTTCAGTGCATCCCATGCTTTTCCCGTCGGTGCCTGCAGGCGACTTAACACGGCACGGCTTCCCGTCCCCGCCATTGAACCGGTAATTTTTGCATCATGCAGCGCCCCGACCATTGCGGCGGTTTCTTCAATGCTGACACCAGCATTTTTTGCCACAGGTGCGGCATAGGTCAGCGCATCGCTCATGCCATCAAAATCGGCGGCGGTTTTGTTCATCGTCATGGAGAGAACATCCCCGATATGAGCGACCTTATCGTTTGAAAGCTGAAAGGCGGATTTCATCCCCATCAGCAGGGCGGCGTTTTCTTCCATCGTGCGACGGTTCGCCAGCGCCATATTCAGCGTGACCGGCGTTGCCGCCTGAATGGCATCAACATCCCCACCGGCTTTCGCAATAATAATCTGCGCACCGGCTGCATCATCTGCCGAGGCTGCGGTATTGTCGCCGAGCTGGCGCGCCTGCTTGCGTAGTGCAGCCATTTCGGCGGAGTCTTTTGCCACACCGAGCACAGCCTGCAATTCTGAGTTTTTCTGCGCAAACTCATAACCGGGCATCAGCAGCTTAACTCCGGCCATCGTTCCCGCAGCAGCAATCCCCACACCGGCAGCGCCCACTGAGGCCATATTTCCGGCCAGTTCCTTTCCGGCCTGATAACGCTGTTTTACTGCGTTAAGTTTTGCCTGTTGTGCACTGACACGCGCCAGCGCGTCACGCTGACGGTTAAGCTGTGCGGTGGTTTCACTGATACGGTTTTTCAGTCCCTGCTCATCATGTGCAAGATTGCGGGTATTAATTCCCACAGCGGCCAGTTCCCGCTGCTGGCGTTTAATGGAATCTGTCAGGCGGTTATATTTCGCCTGTAAGTCCTCCGCCGCACGCTTTGCGGATTCCAGCACTTTCGCCTGAGCACGGGTCGGACGTTCAGTGTTTTTAAACTGTGTGGCAAGGACTTCGGCTTCCTGCCGTGCCTTTTCAAGTGCATGACCAGTCACGGCAAGCTGTGCGCTGGTCTTGCGAAATCCCTCAATACGGGATGCGTGACCGTTCAGCTCGCGCAGTGATTTTTGTGTTTCCCGGATATCCCCCGACAGCGATTTGCTCGCTGTGCGGATGGATTTAAACGGGCGGGATGCCTGGTCAACAGCCCTGAGCAATACCTGTAATTTTACATTGTTACTCATTCGTGTTTCCGCTTCGCCGGAGCGCCTTTTCGCGCCATGTGATGAGTTCGGTCAGGCTCATGGGATACAGTTCTGATGGCGGCCAGTGAAATATCACTGCCACATCCGCCATCAGGTCATCGACCGACAGATTTTTCGGAAACGTCACTGCACCGAGTTCGGCGACAAAAAACCGACCACCTTACCGGCCAGCGCCACAAGGTCAGGCAGTTCCAGTGCGGCGACTTCCTGCTCGGTCAGCATCGGTGCCGTCATGCGCGGCAGCACCTTAATCAGTGCATCGACTTCTGAGTTTGCGACCGCAGCCAGACTGACACCGCGCAACGTCCCGGCACTGGGTTTCATCAGCGTGACCTGTTCGATAACCTGCTCACCACGTTTGACCGGATTGTCCAGGGTAATGACATTTTCTTTGTTCATGGTTTTCTCACTTCTGAATCGGGGTTAACCGGTCAGCCTGGCTGACCGGATGAAAATCACAGGCCGATATTGCGGCGGTGTTGCTCCAGCCGGTCGACGCCGTTCACCTTCTCAATCATGTTGATGGTGTCGATTTCGACCAGCTCCTTACCGTCCATCGTCAGCCGGAAATAAGTGCAGACCACGGAGATTTTCGACTCGGTGTCTTCTCCCTGTTTACCCTCGCCGGTGTCGATTTCTTTCTGACGGCCACGCATGACCACTTCGACGGCCACCGTTTCGCCGGTATCGTCGCGCTGGTAAGAGCCAGCAAAACGAATCGGTACGGCATCCACACCGGTTGCGGCGTAAAGCTCCCAGATAACCGAATCCGGGAAGCCCCCGAGCGACCACTCCATTGACAGCGCATCGTCATCAAGGCCGAGGTCTACCGGTGCGCTGCCGTTCATCCCCGCACCTCGATAGTTTTCGAGCTTACGGGTCAGTTTTGGCAGCGTGACGGACTTCGCGACGCCCTGATAGCTGTAGCCGTTCAGAAAGACGTTCATTAACTTGAGTTTGCGCGGCATTGCCATCGGTCAGGCTCCTTAATTGCTGTTAACCGAGGTGACCAGATTTGCCAGGTATTTATCGGTAATACGCTGGCGCAGGGTCAGGTTTTCAAGAGGAGGCACCGGTGTATAGTCGTAGTCGATATACAGTTTTCCGGCCTTGAGGGTTTCCGCATCGTTGGATTCTTCGCTGAACCAGCAGGTCGCATCCACGATATAGCCGTTTGTTTTCAGCTCACGGAATTTGGCATTGATGCCGTCAACGATGTCGCGAATCAGCGTTGCGGTGATAGGCTTGTCCACCGCCCACATGTGCGCCTCAGCCATCGTGTCGGCCAGCACCTGCGCGGTGCGGGTGTAGTTTTCAAAGAGGAACAGCGGGTCATCGGAGCAGGTACGGTTACCCCAGAAGCGGAAACCGTCGCGGCGAATCAGCGTTGTGATGCCTGACTCGTTAAGCAGGTCAGCATCAGTGCCGGACTCCTGCAAATCCCAGAATACAGAGGCGCTGATGCCGGTAACACCGTTCACCCCGACATTGGACAGCGTTTTATGCCAGCCCTGCTCCTGGTCGATTTTAGCGCGCAGACCCAGCGCACGGGCGGTGGCATACGCGGTGGCGGTGGTACTGGTGACCGTATCCCATGCGAGGAAATCCGGCCAGATGACCATCAGCTCACGCTGGCTGAAATTCTGGCGGTAGGCTTTCACCTCGGAAATGGTTTTACAGCCCCATGCGCTGATATACCCGAAAGCGCGCAGCTTCTGACAGACTGATGCCAGTGCGACGGCAACCTCTTTGGTGTCCAGTCCCGGCACACCGAGAATGCGCGGTTTAACACCGGTTACCGACTCCGCCGCCAGCAGGGCTTTCAGTCCGGTGTACTGACCGTTTTCGTCGGTGGTGCCGATGATATTGGAAACGGTCTGCGCGAGTTTCGTTTCCTCGTCGTCGCCGCTGCCGTCTTCCACACGCACGACAACGGTGACCGGTTTTGACTGGTCAGCGATAGCCTGCAACGATGCCGCCAGCGTGCCTTTTTTACCGGCCTTTGCAATTGCGCTCTGCACATTGGTAATCAGCACCGGTTTATTGAGGGGGAAGGTTTCCGCATCCGCATCGCTGGCCGTGCAGACCATGCCGACAATGGCGGTGGATACGGTGGAAATGACGCGGGTGCCGTCGTTAATCTCCAGCACCTGCACGCCATGATGATAGTCACTCATCCGTTTAACTCCGTGGTTAATGGGTGCAACTATTTTCTGTTGTGCAGTGCATGAGACGCTATTTGACCTAGCTGGTCAGTGGATGAAACAACAGACAAAGAAAAGGCGGGTAATCCGCCTGCCTGTCATGATTTGCACTCACTCATTTTCCAACTGACAATTTACATAGCCCAAACGCTAACAAATCTGACAGTCTGCTTTGAGCGTAAAGCGGAAATAGCCTGTATTTCTCAGTGATCTGAGGAAAAATAATCAACTGAGAGGATTATTATCAACGATCTGTGGGTACAGTTGCTAAGAATCCCTGTAGGCCTTGTTTATTCCCATAACCCTAACTGGCAGTGGTGACAATGTTAATTTGCTAAATTATATATATTGCCTCACTTTGGATGAATGTAAGATATTCTGACCGTAACTTAATTGAATCCATATGCTCCCCCAATGGCATACATACTGCTGTTCTGGGCTTGTTGTGTCATGAAACAGGTAGAATAGGATGATGAGTGAACAAAATTGAAGGCATCTTCATCGAAGATGCTGTATGCTTTATCAGCTATAAATATTCCTGTTATGGAGAAGGATAAATGAATATTAGTGAATTCATGGAATCTTATGTAAACCATCCAGTAGTGTTTGTTGGTGCAGGGTTTAGCCGGAGATACCTGGTAGGCACTTACTCATGGTCAGAACTTCTAAAAAAGATTGTTTACGAAATGAAAGGGAGTCATGACTTTTATTTTGACTCCGCAGGCAGGAACGCTAATTCTTTAGGTGAAATTGATCTACCAAAAGTAGCTAGCGAAATTGAAACAGAGTTCAATAGATTATTAGAAGCTGATAGGAACGGTAAGTTTAAAAGAATAAATGACAAATACTACGAGTATGCTGCTTCAGGAAACTACTCTGCCAGTCGCATGAAAATATTTATATCTGAACTTGTAGATCTACATCAAATAAATGATGATGATAAGTATGCAACAGAAATGGAATTATTTGCAAAAGCAAGTCGAAATATAGGCTCAGTTATTACAACGAATTATGATAGATTCATTGAGACATTGATTGGGTTTAATCCAATCATTGGGAATGATATTCTGCTAAGTAACCCTTACGGATCTGTATATAAAATACACGGTTGTGTTTCACATCCTGAATCTATTGTGATTTCAGATTCCGATTATGAAAGATTTAAAATCAATAATCACTTAATTAGAGCCCAGCTCATTTCTTTATTCATTCACAATCCTATTATATTTATCGGCTATAGCATAAGCGATGAGAATATCAGAGAGATTCTGAAAACTATTTTTTCTTATATTCCTAAAGATTCCGATTTAGCCGATAAGGTTAGAAAGAATTTTCTGCTTATTGAACGAGACGCAGACAACAACTCCCTTGAAGTGCTTGAACATGATGTGGTTATCGAAAATATTGGTAATATTAAAATCAACAAGATTAAAACCGATAATTTTCAAGGGATTTTCGAGGGGTTAATAAACCTTAAACTTCCAGTATCATCTATGGATATTAGAAAGGTTGAAGGAGTAATGAGAAAAATAAAAGAAGGCGGTACTGTTAAAGTAAAAATAGTTGGTGATTTAGATAACTTAGCTAATGACGAACTAGTCATGGCTGTTGGATCTGTGCAGAAAATAACTTACCATTATCAATCAGCATCCGAAATGGTTATGAATTATTTTGAAATCATGGACTCCAAAAATGATGCGCTAATCATGCTATTAAATAAAATAAAAGTAACCCGAACACAGTATTTTACAGCGCATGGATTTTCCACAATATGTAATGAAATACAAAATATTGAGCAACTTAAAAATAATCAGAAAACAAATCTTACCACCTATTTTAATTCTATTGATGAATCTGAAAGAATTAACTGCGACACAGTGGATGAAATCATTTCCCTCGGATTCAAACCGTACAAACTCGTTCGAGTTATTTTTTACAACACATATGTAAACAATATTGACCTTGATAATATCGAAGGATATTTGAGGGAAGGAGTTACCCTTGAAATATCATCCTCAGATTATAAAAGACTTGTTAGCTTATATGATTTTAAACGGTACTCGTCACAATAATACTGACTATCTTTGTAGAGCCCTCTATAGAGGGCTATAAAATGAATTCTTTAATACAAACACATCAATAAACAAACAATAAATTCTATTTTTAAAATTACAAAAACATAGTTGAAACTGTAACCATCTGCATATATACACAAATTACAATATGAAAACATTGTGCCACCTGTGAGTCAAGATTCAATCCGATACATAATGATTTACTCTCTAATAATTAGTACAACATGGTCCACTTCTTGCTCGTAGCGGACTACCTCACTGGACAGAAGGTCCGCTCTGAGCAAGGAGCGGAGGTTAGGGGAAGAGTGGTCTGGAAAAATGTAGTGATATTCGGCGCAGATATTTAGGCTGAGCACGAGGATTTTACTTTCTATATGATTGACTATTATAAAAACTGCTCTCAGAATTTGATAGTATTTGATATGATACGATCTTCTTTACTTATACGCTTATTAATAGGGTTAATATATAATGACTAAGCAACAAAAAACCAGGAAAGTTCGGATAACAAAAGCTGAAAAAGAACGACGTGCAGAGTTTGATAAAAAGGAAATGAATATACGTGAGTATTTTTCAAATTTAAATAAACATGTGAACGATATTCGTAGTAAAGAACGAGATTTTCATGGCATTATCAGAGAACTGAATTACTTTCAAAAAAATATTGAATTTGAATACGAGAAAACGAGGGATATATCCCATCCAAGAGACTTAGGCAATGCTCGAGAAAATATACTAAAAAACTTCTTGAAATTAAGCGGTTTATTCCCAGGGCGTTATGCTGTATCTTCAAGAAGCGTAAGAGTTGCTGCTGCTACAGGACATCTTAGCAACGAGATTGACATCGCATTATATGATGCAGATGATGGATATGTGCTAATGCAGCGTAACGAAATATATGATGTTTACCCTTCTGAAAATGTATATGGAGTTATTCAAGTAAAATCAAACCTTACCAGGAAAGAATTAAGCAGCGCCATAAAAAACATTGCATCATATAAAAAACTACAAAGAAAAAAGAATGACCATGGATTTTATATAAATAACAAATCACTCGCAGGGTTTGGAGTTGTTTTTGCTTATGAAACAGAAATGCACTGGGATGATATAGTATCTGCTCTTAAGGAAGAAATCCAGAGTAATGAAACAAAATTACTACCAAATGCAGTTTTCATATTAAATAAAGGCTATTTTTTATTTGGTAACAACAATGAATATCTGAGTCATAATTCAGATAGGATGATTAATGCAACTGACATGATTGTACATGGCTTTCCTGATCGTGATGGTTGTTCCTTAGTTAACTTCCACAATTTAATGATTACATTGTTGAATAATACTCAAAAAGGGAATGTAAATATAAGTGATTATTATAGACTACCTTTAACTGCTGGAGATTATTCTTACGAATTTAATTTTGGCATGTTTAATGAGTTAATTAACTGTAAAGCACACGGTCCATATCATCGTTTATTCAAAGAGAAAGCTTTAAATACATTAGTAAATTATTGTGTTAGCAATGAACAGATTAATATGGTTAAGTTAATCGACTTGGCTTCAGGTCAAACTCCAAATAATGAGGAAGCATACCAAAGACAACCATTGATGGTGACATTATATAACCCAGAGGATTTACCACTACCTGAATTAATGTTTAGGGAGGTTCCGATAGAATCCGATGATAAAGAAGATATGACACCAACGATCGCATATGAACATATAACTTGTCAGGGTTATAGCATAATAATTCCATATTATTACTTGGTGAAAGAAGATATGTTGGTGCCATGTCCAAAATGCAAGAAAGATATGGCTAGTGACAAATAGCTCTCAGCTATGGCTGATTGTATAATGATCAGCCATAGTTAATTTTTATGTGTGGCTTACACTCTATTAGATTAGGCAGTAAAATTTACTCATCTGTATATTGCATTGAAAACAATGCTTTGCTACCCCCCCACAACAAAATCAATATAAATCAATTAGTTAATTGATTTCACACCAAACTCCATAAACATATTATAAACTTCCGCAGCTGGCACAGAGCGGACTGTCAGATTAGGATTTACTCTGTGCCATAGATATGTAAGCTCATACAACTTATTACGGCATTTCCGGCCATTCAGGATTTGTAGGATCCACACGACTGACCAGAACGCTGTAGCGTTCCCATGCTTCCAGTCGGCTGCGCTCCTCATCTGTTGCCATATTCAGCCTGACAGCGCGCTCCAGTGGCAAAATCACGGATTCAGCATCTGCAAGAAGTCTGGCTTTCCGAATTTCTGCCTGCTGTTGTAATTCCTCTGCCGTATAAATGCGTTTAATCACTTTGCCGTCCTTAAACATCCAGCCCCCTGAAATGTCCGCCCGTCGGTTAGCAGTAATATCCGGCACTTCAACAACACTTAATCCATCCGGCCTGATAGCTGTCACATCCTTTTCCACATAGCGGATGATATTATCTTTGTCGTACGCTATTTTTATCGTGTCATCAGCAAAATACTTTTGTTCTTCGTACCAGTTCTTACCATCTTCTGTAAAAAACCAGACAACATCAAAGCCCTTTGTCAATTGATATTGTTCAACTGTTTTTGGATTACCCGCCGTTATATTCATCAAATGCTGCATAAATTATACCTGCGCCACGTTATACCATGTCCCGTTAATGTATTTCTGCACCGGTCTGTAATATATGCCACCAATGTTATCGGCAGAGTTTGAGCCGGTATCCTGAACAATAATGCCGGAATATACACACCCGGACGGTGCCTGATGTGTCCATGTCATGCCATTGTTCGCAGGTTTGTATGTGGCAGCACCACCAAGCCGGATATCCCGGACATAGCGTGAATCAAAATTACTATAGTTAGATGGTGATACCTGCCCGTTAACAGCAAAAGTGATGCTGTTATCTGTATTTCTCTGACTGTAAAAATGCCAGCCTGCATCATCACCTAATTCAGCCACCACAGGACGACTTGAGTTTCCCCACAAATTGAATGCGGCTTCCTTCGTGGATGTATTGCTGCTGCTGACCGTGAACTTTTTCCCGCTACCGGCACGTACTTTGGTACTTGAGGCAATATCACCAGTAACACTCAGGCCATGCCCCATTGACACTCCGCCATTAGCGTTATTGATAGTCAGCGGCCTTAAACCGTTCCATGTCCCAAATTTATCACCAGAGGCCGTCAGCATTAAATATGTGCTGCCACCATCATTCCTGATAAAGAATCCATAATTGCCATAAGCAATGCGCAGACCATTAGCACTGAGTGATGTAATTTCACCTCTAGAACGGAGACCATAAGCGGAGCTGAGTGATAATTCTTCCTGAGCGTCATAGTTTCCTGTCGCCCAGCGAATTACCCCGCCCTGCACTGTTTCATGCCAGATAGTGTCTCCTTCTCCACCACGAAACTTTCTGAGATATTTTTTGCCGCCTCTGGTGCCTGAACATAAGGCCGTAGACATATAGGCATTCTGGCTTCCGCCATCCTGATTAATCGTTCCGGTCATTGCGTCGCCCTGACGATTCCAGTCACGACGCCAGCCGGGGGAGTAGCCGTCCCCATGATTAATGTAAGTGAATTGCGCGCTGGTTGTACCGCCACCGCTTGATGTTGTCGGCGTGGTCACTCGAATAGTGATTGCAGATTTTGTTCCCATGACCTCGACGACACAACCAGCCAGGTGGATATCACCACATCCGGTATCCGTAATGATTTTGTTATTTGCATATGACCAGGAGCCTTTGCACATCCAGTACGGATGATTAAATGCACCACGGGAATCCAGCCATTCAATAAACTGAGCGGTTGTCCAGTTTCCGGCTTCAGTGCTCAAAGCGCCGCTATAAGCACGACAGGCACCGATATTTTTCGTGAAGGTATCCTTTCCCGGAATATCCGCACCATTCTGATCTTTCTGAAGACGTTTTTCAGCATTGTCATAGGCAGACTTCACCGCTTTTGGTGTTGCAGCCAGCGTCTCAGAATCGCTGTTGATGGCACTACTGAGCTGGACAAGGCCTTTCCGCGCCGTGGTGGCATCCTGTGCAGTGTATTTCCCGTTAGCAAGGTCATACGCTGTCTTAACCGCCTTTGGCGTTGCCGCAAGCGTTTCAGAATCGCTGTTGGTGGCACTACTGAGCTGGACAAGGCCTTTTCGCGCTGTGGTGGCGTCCTGTGCGGTATATTTCCCGTTAGCAAGGTCATACGCTGCTTTTACCGCTTTTGGTGTTGCGGCGAGCGTTTCAGACGTGCTGTTAGTCGCACTACTGAGCTGAACAAGGCCTTTTCGCGCCGTGGTGGCATCCTGCGCAGTATATTTCCCGTTAGCAAGGTCATAGGCGGCCTTTACCGCTTTCGGCGTTGCGGCCAGTGTTTCAGACGTGCTGTTGGTCGCGCTGCTTAGCTGAGTAAAACCTTTTGCGGTCAGCGAGGCGTCCGGGTGACGTCGTGACTGTTCGTGCTCTGCAATTTTGTCATCAACGTAATCCTGCGTTGCCATCACCGTTGTGGTGTCAATGGTCAGCTCCACTGAGGCCACACTGCTGACGATGATGACCATGCGGCAGGTCTGCGAACGCCCTGAGCCTTCGGCAAGGGCAGGCTTATAACTTTCGGCCATGTTCGCCACGGCAATTAACGTTCCTGCATCATCGTACAGGCCAAGCTCACGCATCCAGAAACCGCCCACCTCCGGCGGAATAACCAGCTCTGCGATAATATAATTACTGTTTCGTTTGTCCTGGCTGATTTTGTTCAGCGCATGTCGCCAGACTTCGTGGATAAGCCCGGTCTGTCCGGCATCCGGGACAGGCAATTTACCACCGCCATCCCCGACGGCCATCGTGGTAATGTTGACCTTCCGCCCTCCCGGTGCGGTTGCCGCTGCCAGCTTTGCTGCACCGGCAGTGGTGATAACGGTTCTGAATTTTGTGCTCATTATTCCTCACTTATCCGGGGTAAACCGTAATTACATCGCCGTCGTAAGCCACACCACCGGCGAACAGGTAGCCGGGAATGTCCCGGGTAATGTTCAGGCCAATAAGGTGGCGGCTTGCAGGTTTGGCATCGGCAATCAGCCGTTCCATTTCCTGATACATTGCCTCTGTGATACCGCTTTCCAGTACACCAATATCAAGCCGGAAGGTGCCGGGCGGGTCACTGTTTTCCCACCACTCCGTCACGTTGATGAGATAGCCGAGCGGCTCCACCACACGCCGGATTGCACCTATCGTGCCCTTATGACAGTGGATGAAATAGGCATCGCGGATAACGGCGCGTTTTGTCGCTTCCGGCCACTTTTCATCCCACCTGTCGACCGAAAACGCCCACGCCAGCCACGGCAGCAGATTTGCCGGGCAGGTGTCCGGGTTCCACAGCTCACGAATACTGACCGGTGTTTTTTCAATTTCCGCACAGGCTTTTGCGGCGGCAACTTCAAGCGGTGATGAGCCGGTCGGCAGCAGTCGCGAATCACTCATCCGAGCCTCCGGTCACGACGCGGTATTCGGTACAGAAAGACGCCTGCGTATTGTTGAGCACGATGTCGGCCAGCGGTGCAGCCAGTTCGACACGCTGCACACCTTCAACATGCAAGGCGGCATAAATGGCAGACAGACGGATGTCGCGCCCCAGCCGGTGCTGTGCCGTGATGTATGCTTCCAGTTTTTTCACGGCGGCCGCGCGGATGGGTTCGCTTTCGGGACCAGGGTAAAGGTAAAGCGTGGCGTTTATCTGGTATTCAACAATGGCGGCAGACTGCACGGTCACGCGGTCGGCCACCGGTCTGACGTCCTCGCCATTAAGGGCGTTACGCACCACGGCCAGCAGGTCTTCGGATGCGACACCGTTATTTTCACGTGACAGCACAGAGATGGTGACGCAGGCCGGAGACGGACTGGTGACAGAAATATCGGCGACACGCCCGTCGGCACTGCGACCATGATACTGATAGGCTCCCACCGACCCGGCGACGCTTAAGCCCTCAAACGCCTGCTGAATACGCAGCCGATAATCGGTGTCAGATTCCATTACTGCCGGTGTCGGCGGGATGGTTGAATCATCTGCCGGGGTGATAATCAGGCGTGTGGTGTTGTAATTGGCACCAATCACATCAAGGTCATTACCGGCTGCACAGGCCAGCATCACCGCCCGTGCAGCCTCATTCACACGCTGACGCCAGATAAGCTCACGATAAGCATTTTCCTCCAGCAGTTTGACGAGAGGCTCAGATTCCAGTGTCAGGGTACGGGCGACCGCCTCCTGCTGGTCTTCCGGGTAAAGGGAAATCAGTGTCGCCTTGCGTTCGGCAAGAATGGTTTCAAAGTCCAGCTCCTCGACCACATCCGGTGCGGGTAGCTGGTTCAGGTCGATAATCGGCATGGTTTCAACTCACAGGGATGGTTAACGAAAGTGGCTGGCCGGTGTCGTTGTGCTGGCCGGTTAACGTGACCGTCATTCGCCCGTCAAAACTGCGCGCCGTGGTGACGGATGACAGGGTGACGCGGGGTTCCCATTTCAGCACTGCCATGTAACAGGCGACTTTAATCTGCAACTCAAGCGCCGGGGTCTGCGGCTGGTCAATCATTGACGCCAGCAACGAGCCGTAATCACGACGCATCACCCGTGAGCCGACCGGTGTGCGCAGGATATCGCCGATACTCTGGCTGATATGCTCAAGGTCAGTGACAGTCAGGCCATCACTGCGATTCATTCCGAGATAACGCGCTGTCATAGAGGTCCCCCTGTTGTGCCGCCACTGTCGCCGGGGTGTTTATGGGTATGCAGTACCTTACCGTTTGATGAGAGTTCACCGCCGGTGTGTTCAATGTTGCCGCGCATCGTCCCGCCCTTCTGCACTTCCAGCGTGCCGGTAATCAGCCTGTTGGTGCAGACCACCTCCGGTGTGTCCAGGGTGACGCGGGTTGATGCTTTCACCATGACCACCGGCACCGTGGCAGTAACAGAATCAGAAGCCGTCACGCTGGCCGTTTTAATTCCGCTTACCGTGAGTGCACTGGTTTCGGGTTCATACTCAATCACCGCCCCGTCAGGGAAACGGATATGCAGGGCATCCGCCGACGCAGACGGCGCGGGGTTATCGCCGGAATAAATCCCCGGCAGAACAAACGCCGTGTCAAGTTCACCGCCCACGGCCAGAATCAGCACCTGCTCCCCCACGGAAGGTGCCCACCATGTGCGCGAACGACCGGCACGACAGGTCAGCCACTGAAGCCAGTCGGTGCACATGCCACCGGTCTGCACACGGCAGCGACCGGCTTTAAGGTTGGTTTCGACGACAAGGCCGGTGCGAATCATGTTGCGCAGTGCGCGCGCGAGTTCCTGGATATTTGCGAGAGTGTTCATAACGGGAAGGATGCCGACGGGTCATACCGGCGGCAATGTAACGATGAGGTGTCGGGAATGGCACAACTAACGGTCGAGGTGAGCCAGGATAATCTCTTCAATCATCTGCACATCCTCACCGGTAAAGCCGAGCAGAGGACGCGCCGGATAATCAATTTTCTTACCGTCTTTCCGGTTTTCTTCCGACAGACCAAACTGATGCACACTGGCGATTTTCGGTGACTTCCCGCCGTAAAACTCCATTGATGCCTGTTCAGGGCTGGCGCGGATATGCAAAAAACGACTGGTGATAAGTTTCGCAAACATTTTTCGCTTAACACGACCGGTCTTTTTTCTGGCGCTCTGCTGCTGGCGTGGCGCGTAGGGTGTGCCGTCCGGGGCTTTCTGTGCCATCACCCGGCGCTGCTGACTCTGCCGCAGACGTTTCGCCAGTTCGGCGCTCAGTCGCCGACGCCCTGACGGTGACAGCGATTCAATAAGTCCGGTCAGCCGGTCTTCAAAACGCTTAAACTCATTCATCCCACTTGCTCACCAGTTCGCCATTGATATAAAGCTCCACCGGGCGGGTGACCGGCTCCGGCGGCGGAGGTTCCGGGATATTCTTCACATGCAGTGCGCCGTCCACCTCACTGACCAGCGTTCGCTCGGTCAGCATCAGGCTGATGCTGATATCAAAGCTGCTGTCATTGTTGATGTCTGCATAAAACGTGAAGCCCTTTTTCTGACCTACGTCGGTGGTCATGATGTCGGGCTGATTTACCCGCAGCCACGCCAGCACCGGCACGATGAGCAGGTCAAAATCACCGGTAAAGTCGGTCACAATGACATTGAGCGTGTAACGCTTTTCGAATGACAGCGACGTCGCCAGCGTGGAGGCAATACTCCCGTTATCCACGAATACCCGCAGCATCTCGGGACTGGTTTTCAGCACCGTGACGGCATCAGTCAGCGCCCTGCGCAGGCTGTCGGGTTTGAGCATCGTTTTCGTCCTGACAGTGTTTAATCATTTTTACCTGGCTGGCACAGCGTGCCAGCGCGTTCTCAAGCTGCCGGATATCGGCACTTAAATCGCCGTTCGTCTGCGGGTCACTGCCCGGCATCGGGCAAAGGCCCACTTTCGGGCAGGCGTTGTGGACAATCACTGGCGTCGGTGCAGGCCGGGCGCTGGTGCAACCGGCGCACAGCATCAGGCAGGCCAGCGCCGTACCAGCGGCGAAAATCTTCGTTTTCATTCAGTAACCTCGTGATGGTTTTCTCGCGCTGTGCTTCACGCTTCGCGGCGTTTTCCAGCTCCTGACGCAGTGCCACCTGCGCCAGCTCGTTTTTGTCTGCCCTGGTGAGGGCAACATGAAGCTGATTTTTCAGCATGGTGATGGTCGTCTGCTGCCCGCTGGCGACGTTATTCGCCCTGTCCAGCGAGGCGCGCAGGCTGGCATTTTTGTGTTTCACCAGAAACAGACCGGACACCGCCAGCGATAACAACACGACCAGCACAATCATCAGCTTTGACATGGTTCCCGCCCCTCAAAACGCTGACGGCAGGCCGTGCGTATCAGCCGGAAAAACAGTGACGCCACGAGATAAATCAGCGCGGTAAAAATCCATCCGGCGGCGACCAGCGAGATAAATGTCGCCACCATCACTACCAGAGCCACTGACCGCCTGCGCCACGGCATCGGCTGCAAAAACAGCGCCGTGACAATCTTCACGGCCAGCGATTCCGGCGGCAGCTCCCGCCCGTAGCGTTCCAGTACATACTCAGTGGCATACACGCCGATACCACCGGCAACCACACAGATAACCGTCGCCAGAATCGCCCAGGCGGCGACAAAACTGACGGCCACGCTCTGCGGGTAAATCAGGGACAGTGCCAGCATCAGCGCCAGCGACACATTCAGCATCAGTGAAAGGGATAATTTCTTCATGGTGTTTACTCCGTTTAAGCCGGTACGCCGCCGGCGGTACGCCAGACGGTGACCAGTTTTTCCAGTGAATGCTCACGCTGACCGTAACCGGCACCCGGCAGGGACGCCCAGATATTGCGACAGCGTGAAATGGCGCGCTCAATGCGTCCCGCCCGGATGTCATCCAGTGCACCGCGTTCGCGGACCAACTGAATGGCGAGCCTGTCCTGTGACAACGGACTGAAATCCGGCAGGGCAAGCTGTTTGCGGTAGTGCGGCCAGAACAGGTAAAGCTGCTGATAGCGACCGGAGGCCGTGGATTTTTCACCGCGACGGTTAAACACCTTCGCCGGTCGGCCATGCGCGAACGGGTGGTCACTGTAGTCGGTGAAAATTTCCGGCTTCCCGTCCAGTCCGGTGACTATCACGTCATAGCCCCGGTTTTTCGTCAGCGGATGATTCGCCGTCCCTTCGGACACGGCCAGCATGTCGAGAAAGGCGGCGATATTCTGATGCGTGTTAATTACCGGCATTACGTTTTCCCCCTGCCCTTAAAACGGCGCTGAATGGCAATCTCAATCACCTGATAACCGGCGATACCCAGCATGGAGCCGATGCCGCACACCGCAGGCAGTGACAGGTCAGGGAACTGCACCAGAACAACACCGGCAACCATCGAGACAAAACCACCGAGCAACATGCGCCCGATAAACAGACGCGGGGTGATGGGTTCACCACCGGCAAGCACCTTGCCGACAACAATCAGCACCCCAATCATGAAAAGCGACAGGACGCTTTTTTCTTCTGCTGTCATGCGTTACTCCCACAGATTGACAGTTTCAGCCACGGGCGCGGTCTGAACGTCGGGCAGTTCGACGGCGGTGCCGTGTGGCAGTACCGCCCCCAGTTCAGCCAGTCCCGGATTTGCGGCGAGCACGGCCTCGACCACGCCCTCAGTGCGCCCGTAATAGCGGACACAAATGGCGTCGAGCGTGTCGCCCTGTAGCGCAAAGGTCTTCATCAGATTTGACTCACGATGCAGCGCGGCTTGCCCTGGATGCGCGCCACCGCCCAGCGCATATCCCGCCACAGCTCATCAATGGTGCTGTCAATGCTGTCAGCCTTCTTGTCGCCTTTCGCACTGGCATCCACGCCGCGATAACGCTCATAAAGCGATGCGGTCGCCATCGCACACACGGCGCGCTCGTAGTAAAAAACTTTGATGCTTTCACCGTCGATGTCGTCCGCCGGAACGTCCGCCAGACGCGTAAAACCGGCGGCAATTTTCTGTTCGCGGTACTCGTACAGCTCCGCATTCGTCTCCGCCATGCCTGACTTGATGGCCTCACGCAGACGGGCGGGGGCGACGGTCTGCTCAAGGCGCATACGTTCCCGGACGCGCTTCGGGTCGATATCGGGAAAAAAGAACGTGTTTTTAATCACCGGCTCGTCGCCTGCCGGTTGCGGGATGACCACCGTACCCTCACCGGACACGGGAGCCTCCTTTCGCGGAATAATCAGCGTCATCATGACTACCTCTGAAAAGTCGGGCGGTGGACGCCGGTGCAGTGTCAGGTGATTCACCCTCACTGACCGGCGTGCCGCCCTGGCGCGGGGCGCATTCGGTTGTTAACTGGCTTTCTTTTTCGGGCGTCCACGTTTTGCCGGTGTCACGCTCCGGGTCTTACGCGGGGCGCGGGTGGCCGCTTTGGGCTGCGGCTCCGGCTTCGGTTTCAGCTCCCGCTCCAGTCGTTCAATCTCTTTTTTGACGCCTGCCTGACAGTCGAGCTGTGTCGCACGTTGCAGGTGAGCCAGCGCACCGGCGGCATCACCAGCGTCACGCAGAAACAGACCGGTGATTTTGTGCAGCTTTGCGCGCACTTCATCAGGCATGTCTGCCGTGGCGGTCAGTTCAAGGGTCTCCGTCAGCAGGCGGGTATCCACGGATTCACCGGCAGCGTGGGCGCGCATGGCCGCGAGCGCCACCTCCTCGGTGAACATGTACGGCGGGGTGCGGCGGTGTTTACCCGGCATGGTCAGACCGTACTTCAGGGCATAACGGGCAATCTCCAGCGCACCGGCAATATCGCCGGTATCCAGACGCCACAGCATGACCGTCATCAGAATGTCATCCTGTGCACCTTTGCCCTGCTCCAGCACGCCGTTCACCCACGGCAACCAGAACGGCAGCAGTTCGCGTTTTTTCGCGGCCTTCAGCTCTTTTGAATAAATCGCTTTCAGTGTGCGCTGGTCTGCGGCCAGCTTGACCAGCATCTGCTCATAGACAGTTGCATGTCGCAGCGGGGCGGCGTCCCGCTGCGCGGTCATCGCTGCCGAGACCCGCATCATGTGGCGCTGTGCGGGACTCGTCATCGGTTACGCTCCCGGCTCTGCGGTCACTTTAGTCGGTGTGGAGAAGTCACCGACCTTAATTTTTTCCACCAGACAACCGGCGGCGTAGTCTTCCACCACGTAATCAATGTTCATTGACTCGTAGTTCTCCACGCGGTCGAGTTTCGGGTTTTCCTCAATCACGCGGCGATGGCTGTCATCCATGTAGTAGATGGACAGGTTTTCCAGCTTCGTGATGAGCATCGCATCCGCCGGGAAGTACGGGACGCGTACCGCCGGCAGGTTACCGATGCGTTTCTGGCTGATGATGACGTCAGCGGCCAGCATTTCGCTGTTGTCCTGCTCCTTGTTGACGATGGGGAAATATTTGTCCGCCAGCAGCTGACGCCCCACAATCACCACAAGGTCAGGGTCTTCCTGATACCACGGCTCAATCAGGTTGTTGGTCGCATCCATCACCAGTGCATCGAGGCTGGCATAATCACCGCCCTTACCCACGCGGATGACCTCAGAGGTCGTGTGACCTTCCTCGTCAGTGACCTTGCTCATCACGCGCGCCGGGGCTTCATTGCGGTATTTCTGCAGCCAGCCGACCGCCACATCCTGCAGCATCGGATTGCTGCTGCGGTCAGAGGTTTCGGCACGCCTCACGCCGTTAAAACCGGCCATGATGAAATCAAGGGACTGGCGTTTGATAATGGCGTTACGGACACGGAGCTGGAAATCCTGATAACGCGCCCACAGGTCCAGCGTTTTGTAGCGGATATAAAAATCGAAATTAATCTGGTCGCATTCGTACTTGTTTGACGCCAGCTTCGAGAAGTCCTTCGGCTGACGCTCGGTGCCACCGGCGGTGTCGGTGGTGCTGGCAATGGAGCCGGTGACACCAATACCAATTTTTTCCCCTTTCATTTCGCTGACCGGCACAATGTTGATGCGGGTCAGAAAGTCAGAGGACTCCTGCATGGTGTTCATCAGGGTCTGGGTGACCGACGGTTCAACGGTGAATTTTTTCGACACATCACCGGCGTCGATGCCGTTCAGTTCGGCAACACGGGACAGGTAGGCATTAAATTTAAAGCGGGTTTCCTGGCGCATAGTTTTTCCTGAAATTAAGGGTTAATCGTGAAGGTTTTCCCGGACTGACTGACGCCGGTCAGCAGTTCGTCATCAGGGCGTCACCGCCACCGCCGGTGGCCTTGCTGCGGCGCTGCTGGGTCAGACTTTCGGTGTGGTCGAGACTGTTTTTCAGGCGGGTGAATGCCTGGCTGGTTTCATCCGCCCTGTCAGTCACATCCTGCTTAAGTGCGGAAAAGGCGTTTTCCATCTCAGCGAGGCGCTGCTCAGTGGTGCTCAGTTTTTCCTGCACATGTTCAGCAACAGCGGTCACCGCTTCATGCACGTCATTCAGACGGGCGTCATCGCTGGCCTGTTTGCGGCCAAAAATGGATTTCACCTTTTCGGTCAGGGCGGTGAACACGGTTTCAGGCAGGTCTTCAAATTCCAGCTCAACAGGCGTTGCCACTGAAATCAGGTTTTCAGGGCTTAATTTGAAGCGGTTCAGAGGGTTGTGTTTTGCCGTGCGGCAGAATTCCAGGTATTCCGTGCCGAGGCTTGCCGGGTCATCGGTGACGGCCAGACCCACCAGATAACATTTGCCGGTGTTGGCAAAGTTCGGCTGAATTTCCATTGAGGTGTAGACCTTCTGCGCAGCCTTGTTCATCGCGATAAGGTCATCGGTCGGGGTGATTTTCGCAAACAGCGCCCATTTGCCTTTCAGCGCCGAATCATCGTCAATCTTTTCGGCCTTCAGTTCGGCCACATCGCCATAACGCTTAAAAATACCGTCAGGCAGGATGCCGCGCAGATGTTCCAGGTTAATGCGGCAACCATAGACACGCGGGTCAAAGGTTTCGGCCATTTCCTGAATATCCTGCGCACTGATGACACGCCCGTCACAGGTGTCACCCTCAACGCCGATACGAAAGAATTTTGAGACTTTTTTTGCCATTGTCAGGAGTCCTGAATAGTGATTAGAGGAGTCACATGTCGGCATCAGTTTCCCGACGATGCGCATCCTCCGCCATCAGTCCCGGATGGCTTATCACTGACACAACAGCACCTTAGCGAATCGCGGGGCGCGACTCAGTAGCCTTGCCGTGTATTCATCACGGCGAGGTATTCATGACCATCACCACAGACACCACTCTTTTACACGACCCGCGTCGTCAGGCGGCGCTGCTGTACTGGCAGGGGTTTTCCGTGCCGCAGATTGCCGCCATGTTGCAGATGAAACGCCCGACGGTGCAGAGCTGGAAACAGCGCGACGGCTGGGACAGCGTTGCCCCCATCAGCCGTGTCGAAATGAGCCTGGAAGCGCGGCTGACCCAGCTCATCATCAAACCGCAGAAAACCGGCGGTGACTTCAAGGAAATTGACCTGCTGGGACGCCAGATTGAACGACTGGCACGGGTAAATCGTTACAGCCAGACCGGCAACGAGGCAGACCTTAATCCGAACGTCGCTAACCGCAACAAAGGCGGGCGTCGCAAACCGAAAAAGAATTTTTTCAGTGACGAGGCCATCGAAAAGCTGGAGCAGATTTTCTTTGAGCAGTCTTTCGACTATCAGTTGCACTGGTATCGCGCCGGGCTTGAGCACCGCATCCGCGATATCCTGAAATCCCGCCAGATTGGCGCGACGTTTTATTTTTCCCGCGAGGCGCTGCTGCGCGCCCTGAAAACCGGTCATAACCAGATTTTTCTGTCGGCCAGTAAAACGCAGGCGTATGTGTTCCGCGAATACATCATCGCCTTTGCCCGGCTGGTTGACGTTGACCTGACCGGTGACCCGATTGTCCTGGGCAATAACGGCGCAAAACTGATTTTTCTCGGCACCAACTCCAACACCGCACAGAGCCATAACGGCGACCTGTACGTCGACGAGATTTTCTGGATCCCGAATTTTCAGGTACTGCGTAAGGTGGCATCAGGTATGGCCTCACAGAGCCACCTGCGCTCGACCTATTTCTCCACCCCGTCCACGCTGGCGCACGACGCCTACCCATTCTGGTCGGGTGAACTGTTCAACCGGGGACGCGCCAGCGCCGCCGAACGCGTGGAAATCGACGTCAGTCATAACGCCCTTGCCGGGGGGCTTCTCTGTGCGGACGGCCAGTGGCGGCAGATTGTCACCATTGAGGACGCCCTGAAAGGTGGCTGCACGCTGTTCGACATTGAGCAGCTCAAACGTGAAAACAGCGCCGACGATTTTAAAAACCTGTTCATGTGTGAATTTGTTGACGACAAGGCGTCGGTGTTCCCGTTCGAGGAGCTGCAACGCTGCATGGTCGACACGCTGGAAGAATGGGAAGACTATGCGCCGTTTGCCGCCAATCCGTTCGGCTCCCGCCCGGTATGGATTGGTTACGACCCGTCACACCGTGGCGACAGCGCCGGATGCGTGGTGCTGGCACCGCCGGTGGTGGCCGGAGGTAAATTCAGAATACTTGAGCGTCACCAGTGGAAAGGCATGGACTTTGCCACTCAGGCGGAATCCATCCGCAAACTCACCGAAAAATACAACGTCGAATACATCGGAATTGATGCCACCGGCCTCGGTGTCGGCGTGTTCCAGCTCGTGCGCTCGTTCTATCCCGCCGCGCGCGATATCCGCTACACGCCGGAAATGAAAACCGCAATGGTGCTCAAGGCAAAAGACGTCATCCGCCGTGGCTGTCTGGAATATGACGTCAGCGCCACCGACATCACCAGCTCGTTTATGGCTATCCGCAAGACCATGACCAGCAGCGGACGCAGCGCCACCTATGAGGCCAGCCGTAGCGAGGAAGCCAGCCACGCCGACCTCGCCTGGGCGACCATGCACGCCCTGTTAAATGAGCCACTCACCGCCGGTATCAGCACCCCGCTGACATCCACCATTCTGGAGTTTTACTGATGAGCAAGAAAAAAGGGAAAACACCGCAACCTGCGGCAAAAAAAATGACCGCCAGCGCCCCGAAAATGGAGGCATTCACCTTTGGTGAGCCGGTGCCGGTACTCGACCGCCGTGACATTCTGGATTACGTCGAGTGCATCAATAACGGCAGATGGTATGAGCCACCGGTCAGCTTTACCGGTCTGGCAAAAAGCCTGCGTGCTGCCGTGCATCACAGCTCACCGATTTACGTCAAACGTAATATTCTGGCCTCAACGTTTATCCCACACCCGTGGCTTTCTCAGCAGGATTTCAGCCGCTTTGTGCTGGATTTTCTGGTATTCGGTAATGCGTTTCTGGAAAAGCGTTACAGCACCACCGGTAAAGTCATCAGACTGGAAACCTCACCGGCAAAATATACCCGCCGTGGCGTGGAGGAGGATGTTTACTGGTGGGTGCCGTCCTTCAACGAGCCGACACCTTTCGCGCCCGGCTCCGTGTTTCACCTGCTGGAGCCGGATATTAATCAGGAGCTGTACGGTCTGCCGGAATATCTCAGCGCACTTAACTCTGCCTGGCTGAATGAGTCGGCCACGCTGTTCCGCCGCAAGTATTACGAAAACGGCGCTCATGCCGGATATATCATGTACGTCACTGATGCCGTGCAGGATCGCAACGATATCGAAATGCTTCGCGAAAACATGGTGAAGTCGAAAGGCCGCAACAACTTTAAAAACCTGTTTCTCTATGCCCCGCAGGGGAAAGCTGACGGCATTAAAATTATCCCGCTCAGTGAAGTGGCAACGAAGGACGATTTTTTTAATATCAAAAAAGCCAGCGCCGCTGACCTGCTGGACGCGCACCGCATCCCCTTTCAGTTGATGGGCGGCAAGCCGGAGAACGTCGGGTCGCTGGGTGATATTGAGAAAGTGGCAAAGGTCTTTGTCCGCAATGAGCTTATCCCGTTACAGGACAGGATCCGCGAGATAAACGGCTGGCTCGGTCAGGAGGTCATCCGCTTTAAAAACTACTCACTGGACACTGACAACGGCTGAACATCGCCGCCTGCGGGCGGCTTTTTTACACCCCGTCATCACGCCCTCACACGCTCACCACCGCACAAAACACCCCGCAGACACACCAACGCCCCGGCGCACAATCCAAACGCCGTCACGACGCGCTGAGACGCTGAGACGCTGAAAAAATAAAATCAGCACCACCGCCAGCGCGCAGTGCTTTCCCCGCCTCGCCCGCCCGCTTCACAGGGCGGTTTTAATGCAGTTGCATAGATACTATGGATCCGCACCAGTCCTGACCGCACGCAGCCTGAACGGACATCCCCAACGCATGCAAAAACATTCACTTGTTGCATGCATAGCTTTTTAAGTACGCCATACCGCAACTGTACATTTTTAAGCAATTGGCAACTTTAAAAAATTTACATTGCTTTCAAGACCTTATCATCCGTAGTCTCTGTTTTTTACTTTGAGCTACATCAATAAAATCTCAAACATGTTTAATGCAAAGCCCTTGTTACACAACATAGAATGTATGTCTAGAAACAACGACATACTATATGTTGTGTTTTTCCGGCTCTCTGTTCGGTGATATGCCAAATCACTTTGCGTTTAAACAGAGCATTATTTCAGGGCAAGACTTCGCTCAAAAGTCATTCCACCTAAGAAGCGCATATACCGGTGGAAGTTGCCCTCTACTTACAGGAGGCAATATGAAGAAATGCTATTACTGCATTCTCGTTCTGGCCCTCTTTGGCTATCCAAACGGTAGTCCGAGTGGTTTGTCAGTAAACGTCAGTAATATCAATGTCAGCATTATGCTTTAATATGCTTCAAACAAAAAAACCACCTGCCAGGGTGGTTTTTTTGCGCCCATCATCAATACGATGAAAGACTGACAAGACTTCGCTCAAGACGAATTATGCGTCGACATAAGGTTACCCGCAATGATTTTATTAGACTAAATGGATGGCCTTTTATGACCCGGATCAAACGGCTGTCCTTACCGACATGCTAGTCACTCAATAGCATTTAGCTTTCTAATTCAGCATGCTATTGACCTTCTGCTGCCCCATAACTGCTCCGCATAAGCCATTCAATGCCATATCAAATTACGTTGTGTTTTTACTCAAATGGGTAACGAGAACCCCGGCCACTCATCAGCGACCGGATATCTGAATTTTTTCCCGTCATAATTTACGGTTGCCCCACGCGCCAGCGCCTCAATCTCCCATCGCTGCGGCCTGATACCGTTCTGAGCAAGGTCAACGCGGATACGGGTGATTTGCAATCGTTCAGACCGGGTCAGTCTGGCCGATGGTGCAATTTCATGCGGTTTTAACGGGCTTCCGTTTCTTTGCTGACGGTTTGGTCTTCTCAGGCCGTATTTTAATGCACCTCTGAGCGCCCTCACGACCTCCGGGTCATTCCATTCGATAACACCGTCATCAACCAGATTAAGCACTGCTGCGGCGTGCTCAGAAGGTGTGGGAGCCAGTAACGAAGTATCACCACCGGTGAGCTTTCCACAGTTATTGACAGGACTCCGAGGCGCGGCGATGCCGCTTTTTAAAGTCAAAGGCTCAACGACCGGCACTTTCGGCACAATGCGCCAGTCCGTGGTTCTGGTGATATGAATATGACGCGCGCCGAGATGCGGCGCGTAAATGCCGACCACTCTCTCGACTTCTTCCTCGTACTCGTTAACGTCATCCGACGGGCTACGGGCGACCCTGACAGTCTGACAATCGCGCGGGACATTTGCCCCGCCCTGCGCGCTGATATACAACGCAAAATCACCACTGTCTGCAGCGGCGCGTGCAGCCTCGACGCGCTCGTCAAACTCATCAGCAATGCTGACGCCGCGAGGCAATTTGCGTAGTTCACGGTAAGCCCCCATTGTCGGCAGACCAACCGTTTTAAATTGCGGGATGCGCCACGTTGACGCCCATGCGGTAACAGCCGCGGCAGTATCTTTCAGCGGTCTGCCGGTATCATTATCGAGCTGACCATCCAGTGCATAGCCGTCGATATTTTTTGAAATGTATTTCGCGATATATCCCGCAGCACCGCCCCGGTTAAGGTGCTTTACCTGAAAACGGTTTCGCGCGGCTCCTCTTTCGTCACCATCCTCTTTGAGCGCATAGCGACGCATGATTTCGATAATCTGGTTACGCTGGCGTGGATTACAAAAAAGCATCATATGCCAGTGCGGCGTTCCGTCGTGGTGTGGCTCGACGACACGCAAACCGTAGACCTGTAAATCATTATCCTTGAATGCCGTGCGCATCAGGCTCCAGATGCGGCAGAGATAACGCTGCGCATCCTTTGGATTAAATGCCTCATCGTTCCAGCCGTGATTAAGCTGAACGGTTTTACTTTCGCCTTTTCTGACCTGACGAGTCGGGTGATACTTTGACGGCGCGGTCAGCGTGATAAACATCCCCACATCACCCTCTGCGGCGGCGTAACGCTCAATACCGGCAATGGTGTTCATCAGCTCCATCCGGCGAATTTCAGGATTAGAAATACTGCCCATCACCTTACTGATAAGGTCGATGCGCTCGCCGGTTTCCCTGTTTTCAAGGTTACACGATTTAAGAAATTCCAGATTTGCCTGGCGGCGCGCACGCACATCACGAATGGCATGTTTACTGGCATAAGGTGAACGGTCTTTATTGACCTCCCCGACAGCAATCAGTAACGCCTCATGCCAGCGCATACGCTGGCCTTTAAGCTGACTAATCCACCACTCATCGTTAAACAGGCGGGCAATGGCAGAATATGCCTGCCTCGTGGTCATCTGTCCTTTACGGTATTTTTTCCAGTAGAGCGGGGAAATATTGAAAGCACGTGCAGCGCCAGCAACATGACCATAGAGGTGAGCCTGCGCCTCATCCGTAAACAGCGATTCTTTTTCGCCATGCGCATCCACCCAGGCATCGCAGAGTTCCTCATACATCATGAAAAGCTGCGATGAGATACGGGCGGCAAACTTTTTCAGCTCCTTATCATTCATCCCCGGCAGACGCGCATAATGGTCACGCTCTGCCAGAAACAGCAACGACGCGTCGGTGTTCATTTCATGGCGCTGATTCACGCGCTCAATGCGCGGCCATAAACGACGCTGAAAAGTGGATGTGAGGAAATAAAACCCGTGCACCGGGCTTTTATTGCGCCGGATGTAGTCATAGCGTGAAGTAAACAGCGAGCGCAAAAAGTAAGGCAGGCGGTTAATCGTGGATAAAACACCTTGCACCTGACGCATCTCGTCACGTGTAAGGGGTCTTTCGCGCCCGACGGCCTCGCGTGGCGCGTTCCATGCATAAGCACCGGTAAACGCCTTACCGGTGCCTGCAGCAAATGCTGACGGAGGGACAAAACGCCCGGAGGCTTTAACGGCCATATGAGCCAAAAGCCTCTGAACAACGCCTGCTGAGTTGCTCAACCTGCGCGTTTAAATCAGCAAAAGACTTTGCGCTTCCGGTCAGAATATCGTGATGCATCAGGCCGGAAACAAGCTGGCTTAATTTCGGGTAATAACCAACCACCGCCAGCCATTCCTGACCGGCGTTTTTACCGCTTTCCGCTCTCTTTTTCTCGTGGAGAATAAACTGGAAGCTGTCACTGGTAACGACATAACGTTCGCCAATTTCAATACGAATACTCATGCCGTTCTCCGGTAATGTTTGTTTTTTGCTTCAAAGACTGACTGACAGGAAACACAACGCGTGGCTGACGGATAAGCCGCACGACGGGCAGCAGGTATTGGCGCGTCACACTCTTCGCAAACCAGCGCAGAAGCACCGCAATGTTTTACCCTTGCCGCGTTAATCTGGCGCTCCAGTAATTCAGCCTGTTGTTCCTGAATAAAATCTACGTTGTCCGGCATTATCAGCTCCTTTTATCGTTAAGTTTCCTGGATACATCAGCGCAATAACTGGCAAGTTCTGTCGTTAATTTTGTCAGTTCATCCACTGAGGAAATTTGCTTGTGGAATACAGCGCGTTTAACAAGTAAATTGACCACATCAGACAGGAGGTTTAATTCATTCTGATAAATCGCGATAATAGATTCAGTGATGTCGCGTTTTTCTTTATCAAGACAAAGTTGAATAAGAGACAAATCGCCATTTTTCATAACGGCGATTTTTAAGGCGTTATTCAGTAATACAACTGAATGAGAACAGGACATCAAAGTACCTCCCCGCGAGACAATCCGATATTGTGAAATTTTTCCGACTCCTGACTGAGCAGCTCGACTATCTCCACGCGGGATAACTCCGCCTTTGTGATGTGGCGAATCATGGCGTCAAGATGAGAAGAAAAGCGCGTCGCCGCGTCGGCCTGTGCTTCGGTTCTGGCCTGTTGCAGCAGTAATGCGTATTTACCGCACTGATTTTCAGAAACTGTATGCATGACTTTCTCCAGGCAAAAAGAAGCCCCGCACAATTAAGTGCGTTAAAAACGCTGGTTAATTACTTAATGCAGATATTGCTCTGGTTTTACCGACGTCAGAATTGTCGGTGCATACTCAAACAGGCTGAATAATTCACGTAATGCACGGAATAAAGCATCACGCCAGTAACATGATTCTTCATTAATTTGCCAGTATGGCTGGTTGAATTCTTTTTCAGTCAATCCGGCATGCATAAATAAAGTACGACGCTGACTGACTGTTAAAAAACTAATATATGCATACTCACTTGCGCCAACCTGACGGCGTTTTGAGAATGCCCCACGCAATTCATCAATTGCACAAACCAGCCGTTCACGTTCGACGTCGTTCATTTCTTCAAAACGCATCGTTGCGTGACGCTGTTTTAACTGCGCATGGAAGCAAACCGTTAGCCGTTCGCGTTCCATCATCTGATTATAATAATCGCATGTCTCCTGCCAGCGAGGGACGGCCAGATGCTTACCAATTATCCGGCGCATAGCTGCTGGCTGTTTTTCAACGAGATTGAGCGTCATCACTGTCATTTCCAGACCCTCCGGCTTTTCAGAAAGGTCAGAGCCTTTTTTAACGGACTCTGTTTTTTGGTGCGGATAATGATTCCCTTACGCCCCTTACCGTGGGTGATTGTGAAGTCAATCGCCCTGGGGCTTTCGTTACGCAATAACTGAGCAATACAACGAGGCTCATTCATACGGTTCTCCTTAACGTGGTTCACCGAGACCTAACCACATCAACCAGCCGTCACGAATCTCTTTAGGACGGCTTTCATAAGCCAGTTTTAGTCCGTTATTCCATGCCGGAAGGTATACCCAATATTCACCAGCACGCCCCGATACTGACTGAGGGTCAGTAATCTCAATAACTGGTAATTTCCCTTTCTCAATCATGCCCCTTACAGCTCTTGGAGTTTTACCAATGAGTTTTGCAAACTCCTGATAAGGCACGGCATCAGTCACGCTTACAAGCTGTCTATTCATCTGCTACGATTCTCCCTTAGTGCTTCTAATGGCTCCTAATGGCTAATTATTGCCTAAAAGGATAACTCCAGAAGCAAAACATTTCACACCATCAGCAAGAAATTACGCAATCGGAGTAATTATGTCAATAGACGTTTCGGAGAAGTTGAAGCTAATCCGTGAATCTGAAAGGTTAAACCGTAAAGAATTCAGTGAATTAACTGGTGTAGCCTACAGCTCACTTTCGAGCTATGAGAGCCGGTCAAAAAACGCTGGAGTTGAAGCCATAATGAAGGTCTTACAACATCCTAGATTTACTAAATATACTTTGTGGTTCATGACTGATCAGGTAGCTCCAGAAGCCGGGCAAATTGCGCCCGCTCTCGCACACTTTGGGCAAAACGAAACAACGTCGCCCCACTCCGGTCAAAAGACTGGTTAACAATTTATCGTGAATATATTCATCACAAGTGCCTACTATTGGTGGCTAAATTTCAGCCACCACGAAAAAAGCGATTAGTAGTAGCAAAAAAAAGTACCACTCGGAGGGTTTTCTGATGGCAATCAAAAAACTCGATGATGGTCGATATGAAGTGGACATCCGCCCTACTGGACGTAACGGAAAACGCATCCGTAGGAAGTTTGATAAGAAAAGCGAAGCTGTCGCTTTCGAA